>Ga0233443_1003992_pt1 | contig 9851 bp, 10 predicted proteins | sample SI_123_September_2_FD_182784 | JGI IMG/M metagenome (GOLD analysis project Ga0233443, IMG submission 182784) | Seawater microbial communities from Saanich Inlet, British Columbia, Canada - SI_123_September2016_200_MG | ecosystem: Environmental > Aquatic > Marine > Inlet | place: Canada: British... | reverse complement strand
AAGTTACTCCTGAAGTTATATAAGGATAATCCCTTAACTCTGTACTGTGGTTGTTCCTTCAAGGCTATGAAACCAAACCTCTCTTCCTGTGGATACATACCTAAGAAGAATAAGAAACGTGCAAACAGAATTGAGTGGGAACATGTAGTACCTGCACATGCCTTCGGCCAGTCTTTCCCTGAGTGGCGAGTTGGTCACACCAGATGTATTACCAAGAAAGGCAAGAAGTACAAGGGGCGCAGGTGTGCAGAGAAGGTGAATCAGCAATACAAGAGAATGCAGGCAGACATGTATAACCTCTACCCTGCAATTGGAGAAGTGAACGGGAGGCGAAGCAACTATTCAATGGCAATCATAGAGGGTGAGAAGAGGGAGTTTGGTAGATGTGATGTAGAAATAAAGAATAAAAAAATTGAACCCAGAGAGAGTATCAGGGGAGAGATTGCAAGAACGTATATGTACATGGACTCAGTTTACCCTGACAGAGGAATCATATCCAAAAAGAACAGGAAGCTCCTTGATGCATGGAATCAAAGTGACCCTGTAGATGAGTGGGAATGTGTGAGAGCAAAGAGGATTGAGAGGATACAGGGAAATAGGAATGAGGTGGTGATGAGAGATTGTTAAAATTTATTCTGTAATCCTCTCTTAATCCAACCCCACCACAAGCTCTCTGGATGATTCCGGCAGGTACTCAATCAGCTTTTGATCTTCTCCAGAATCATTATTTTTGGAATCCTCTTTAGTCGGCATTTTTGGTGCCATTATCGAGAATCCTTCTTGATATATTGGGTCTGTATCTTTGTAAAATCCTTTGAATGTAACCTTCGCCATTTTTATCTCCTATTTGTAGTTAATATTTTTGTTTCTTCTTTTTGATATTGGCTCTTGTTTGCACACCTGTGGGAACTTGTATAGATTTCCTGAACCTTACCATCAACAAACAGTCCGCATATTTCCCCGTATTCGTCGTAACCCAGGACATTCCAAGGATTTCCCTCTCTGAATTCACCTTCTGACCTTACTCCATCGCCCCATGTATAAACTCCTTCGCCATGTGCAAAGTCATTTTTAAATTCACCTTCATAACGATCACCTACAGGAGAAATTAAAACTCCTTTGCCATGTCTTTCACCACTCTCAAACTGTCCGTCGTATTTCATTCCGTCTGCATAATGACAAACTCCATGACCACTTGCTCCATTGTCTTTCCATTCACCCTCGTATCTTGTTCCAGTAGGAGAGATATATGTCCCAATCCCATGCCTTTTACCATCCTGCCACTCACCTTGGTATTTACCACCGTCTGCGTAGTTGCAGATCACAGGTCCGTGATAGCCTTTTTTCATCCAAGCATCCCCACACATTACGTCCACAAACTGGACAACGTGACCATGTACTTTGTAACCTTTTTCCATTGAATCATTCATAACTCTCCTTAAAATTAGGATTGCACGATAGAGTCAAAGCAAGATTCTCCACATAAAAATGGACAAAGTGATCCATTTAAGAGGAAATAACTTAAATTAAGGTCTGTTTTGAAATACGAATTGGAAATATGTTTCAGACATTTTGGCTTTCACCCATATCGTTCTCCGTTTTAACGAAGCTTCTGCAAAGCACCTTCAGGACACGCCTATAAAGGTTGCTGACCGGTACGACACGGGATGTGTCGATGCAAACCTAACCGGTTCTCTTGATATTTGAAACTAATGATACCTTAACAATTTCTGAGTGGTCAAGCATTTTATTGTAAAACAAACCGATTGATGGTATATATTGGGTTCTTCTAAACCACCAATAGGAAACCAAGTGAGACATCTACTCATCATTCTTTCAATTCTTCTTCTTTCTTCACCTCTGATTGGTCAAAAAACTGATGAATTGTCCATGTCCAAAAAGGAACCACATGTCTGGTAGTGAAGGGGTGCTATTTTTCAGGAAGGTAAAAGGGGAATGGGGATATTATGAGAATGGGGATGATGATCAAGTAGATAAATCCAAAAAGGAAAGTGAACCAGATGGAAGTCTTTGAACGGAATAATTTAATTAATAATAATTCGGAAGGGAGTTAGAAAATAAGGGGGAGTTGAACCTCGTTTTATCAGAAGAATAATCACTCCCTTCCAATATTCGATCAAATATTAAGGAAAGATTATTAATAATGAATATTAAAATTGGGGAAATTTCCCAAGAGAATTATAGATGGGGTAATTTTCATTATAGATTGAAAATTGGTTGGCGAGAACCGACTACCATTCTCGGCGTTATTTTAACTATTTTATTTTTCTATCTCATATTTATTCCAATTTTATCTCTTTTAATTGATGCGATCCAAATTCAGTTTGGAGATGAACGCCGTGCAGGTGGAATACTTGGTGATTTCACCACTTATTACTTTGAACGCACGCTATTCTCACCAGTTTCTCAAATCTTATTTTGGGAACCACTAAAACATACTCTTAGTATTTCTTTTGGGGTAATCCTGGTTTCTCTCTCCGTCGGGAGCATATTGGCGTGGCTTTTAAGTCGTACTGATATGTTTGGAAGTAAATGGTTTGCTACAGCCTTGATTGTTCCTTATATGTTGCCAAGTTGGACATTTGCTTTGGCATGGAGGACATTGTTTAAAAACCGAGCCGTTGGTGGTCTGGAAGGTTGGTTTGAGAACCTCGGAATGATTCCGCCTGACTGGCTGGCTTATGGGCAATTCCCGATCACTACTATCCTTTCACTACATTACATTCCTTTTGTTATATTGCTTTTTGGAAACGCATTAAAACGCTTTGATACCCAATTGGAAGATGCTGCAAAAGTTTTGGGAACTAGCCCACGAAACGTTGCTTTACGAATCATTCTACCTTTGATGTTACCGTCGTTGATGTCAGCAACAATTCTTATATTTGCAAAATGTCTTGGTGAGTTTGGTGTTTCTTATGTGTTAGGGCTTCCAGTTAACTATGATGTGCTAGCTACTTCCTTATATCGTTCTATTGCTTCTCGGCAGACTGGTGTGGCATCTATTTTGGCTGCTGCAATTATGACTATCGGAATTATTTCCCTATTAATTGATGCTAGGTTCATTCGTGAAAGTCGGAAGTTTGTGACTATTGGCACCAAGGGCGCAATGAATCGTATTAATAAGTTAGGTTTTTACCGATTTCCAGCAACAATGCTCGCAAGTATTATCTTTATGATTTCTGTTGCACTACCACTTTTAGTATTGTTTTTGTCGACGGTAATGCGTATACCTGGTGATTTTTCTTTGTCAAATTTTACTTTTGATTACTGGATTGGTGAAAATTTGAAATTTGCGTATTATCGGTCGGGAATACTTTTAACACCAGAACTTTGGGTCGTTATTTGGAATACCTTGAAGATTGTTGGATTTGCTTCAATTTGTTCAGGAATTTTGGGCATTCTTGTAGGTTATATTGTTGTTCGATCGCCGATTCGACCAATTGCAACCTTTTTACGTCATATTACATTTTTTCCTTACCTTGTGCCAGGTATCGCATTTGGAGCTGCATATCTTTCATTGTTTGCTATTCAACGAGGCCCGATTCCAGCTTTATATGGAACGACTGCACTTCTGATTCTTGCGTTAACGGCTGATCAAATGCCATTTGCTTCGCGTGCAGGTATATCGGCAATGATGCAACTTGGTAAAGATCCTGAAGAGGCTGCTCAAATGTCTGGCGCTAGTTGGTTTTCCAGAATGGTTTTTATTGTAATCCCTATTCAAAAAGGTTCTTTGGTAGCAGGGACTTTATTACCTTTTATTTCTGGTATTCGTGGTCTAAGTTTATTCGTTATCTTGGCTGTTCCAAATACAGATGTATTGACTACATTCTCACTTCGATTATTAGAATACAATTACACGCAAGCAGCTAATGCCGTTGTTATAATTATCTCAGCGATTGCTTATTTCGGCACCTTGGCTGCTCAAAAAATCACAAAGACCAATCTCGCTGAGGGTTTAGGAAACTAAGATGCCAAGAATTATACTGGATAAGATAAGCAAAAGTTATGACGGTGGCCAGAGTATAGCAGTCAAAGAACTTGATCTTCAGATCGAAGATGGAGAATTCATGTGTTTGCTTGGCCCGTCTGGCTGTGGCAAAACGACAGCTCTAAGGATGATAGCTGGACTAGAGAATTTAACTAAAGGTGAAATTATAGTTGGGGACAGAGTTGTTGATGCAGCTGCAAAAGGTGTTTTTATTCCACCAGAGCAGAGAGGGATAGGATTTGTTTTTCAAAGCTATGCTCTTTGGCCACATCTCAATATTGAACAGAATACCGATTTCGGACTGCGGATGCGGAAGATACCGAAAAAAGAACGTGAAGAACGTGTGTCTCATATAATGAAAACACTCGGTATTGATCAATTCCGAGATCGTTATCCTTCACAGCTTTCAGGAGGACAACAACAGCGTGTGGCACTTGCTCGGATGTTGGTTGTTAATCCTGATGTATTGTTGCTGGACGAACCACTCTCGAATCTCGATTCTCGTCTTCGTCTGGAAATGCGAGCTGAATTGAAGCGCATTCATAAGGTCTTTGGAACGACTATTATTTTTGTCACTCATGATCAATGGGAGGCAATGACACTGGCTACTTCTATTGTTGTCATGAAAGAAGGAACTTTGCAACAGTTGGGAACTCCAGAAGATATCTATGAACGGCCTGCAAATCGTTTCGTGGCCGAATTTGTTGGTAATCCTCCAATTAATTTAGTGGATCTTAGCCAAAAAGATTCTGTCCCCTTTGGGCATAAGATTAGAAAAATTTTTCTGTCTAAATATAAGTTAAAAATAGACATTAGTTTGATTGGTTTAAGGCCTGAGAATATTATACTTTTTCCCGAACCAGTTGTTCAAAAGGAAAATCATTTTTATAGTTCAGCAATAGTTACTGGTATTCTACCGATAGGCGGTAGCTGGATTGTAGAACTTGAAATCAAGACCATTCAAATATTTGCGACAACAAATCAGGTTCCTGAATATATAATAAATGATCAGATTTTTTTTGAAATAAACCTGTCAACAATTCATGTTTTTGATGAGAAAGGGAATCGGATTTTATTTTCTAAGGAGACTGAGTAGAAAAAAGACCAAATTAGTATTTAAAGATAAATTTAGCAAGATTGTATGACATTCAAATAAACGGAAGGTGAAGTATAGAGTAATAAATTTTCAATTATTTAGCTGAGACTTGAAAAATATAAAATAAGGAGTTTTGCAGAAAACTTTATGCTTCTGGTATGGCAGGTGATAGATTTATCTTGTTAAATTCTGTGGCAGTGGTTACTGTTGTATTTTGTTGTGATAATGGATGTGAATATAAAATTGGAGGAAATTTTGTAATTTTAGGTGAAGAAGGAAATAATTTTTCAATTATTTAGCCGAGACTTGAAAAATATAAAATAAGGGGTTTTGCAGAAAACTATTTTAAAAGAAACAATAACAATATGGAGAATTATTATGAAAACAAAATTTGGATCGTTTAACTGTTTGATGAATATCTCAGTCTTTCTGGGGCTTTTTATGTTCTTGATTGCTGGAAGTGGAATGGCTGAGGACTTCAATCTTGATGAATTAATTAAATCAGCAAAAACTGAATCTGGGATAACAATTTATTCTAGTACGAGTAAAATTAAGAAGGCCGCAAAAGCGTTTACTAAAAAGTATGGAATCGAAGCAGTTGGTACCAAGATTAAGGGGGCTGCCCAGATAGAGGCTGTGGTTCGCGAAGCCCAGTCTGGAAATATAGTAGGGGATGTTATTATTTCAAGTGACGCGGGAGCTACTTTGGCGCAGTTGCTTGGCTCGGATATGGTGTCAAGTTGGACACCTCCAGATCAGGCCGCCACAATTAATGATCTTTCGAAAGATCCATTGGTTGTCTGGCGAGATCCATCTGTTTGGTCTTTTAATAATGAGAATACTGATGTTTGTCCGGTTAATAATATCTGGGAATTAGCTGGTGAAAAATGGAATCGCCGGGTTGCTCTATCGGATCCTTTGCGTTATCCGTCTTTACCGGATTGGTTTAACCAAATGGAAACCCATTGGGATGATCAGATTGCGTCTGCTTATAAAGCTCATTTTGGAAGTGATATTGATCGGAGCGAAATGTCAGCTACAAAACAGTGGGTTAAAGCTATCGCTAAGAATGCACCACTTTTAGTAGGAAGTCATTCAAAAATTGCGGAAGCTGTTGGAACCCAGGGGCAGGAAAACCCATTTTTTGGAATCTTGTCTTCTGCTAAGTTTCGCGATGTTGGAGAAGGTGGCTTGAAGATGGCGATATGTAAGGATATTCAACCTTATATTGGCTATTATAAGCCGGGATTTGGTCTGATCGCTAACGGCACAGATAGCCCTAATGCCTCGAAGTTGTTCCTTCATTTCATGATGACAGAAGAGGGCGTAGGACCTATGACTCGTGATGGGAAGATGTCTGGAAATGATGCTGTTCCAGCCCATCCGGAAGAACTTTCAGGTGTTGTAGCTCTCAAGGGACGTTTAACCCCGCATGTTGCTGAGACAGGTGGTGACGATTTCGATAAACGTCAGGACTGGCAAGATTTTTGGCGAATTTATTATTCACGTTAGAATTGGTATTGATTAATAACTGGGCATAAATGCCCAGTTGGTTGCTTTTGTATATTTTTCTCATATGCGTTGAGAAACTCTATTAAAATTAAGGAGCTTAGCAAACTCCTAGGTACTTGATCGTGAAATAATACCTGTGGAGTAGCCAAAAGATCATGATTTGCCTAAAGACTTTTGGTTATTTATAACTCTTAATTCTAAGGGAGATAGGAAATATATTGTGGAGGCTGATGATTGAGTCAAAAAATAATTTAATACGAGTATTTTTGAAGTTTCAATTTCATAAAGTTAGTGTGATCAGAAATCAGATTGTGCTGATAACATTTGATCTATCAAGTGGTTTTGGGATACTACGTACAATTGTTAATTAAAAAATTAATGGAGCCTTGATTTCGAGATCAGATCACATAAAATTAGTATATAAACATGACTACACCTATTATTGATAGACCATTATTTAGCTTGATTTCTGAAGGAATTGGTCCCGATAGTGTTTCTCTATATATAAGTTGTTCAGAGGGTGCAAGTGATTTAGAAAATATTAGGCAACTAGGTATCACTACGGTAATTAATTGTGCCGTAAACCTTGATATTAATTACGTTTCCAAAGAAAATTCAACTTATGAAAAAGGTAAATTGTTAACTGGAAATGCTCCTTTCAGGAGCCATAAAATCGGGCTGGTAGACGATGTGGGAAATGCCTCGGAAATGATGCTTGGGGGATATTTAATTCTAAAAAGTGTACTTGAGCAACGAATGCCTGAAAGACAATCTTACCCAGTGAAAGAAAGAGGGAACATTTTGGTACATTGTCGGGGAGGACGCAGTAGATCTGTTGCGTTGGTTGCATTGTACTTGCATCTTCAACATGAACAGAACTATCCAACACTTGAGGATGCTATTGCACATGTTCGGATTGCTCGGAAACTACATCCTGATGAATGGTTTGAAACACCTAAGAAAGTTTTAATTGATGATGCCCATCGAGCAATTAAATCAATAAAGATTCTCGGTATTAATGTTTGTTAGGTGACTATCAGCACTGAAATTAATTACATATCAGTAGTTTCAACGTCCTGTGGGTAACCCCCACTAATTCTTCACAGTCAGACACCCTCCAACTTTACCCGCTCAAACAAAAAATTATATTCATAAACAATTTATACTCCAATGTAAGAATCATTCCCGATTTTAACTGTGCATATTCTTTCCCTCATCAATTAATAATTTTTGATTAAAACTTAACGCTTGTGACTATTGAAAAAAAGACTTTCATTCCACTTGTTAACTACCACTCTCATACTTATCGCTGCAAACATGCTACTGGTGAAGTAGTTGAATTTGTAAAAGCCGCATCGAAGGCGGGTTTAAAAATCTTCGGGGTCTCAGATCACTGCCCATTTCCTGACGACCGCTGGCTTAATGTACGAATGCCGTACGAAGAATTGGACGATTACGTAGAGGCTGTTCTTGCTGCAAAAATTTCAGTTCCTCAAGTACGTGTTTTGCTAGGTATGGAATGTGAGTATGTTAAGGAATATAAGAATTACCTAGAAGATGAGTTGCTGGGCAAACGCCAGTTCGAATATTTGATTGGAGCTGCTCACTATACTCCGTACAAAGGTGAATGGCTTAATTCTTTCAGCGATCTGGGTTGTACATTACATTTGAAGGCATACACTGAATATCTATGCCAGATGATGGAATCTCAACTTTTCACATTCATCGCCCACCCAGATATATTTGGCTGTAGCTACCTTGATTGGAACGCAGATTTAAGCTCATGTTCCCGTGATATTCTTAGAACTGCCGAGGAAACTCAAATACCGCTGGAGATTAATGGTAACGGATTACGCAAAAAATATGTTAATAGTCCCACCGGCCTGCGTCCTCCTTATCCTTGGTACCCGTTTTGGGAACTTGCTACTGAATATAATATAAAAGTGGTCTGCAATTCTGATTGTCATAACCCAAATGAAGTCATCGCAGGAATAGCAGAAAATTTATCCATGGCAGATACACTGGGACTTGAATTAGCAGATCTGAGTTATCTTAATTTGTAAGCAAAATAGTTCAATATACACATATCTAATTCTTTGATCCTTGTCATTAAATACATATAAACCCTCTAATTTGAACTGCGATATTCGAGGTTATATTTGTGAAAGTTGTAATAGGGGTAAATGAGCTGTACAAGAGGTGCTCGACGTTTCAAGTCGTTGATTCATTCAGCTTCTTTCGAACATATTTTAAATTCCTAATTACTCCAGACATATGAGGGTGAACCCTTAGCGCAGCTTCCAAAGCTGTGATGGCTCCGGGCCAGTCTCCTAATGCCATACGTATCAGTCCCAGTCCAGAATGTGCTCCAAAATGCCTTGGTTCAAGTTTAAGAGTGCGTAGAGCATCTTCTTCAGATTCCTTAAATCGTCCCATCAGATAGAAGACTGTGGCTCGTTTATTCCATCCTTCAGCAAAGTCTGGTTCTATTTCAGTCAACAGCCTAAAATATTCCAATGCTTTTTCAAATTGTTGATTATTCATTGCTGCAATGCCCAAGAACATAGAATTCTTAGCCTTTGGATTATGATGCTCCAGCCAGATTTCCCAGATCTGGATTTCAATAGATGAAACTTTTTTCAGACTTACAGAAGTCTTAAGATTCTTAAATAATACTTCAAGTCTTGGATCATTCTGGTCAGCCATAATTGGCGAACCAAGAAACAGCCAGACGATGGTCAGGGGAATGCAAAATCTGGAGTTGAAAAGGAAATGATTCATTCTTCTAAGGATCTGAGTTAAGTTATAATGGCTTTGCCAAAAGCTTGAAAAGTTGTCATTAAGTATAAGTTAATAACAGTATTGGGTATATATTACAAGAGTTGAGATGGCAGCTTGTGTGCAAACGAGTGTATGATTTCAGTCTTTCTTTTTGCTATTTTAGGCTGACCTAAGATGTTACATCAATCGGTTTGATTTACAAGTAAGTTGGGATTTTAATTGGAGCGTGTCTGACTGTTAAGAATTAAGTGGGAGTTACTCAAATACAGCAAACCAACACAAAAACAGAGATTGTATAGATTGTTCTAAGTAATTGATTTATAATGGTGCTCCCACCGTGACTCGAACACGGAGCTAGGGTTTAGGAAACCTTGTAGGGGGTATTATATTGAGTACTATCAAGTACAATTAACTAATATATACAGCATCATAACTCCCATAGCCACTTAT
>Ga0233443_1003988_pt1 | contig 9856 bp, 5 predicted proteins | sample SI_123_September_2_FD_182784 | JGI IMG/M metagenome (GOLD analysis project Ga0233443, IMG submission 182784) | Seawater microbial communities from Saanich Inlet, British Columbia, Canada - SI_123_September2016_200_MG | ecosystem: Environmental > Aquatic > Marine > Inlet | place: Canada: British... | reverse complement strand
AAAAGCAAGGCATTATCTGCTATATAGCCTTGTTGTTCCAGTTCCTTTAAACAGCAAGTTACGAGCTCTTGGTCACATTGTTTTAAATTTTCCAAACTGCTTTTAGCCCCTTCGTATGCATTTTTTTCTAGAAGAAATTTTTCATATTTTTTGACTTCTTCATTTATTTTTTTATCTTTTAGAAGAGTTTCAATAGAATTTTTAACTTTTTTCAACTGATTTTGCCTTAACGATTTTGACATTTTATTCTGCAATTCAATGTATTCTTTGAAATCTTCACTACAATTAAACTCTGGCGCACCGTCTGATACAACCATTTCCAGTGCAGAAATTTCTGAACGCAACTCACGACCATGCATAGATTTCGCGAAAAAATCTATTATTTCTTCCACATTTTTTCCATTATTTAAAAGGTCTATGACAACATTTGTATCAACATGCAACTTAGAGCTAATAGTATCAGGTTGGTTTGTCATCATATTTTTAAGCTCATGTAATGAAGGTGGTTTTATATTTCTTAACAAGCACACAACAACATAACCGCGCTTATCAAGCCCTCGCCTACCGGCTCTTCCACACATTTGAATAAACTCATCTGAGCTAAACGGCATAATACGTCCATGCTGTTCAGAATATACATCAAGACCAGTTAAAACTACAGTACGTATAGGCATATTCAACCCTACTGTAAATGTCCCCGTAGCAAACAATACTTGTAAATAGCCTTTTGAATAAAGAATTTCAATAATTTCTTTTAACAGTGGGTTCAATCCGGCATGGTGCATTCCTATACCTTTTGATACTAGTTTTCGTAGTAAATCAACTTGAAGTGACTGCTTTTCAAGTTCTTGGTCACGCTGCAGTAAAAAGTTAAACTCATTAACTGCGTTACTTGACTGCTCTGCATCAATCAATGGAATAGTAACCTTGGTAGCATAGTGTTCACAGTTTTTCTTAGACATTACGAAAAATGTAGCTGGAAAAAGGTCTTTTTGTTTTAATAAATGTATTGTTTCATTCAGCTTACGTAGGTCATTCTTAAAAGGCACATTAATATTTAATACGTTATTTTCGTAATTAAAATTTTCAAAATTTTTATCGTTATCCATAATGTGAATCAAGTTATTGTCAGTATACCAGTAATAATCAAGAGGTACTTTACGCTCAGTTACCTCGATAAGATGCAGGTCACGAGAAGATTGTACTTCTTGTATCCATTGTGCAAATAGTTCGGGATTCTTGATGGTAGCAGATAACATTACTTGTTGAACGTGTAGCATGGAAATACACGTTTCCCAAACGTTTCCACGAGAGGGGTCTTTTATGTAATGTACTTCGTCAAATATAACGCATTTAACGTCTTTCAAAACTTCTATGTCATTTAAAAGAAGCTTGTTACGCAGTACTTCAGTAGTCATTACAACGCATTGGCCATTGGGGTTGATTTTGACATCACCGGTTTCAATCCCGACGTCATCAAAAGCCTTACGGAACTCGCTATATTTTTGGTTTAAAAGAGCCTTTATGGGTGCAGTGTAAATCACTCTTTTGTTTTCCAGATAAGACAATGCGATGGCTCCAACTGCGACAGATGTTTTTCCATTGCCTGTTGCAGCGCATACAAGTACATTTCTGTCTTTTTTTATCGAGCTGAGAGCGTGCTTCTGAAATTCGTCCAATGGATAATCGAACTTACAGTAATCATAGTCAGTTTCAAGACAATTTTCGTTATTTTTATTATAAATAATCATTTACTTTATTCAAAATGAAATCAGTTTCTAAAATTAAAAAATATTTTAATAAATGCAAGAAAATAATTTTTTAATTTACTTTGACATAGAAGGTTTATTGGGAACAGAGTATAGCACATATAGTGATATTTTAAAAAAATGCATACACATAAATAGTGTTTCAATTCAAGAAACTATGGACATAAATCCTCTAGTGCTTCAGCAAATATTTGAACATTATTCTTTTTTGGAATATACAAAAAATGAGCTTATAAAATTGATAGATGCTGTTAAAATAGAGCTGAAAAATAAGTGTATGAAACAATATCCGCAGGAGTATTACTTAAACAGTAAATTAAAAATAGAAAACTGCGGTCACGTCAAAAACTGTTATGTAAACGGCTACATAGAATATTGCAACGTTCACAAGTACGAACACCAGGACTATGACCATCAGTTTATTTACAAAACACCTAACAAAGCAATGCTAGAATACAACGTTCAAATAAAATACACGGTATATCAGCAACTAGTAACGAATATTTGTTTAAAAATAAAAAATTATATAGAAAAAGTAATACAAAGTCAATACATTATTGTTGAAGTAACTCCTTCTAACAAGGTTACACAATGGTTAAAAGAACATCCTTTAGCGTTTAAAACAAGAGCAAAGAATGAAAAAAATAAAATATGTTGCTATATGCAACAAGAAGAAAAATCATCTTTTCTATCAATACAGTGATATCGAGCCATCTTTTTCGATAATACCGTCACAATGTATTGATGAAAAAGAAAAGTCTTCGTTTACTATTTTATCAGAAATATACTCTTTCAAGTAAAGCTTATTATCGTCTACAATATACTCGCAGTTTTCGATAACCATTACTTCTTTCTCAGTTTTTACAATACCGTATTGTTGTTTGCTTCTATGGAACCCACAAAACTGTATTCCAGGAAGCTTACTCTTAGTGCATCGAGTATATTTAGCAGTATTTGCAATACACCTGTTTGAGTCAGCTATTTCATTTATTTTTTTCTTTTTCTTTTTCATAGTATTACTTACATTGTTATCATTATTTGTAAGATATTTTTTGACAAGTTCTTCGTATTCCAGCTCGTAATCAGTGCTTATTTTTGAAAGAATTTTTTTTACAGATTCCTCGTATAAAATTTTAAAATCAATGCTTACAGCTGAAAGAGAATCGTCAAGTTTGCTCATTTATTTTTTACAAAATAAAAATCAGTTTTTGCGTTTCAAAAAGTAAGCTCTAATATATGCATTATAATAATGAACATCTTGATACCCATAGGCGGTACAGGCGAACGCTTTAAAGAAGATGGTTATTCTAGCCCCAAGCCGCTCATCAATGTAATGGGAAAACTAATGATACAGCATGTAATAGATTGTCTCAATTTAAACAACGAAGACAGAGTTATTATCGTGTATAACAAATTGCTTAAACAGCATTGTTTCGAAGAAAGAATAAAATGCAAAAATAATATTATTTTCATACAGCTTCCAAACCAAACAAAAGGAGCTGCAGAAACAGTGCTTTATGGTCTTCAACATATACCAAATTACCTACTAAACAACAACACCATAATATTGGACTGTGATAACTTTTATACCAAGGACATTCTTCAAATGTATCGAAATAATAGCTGCAAGAATGCAGTATTTTCTTTTGAAGACAAATTAAGCAAGCCTATTTACTCGTATGTCAAGTTAAACGCTCAAAACAGAGTACTTGAAATCAGAGAAAAGGTCAAAATATCAGACAATGCTAACACTGGGTGTTACTGTTTTGAAAGCGGAAATATTCTTAAGACTTACTGTAGTCTTATAATGGAAAAGAAAATACTTGAAAACAATGAGTACTACATTTCATGTGTCATAAAAGAAATGTTAAAGGACCCTAACTGCTATATAAGCTGCATAAACATAAATAAAGACCATTTTCACTGCTTAGGTACACCTATGCATGTCAAAATCTTTTGCTCAAACAAGAAGAATATAAAAAACTCTATTAAACTTCGCATCTGCTTTGACCTCGATAATTGCCTGGTAACTTCACCAGCAATAGAAGGAGACTACACCACCGTAAGCCCTATTCATAAAAACATTAACATTCTTAATTATTTACACGACTGCGGGCATACTATTATCATACACACCGCACGTCGTATGCGTACCCATAATGGTAATGTGATGAAAGTAATGCAAGACATAGGTTCTCTTACATTTGCGCAGCTAAATAGCTTTAATATCAAGTACGACGAAGTATACTTTGGTAAACCATACGCGCATTTTTATATTGATGACCTTGCCATTAACAGTTTTGCAAACATACAAAAAGAAATAGGCTTTTATGACTCGAGTATCAAAGAACGCGAGTTCAATCAGCTCGATTATAAAAGCATTGAAGTGGTAACAAAAAAGAGTAAGGACACGTTAAAAATTCAAGCAGAAATAGCGTGGTACAAAGGAATACCAAAAGAACTAACACCTCTATTTCCCAAGCTTTATGACTACTCTACAGACTATTACAACATTGAATTCATCCATGGTCTAACGTTTAGCTACCTTTATACGCATCAACTGTTAACAATTGAAATGTTTAACGGCTTTTTAAAAGCTATTTCGGCTATACATCACCAAAGCATTTATCGACCGAAAGACATTGACCTATACAGTAACTATGGTCCCAAGCTATACAGTAGGTACGCTGAACACTTAGATTTTTATAAAGAAATAGCAAATAACAACGTAGAAGACACTTACAAGAAAATAAACAATTTTCTTGAGGAATACAAAAAACAAGACAGTGGAAAATGGGCAATGATACATGGTGACCCAGTGTTTAGCAACGTTATGATGGATAAAGACAATGAAATAAAGCTGTTTGATATGCGTGGACTGCTTGGTAAACACATTACGCCGTGTGGAGATAGCAATTATGACTATGCTAAGATTTACCAGTCACTCATAGGCTATGACGAAATACTATTGAAAAAGAATGTAGACGAAGAATACCGAGAACACTTCATGCAAGAATTTAAAAAATATTTAGGAAATGCGCGCTATATAGAAATAAAAAATTTAACAAATTCATTACTTTTTTCATTAATTCCGTTGCATAAAGAAAATAAAGAAAATTGCAAATTATTTTATAATTTAATTCGTTAAAATCGTATAAAAAAATACAAAACTTTAAATAAATGACAAAGAAATATCTTTTCTCTCGCCAGCGATTTGCTCGTCATATGGACAGCAAGATTGAACAAAACTTCGACAAGGTCATTCGAAGTCCTTTTACTGACTACTTTACCCACAACACCGAAGAGCTAAGTAACGACTGTATCCAGTCTATTAAGGATTCTATGTGTGCTACTGTGTGTGAAAACATTGACTTGCTTGTGCGTGAAATCACCATGGAAAAAGAAGAAGAGCAAAAGCCTGCTAAAAAGGAACGCAAGAAGAAGCAATTACCTGTACCTAAGGTTGTTGTCGAGGAACATCAAGAAGAGGAAGAAGAAGAGGTAGTTGTGGAAACTGTTTCTAAGAAGAAGTCTCCAAAGACTAAAAAGAAAAAATCAACTTCAGACGAGTAACTCTCTTACTGCGTCTACACAATTTTTTAATGAAAATGTATCAGCATATGTTGTTGCAATTTTAACATGGTCATATACACTAGAACCGGCATCGTATACAAGCTTCCATAGTTCATCTGTGTCTTTATACGCTGCAGACTTAGATGGTCTTTTAACAAGTTCTGAATTTGTTATACCTACTAGAGAACCGAGTATAGGGTTTTCAAAAAAGTATTTTCCATCACTTATAGAGTCCAAACACACGGTGTAACAACCACATGCAGAAGATTCAAAAATAACACGTGGTACAGCGTCTCTTCCAGAAAACATTAAGTTTACTTTAGAGTTATTGTATAATTCCCGAAGACCGTTACTGTCTATATTATTAATATTTTCAAAACTTATACTCGAAGGATAGAGCCCAAAACTAGGAAGATCATAATTTTTACGAACAGTGTTCATATCTCCAACGTATACAAATTTGAAACTTCTGGATGAGTTTTTACAGCGCTTTGCAACGTATAAAACAAAAGAATGAAACAAATGATGGTTCTTGGTGCTTTGAGTAGCATTTGCTACAAAAATGAAATCATTGTAACGTTCATTACTAGCGTTAGTCAAATAATATATTTCGGGAGCAAACTTGATAAATGGGAGTATTACTGTGTCTGGATACTGTTTGTCATAGTTGTTTTTATCTACATTGCTAAGAACAATAGTATATTTGGCCTTAGTTACCTGTTTTATATAAGACGTTGTTTCGAGTATATTATGAGCTGGATTTATTCGTAAATTTGTCATATCAAACGGCACTGATGTAGCAGGGTAACATATAGAAATACAGTCCTTGTTGTCTTTTAGTAGTAATCCATACGTTGTATGATAAGTACCTCGTAAGAAATATAATCCAGCTCCTTTAAAGTTCATAATATCATAAATATTACGTACTTTCCATAGGAACACACGCTTAGTGTACACTGGATAATACTTGTTCATATTGTAGAAAACACACTCTGTCAAGTTGCTGTCAACCTCAGAAATATAATGCACAGTAGAATACTTATTGTCATCTGCTATTTCAACGGTATACGAAAAATAAATGTCTGACATTAAACAGGCTTTTACGCTGTCATCGTATGTAAGTTCTTCGTGGTATTTAAACGTGTAATCTGAAGGCCGTGCAGATAAAGTAAACCTTTCATCCAATAATGCAGGAATCTTGTATATGCCGACGCACGTGTTCTTGTCAATCAGATTATTTTTAAATGACGTATAATTAAGCAGTTCAACAATATCATTTTTTATTTCATCTGAACCTGGTCCAGTATATGAGAACTGTTCTTGGACTGAATTCTCTATGACTTTAACCCATTCATTTAGAATAGAATATTTTTCAACAACCATGGCTGGGTTTATATATACGTATCCACCAACGTTAGGAGAAATAACAACATTACAACCCTGCATAATTGACTCGATAACAGTGTTTGGATTGGAATCATAATAAGAACACATAACGACTGACTTTATAGTTTTTAAATGGTTAAGCAGTACATTATGGTCAGCGTGACCAATGTACGTTGTATTGCTTGGTAACAATTCATTTTTCAAATCATTACCTATTATAAGGCATTTTAACTTTGGGCAAGCCTTGATAATGTCTAACATAAGCGTCATATTCTTACATACACGTTTCCATGAATGACTTATAAACCCAATGTCATACTTACGCTTTTTAAAGGCTCTATCTACAACGCGTCCTTCCAATGAAATATTTGTTAACGAAATATGCTTATACAGCTTTTCTTTTATGATTTCATTTTCACAACTTGCAAGAATATCGTATGTTATCGAGCTATTTGGAACAATCAAGTCACACTTTAACAGTGCATAAGTATCCAATGATATATCGTGCTTCTTCATACCATCAATAATTCCTACTTTTTTAAGCTCGCTTTCCAAGGTTGGTTTAATGTCCATAATAACCTTGGTATCGTTTAAGTCAATATCCCGTAAAAATTTAGGCTTTATTGATATCATGTGTGTAAGGTACCGTAGTCCAGACGGGGAATATATTGTAGTTGTTTTCGGAAATACGCAACGCAATGCATACAAAATTTTATAATTTTTGCAAAATATTATGTCTGGTACAGGTATTGTTTTTGAAAATTTTATAAACTGCATGTCATTTATATTGTTTATATCGAGTCGATGAATATTTCCAAGGTTATCTGGATCGGTCATACCTTTTTGGTTCGAGTTAGCAAAGTAAATACCACAAACATTGAAGCAGTTTAGCTTGTTTAAATGCTTTAAAATATTATAACTGTTTGTACCTGAACCACCAAGATACGGTAAGTCTACAGAGCATATTAAAATATTTTTCTTTCCATCTTTATACGTGTCTGATAAAGGCTGATTTTGAAGATTTTGTAAAAAATCAACGGCTTTAACGCTTCTATCATAATATGTTTTTGAAGCAATATGACGACAATACTCATAGTTATCGAGTATTAAATTTATTTTTTCTATCCATTCATACGTATTATCAACGCTTTCGCAGAAAAACATTTTATGCATATTGTACACATTGCCAATATTAGCTGTAACAATACTAATGCAGCCATTATTGTGTGCTTCTCGGTTTGTAATGCTGTATGACTCCATAAAAGAAGGTATTAGTAATATTTTACATTTTTGAAGCACGCTTTCAATGTCTTCTTTTCTAAGAAATCCAAAATGCACGATATCTTCGCGTTCCTTGATAAAATTTTGAGAATCCAAACCAATACAAGCTTTATTGTATCTTTTTAAATCTGGATGCTCAAATAGGTCTTTTATAAGAGCTACATTCTTAATTTCACGATCATATCTAGAGCATACAAACACTAAATCAATAATTCTTTGTGACGGAGTCTTGCAGGTACCTTCTTCTTCATTGCCGAATATTTCAAACATATCCCAAGTAGTACCAAACTTATGCTTGTAATACGGGTAAACATGCTCGAATATATTTTTTGAAATACCCGAGTTAGGTATGGTCAGCGTTGAACAGCTCATTGCCATTTTTTCCATATAATCCATTTCAAACGTTTTATTATGTAATTCCGTTACTGGTAATTTATTTTCTAACTGACTTAGTACCTTGGAACCAGTAATCAAAAAATAAACTTTAGACACAGGAAACAGTATACGCATAATGATAGGTGCAAGATAATTAAACGCTAAAATGGTGTTTGGTTTTTTGTTTCCGCAAATATGTTCTATTTTTGAAGCTATGTCTTCACGTTCATAAAACTGCTTCATAGTTATAAGTATGCTATGACGTGCTGGTTGTTTACTTAGTTTAAAATGGTAAACGTTACCTACATCGTCTGGGTCGATATCAATATTTTTTGATATAATATTATTATCAAAGAACACCATTACCGAGTTGAAATTATTTAAAACAAGATACTTATGCAGCTCATAGGCACACGTAGCTGCACCACCATATCTCGGATACTGAGTTGACGCTATCAATACCACATCATTGTTTATGTATTTGTTGTCTTCTTTAATGGTCTCAAGCTTAGGTATGTCTTCAATGTAATTCTTTTTTATTATTTTTGTACCTATGACATGTTTGAAATAATTTTTATACAGTAGCATCATTAAATCATTTTCAAAACTTAGCACGGAACTTACCTCTATACAAGAATGCTCCACCATCATGTATTTTTTCAAGTTTTCCATAACGTCTATGGCACTAAAGCGTATAATCGTTGAATAATCATTTGGTATAGCGTTTATTATGCTGGTGTTATTTTGATTTATATAATACACTATATACGGTCTTAGTCCACAACTCTGAAAACAAAGTTTATTAATAAAGTAAGGCGTATACCAGTAACAGTGCGCAATAGTATTTGATGGTATTTCTATATCTAATAGCTTAAAATCAAAACTATGTTCATTAACATACACTATATAACTCTCATCAAACTTTGAATATAGTTCGTTGTATAAGCTGTCTTCTTTACTAAAACAAAAAACAACAAACGTATTATAGTCGCTGTGTTTTTCAAGTAATTTATCTTCCAAATGACACAGGTCCATAGGATTTATTTTATCAATAAAAATTGAAAATAAATTATTTTTAGAACTTTTTGGAAGAATTATTGGTTTTAATAATTTATTATTCACTAAATTGTGTTGTTCATAACAAATTTCGTCATCATCTACATATTCAATGATTAATTTATTTACATTGCCTTCATCAAATATCTCACTAAAGTCAAAATATTTATTTATTTTAAACACGTTATTGTGCTCGAATTTTTCAAGCAACGTATTCGTTGCATCATACCTTCCATTTAGAAGTATTTCTGTGATAGTTATCATTTACATTTAATTTGTTATTTTGCTGAGTAAAAACACGCAAAAAAGAAAATAATTTCAATGTAAATGAGCCACATTGTATTGAGCGGAGGAGGTCTTAAAGGGCTTGCAATAATAGGCTTTATGAAGGCACTAAAAGAGTACAATATGAAACC
>Ga0233443_1003985_pt1 | contig 9861 bp, 8 predicted proteins | sample SI_123_September_2_FD_182784 | JGI IMG/M metagenome (GOLD analysis project Ga0233443, IMG submission 182784) | Seawater microbial communities from Saanich Inlet, British Columbia, Canada - SI_123_September2016_200_MG | ecosystem: Environmental > Aquatic > Marine > Inlet | place: Canada: British... | reverse complement strand
GGGCTTTCGTCAACCACGTCACCGCCGCCGGCTGGTGGCACACCTCCGGCACCGTCGCCACCAGGGCCACCGCCTCTTGCTGCTCAAGCTGCGTTCCAGCAAATGGAAAGTGTTGTTGCAACCGCACAGTCGTCGACAGGTACTGCGGGCGGAACAGCGGCGTCAGCTACGGGCGGTGTAACAGCAGGCGCAATTGCTGCGGGTGTGGCAATTGCCGCAGCTGTTGCTGTGGCCGTTTCTGCTATTACAAGCGATGATGATTCCACTACATCAACTTTCACTTCGACGAATACCATCCAAGCAGCTGATCCGTGCCCGTCAGCAACATGCGGCTCGGCCACACCTGATTAGCGTTCGTGAAAATCTTATCCTGAGCTTCTATAACGTTTGGTGATATTGGCACTGCTTGAGTTTCAGGCAGTGCCTTTTTTTCGGCTTATTTATTTGGGTATGTCGGTTCAGGCTGCTGGCATTGTTAGAGGAACTTGGTTTCATTGATTGCAAACAACCGGACATTCTGCCTGAATCAAATGTCAACTTTTTCTAACCAATTTGCCGACGAACAAGCCGGAACGAGCGGGAACCAGACCGGATTAATTGATTCCCTCTAATATCCTTACGTCTTAATATTCCCAGCGCTGTCACCCCAAACGAAACAATATGTGGAAATTCGACAGATGATGATGCGGAAAAACTTCGTGGCTGGAGCACTTGCACTGCTGTTCTTCGCAGGATCAACAACGATTTCATATGCAGATTTTGGCTCTGGACTTGAAGCATACAGGTCTGGAAATTACGCCGTCGCCCTGCATGAATTAAAACCCTTGGCGGATGCCGAACAAGCCAACGCACAATTTTATCTTGGTGAAATGTATAGGCGAGGCAAAGGGGTCGGTAGAGATTTCAAAAAAGCAATGAAATGGTATCGCAGGGCCGCTGAACTAGGGCTTGGTTCCGCCCAGCTTGAACTTGGCGCGATGTATGAAACTATTGAAGACTACCAAAACGAAGTCATATGGCTTGAAAAGGCGGCCGCCCAGGGCATCGTTGAAGCAATGTCACTAATGGGTGTCTTGTATCTCGACGAACTTGTTCCGGCGGCAAGAGGTGGTGAAGCCGTCAAATGGTTCACAGAAGCGGCGAAACACAAAGACGTGGCCTCCCAGTATTTGCTTGGCCACATCTATGCGAACGGCCTAGGTGTTAGCAGAGACTTGAGACGGGCGCACATGTGGTTCAGTTTGGCAGCTGGAAACAACATGGAGAAAGCCGAAGTCGCGCGGACGGCACTGGAAGAGAAGATGTCCGTTGGTGAGATATCCAGTGCAAAAGACCTGGCAGAAGAGTGGCTGAAAGCACAAGATTAGGGAATGAGTTAGCGGCGATTTCACGGTTCAGACCTCCTCTCAGGGGGGCAGTCATGCTTTCACTCCGGTCAAATATTGCTAACCATTTTGCTAACGAACTTGATGGAATGAACGGAAACCAAGTCGGATCAACTCACGCATTTTATCGCATAGCGCCAACCAAGCCGGGCAAGACAAAACAATTAGGGACATGTCAGGACGAACACCATAAATCTCGAAAACCGTTGAGCCTTATGGGTTCCCAGGGTTCGAATCCCTGTCTCTCCGCCATAAATCAAGGATCCCGACGGGATCCTTTTTTTGTGGCGGATTGGCATTGGTGAACGGTCCCTCGTTCGACCACAAGCGGACCTTATCAAAAATCAAGAATGCCCGCGCAGGGGCGGGGAGCGCAGCGACCCAATCCCGCACGGCCAGGGAAACCGGCTTCATCCTGCAACGTTGATCTAATTCAGGTATGATGTCCCCAAAAATATCCGTTGAAGGAGACATAATTTGTTCGCAAAACGTATGGCGACCCTGCAGGCCAGGATGGCTGATAATGGTATGGATGCCGCCCTGATCACCGACGATGATTCTGTTTATTATTTCAGCGGTTATTATGACTATCTGCATATGGAGTTCGGTCGGCCTACCATTTTGCTCGTGACACCTGAGCATGGCAGCTCGCTGATTACACCCTCCATGGAAAGCCATATGGCGGAAGCTGCTGCGCAAGTGGATCAGCTGGCGTTCTGGAACGATGGCATGGGGGAGGAGTGGCGCGAAACGTTGCCTTCGGCCCTGGGGTCGGCCAGGCGCATTGGTTATGAGCCTGATCAAATGCCGCCGATCGTACAAAACTATCTGACGGCGCTGATTGATAAGGATCGTCTGGCAGATGTAACGCCAATTGTCTCGGACATTCGCATGATCAAATCGCCGGACGAGATTCAATTGGCAAGACACGCAGGCCAGGTTGCCAACGCCATGATGGCTGCTGGTCGGGCGGCGATTGGTGATCAGGTGCCGGAATATGAAATCGCGCTGGCAACAAATGCTGCCGGTACCCGCAAGGCCGCCGAGTTACTGGAGGCGCATTACAAAGACACGCGCATGTCACCCAATACGCATTTCCTTCAGATCATGGCGTCCGGTGAGGAAATTGCGAAACCGCACCACCGGGCATCCACCAGGGTCATGAACAAGGGCGAGCCGGTGTTCCTGTGCTTTTGTGGTATGACGAATTTTCACCGGTTCAAACTCGGCTTTGATCGCACGTTCTGGATTGGAGAAATTGCCGACAAGGCGCAAGAGGATGTGTACAAGGTTGCCCTTGCAAGCCAGGCCGCAGCCCTGGAAAAATTACGCCCGGGCGTTCTCGCCGAGGACATTCATGCGGCCTATGCCGATGTGATCCAGGATGCCGGCTATGAATATCCGTTCCGCTGTGGACGTGCCACCGGTTACAGTTTTCTTGAAAAACCCCAGATCGTTTTTGGGGACAAGACAGAAATACAGCCAGGCATGGTATTGGCAATCGATGGTTCGGTGACACTGGATCGCAAATTCCGTGCCCAGGTCGGAGACAGCTTTGTCGTGACCGATAGTGGGTACGAACAACTAACCGCTCATCCGAATACTCTGGAAGATGTCATCCTGTAGGAACCGGAGCACGCCGCAGCTGTCTTGTACGAGGAGGGGCCGTATTGATGAAATCAACAGACGTCAGCTATTCGGCTTTCAGGCTATAACTTTCGTGGCAGCCGACACAGTTGACCATCAAGTCGCCCAGCCGTTCGAGAACGGCCATGCCACCATGTTTCGCCTGAGCTGCAACTTCATCAAATTCAAGGTGGTTGTCGGTTCCCATGGTTTTGAAGTCGCGCGGCAATTTGAGCATCAAGGGTTTGGGGACATTGCGCACCTCTGCGCTTCCAATTGCCAGGGCGATTTTCTCAACCGAATTCATATCTCCTTCAGCAACTGCAGAAACGATACCCTGAACGGATGACAGCATCTGGCGCATTTCACCGAGAACGAAATCACGTTCAGCCTCGCTCAGTATCACGGCTACGCGACCATCAGAGGCCTGTTCCGTTTTTCCGCCGACATACATGACAGCAACTGTCGCTGCGCCAGCAAGCCAAAGCACGATGGCCAGGATCGACAAGGACTTTGCGTTCATCATTGTTCGGGAACCTCCATAAAAGGCAAAAATGTTTATATTATGGTAATCTTATGTAGTAGGGAAAATAAGGCTTTGACGAGGGTCAAATGACTGACGTTCCCCTGAGAGAATTCCAATGGGGAACCTTGACATTCGGTATATTAGTATTATCTAATATTAAGATTGTCAACCATGCAGGCTCGCCCAATTCGCGAACCTGAACATCCGATGGAGATTTCTATGTCAATTGAACGCACTGTTTTTGCCTTTGCTGGCGCTGTCATAATAGCCAGCCTGATTCTGTCCCAATACCATGACGTACGATGGTTGTGGCTCACCGGGTTTGTCGGTGCCAACCTGTTCCAAACATCATTTACCGGCTTTTGCCCCCTTGCCAAAATCCTCAAATTTGCCGGACTGAAGTCAGCCACAGCAATGCACTGAGCGGACATTTGAACACGGGGGAGCGTTTCTGGATGTCGCGGATGCCCTGAATGCCCAGGCTCCAGTTCAGTATCCATGCCGGGAATACGCCACTCAGGCGTTTTCCTCATAAGGTTCACGCAGGATGCGTTTGAGAACCTTGCCCAGGGCATTGCGTGGAAATTCATCACGGAATTCGACGTTGCTCAAACGCTGATGCTTGGCCAGGCGTTCGTTTGACCAGGCGAGAATCTGGTCGGCATCTGCACCTTCATGTGGAATGACAAGTGCCAGCGGGGTCTCTCCCCATTTATCGTGCGGTACGCCAATGACGGTAACATCCAGAACCCGATCGTTTTCGCCAATGATCGCTTCGATATCTGCGGGGAAGACGTTGAACCCCCCGGAGATGATCATGTCTTTCTTGCGATCCAGGATATAAAGGAAGCCATCCTCGTCGAGTTTACCGATATCACCGGAGCGGATGAAAGTGCGCCCATCCGGCGCGTTCCAGATAACGGCATCGGTCGCATCGGAACGTTGGTGATATTCCTTCATCATGCCGGCACCATATCCGGCGATTTCACCGGTTTGCCCGGGTGCAGCTTCGGTGTCGTCATCGGCAATGATCTTGACGTCAAAGCCCAGCACAGGGGTGCCAACAGAATCCGGTTTCAGGGCATGCATGTGCGGTTTGTTCATGGTCGCGAAACCTTCAGAAAAACCGTACATGTCATATAGATTTGGTGTCAGTCGTTTGAGAACATCTGCTTTGGTATCGGGGCGCAAAGGGGAGCCGGCACAAAGTACGGCTTCCAGGCTGGAGAGGTCGTAATCATCAAACGACGGGTCATCCAGTGTCACAATGAACTGGGTTGGCACCATGAAGGTGTGGCTGATTTTTTCTTGTTGAACAGTTTCAAGGAAAGCGCTGGCTGAAAATTCCGGCAGGACGACGACCGTGCCGCCGGCGAACAAGGCTGGTAAAACCATCAACCAGGTGCCGTTGGAATAAAGTGCTGTCGTCGTCATGGCGCGGCAATTGACATGAAAGCGCATGTCCACGGCATTGCTGAAAGACCAATGCTGGCGCACACGATGTGTTTGCACGATACCTTTTGGCAGGCCCGTAGTGCCTGAGGAATAAATGATGTTGAAGTCATCCGTGAGATCAAAGTCCACGGAAGGCTTTTGATCTGAACTGTTGGCAACATATTCATCGAACGGCCGCCAGTCGTCAGCAAGGAAATCATGGGCGATCAGGCCGTCTGTTCGAACAGATTTCAGATTGGCCCGAACCTGTTCCACCTTGGCCTTCTGACTGTTGGAACAAAACAGGGCAACGGAGCCGCTGTCATTGATCAGCCCTTCAATCTGTTCGGCGGTCAGCAGACCACTCAGAGGAACGACACAAGCCCCGGCCCGGACCACACCATACATAATCTCGAGAATGTCGACGCTGTTGTCCATCAGCACCGCAACCTTGTCACCGCGGCCAATGCCATCTGCAATCAGGCTGTTGGCAACGCGGCTCATGTTGCGATCAAAGTCACCCCAGTTGCGGCGGACCTGGCCACAAATGATCGCTTCTTTTTCAGGATAGAACTTCGCGTGTGTCGCCCACAGATCCGTCAAAAATACCTGGGCATTGTCGAGTGTTGCCATGGCCGTCAATTCACCTTCATTCAGTTCGCTGTATTGAAGTTTGTACTATCGTTATCTTCCTGCATCCGGGTCCAACTGAAGACGAAACAGTTTGACAATTTTCCGGGCAATGCTCGCGGGTGAGGCGCCGCCCGGGCGATACCAGTTCACAACCCCGTTCAATGCACCCAGCATCGTCAGGCGCAGCAGCTGTCGATCCGTTCGCGGGGGCAGCGGCAGGGCTGCGATTAAATCCACGAATATTTTTTCGTAAGAATCCCGGTGCTGGATAAGGCGCTTGTCAAAATCCGATGACCCGCGCGGCACAATATTGGCAACCAGCGTGTTGTAATCGTCGCTGGACAACAAGGCTTGCAGATGTCCCGTCGCTGCTTGTTCCAGCCGAGCCCAGGGCGTTCCGGCTTTGGCGGTTGCTTTGCTTACCGCGGCAATGATTTCATCGACGCCTTTTTCATATACGGCTGCGAACAGGTCTTCCTTGGACTTGAAGAAATAGTAAAGGGAACTGGGCTGGACGCCGACTTCGCTGGCGATGTCTCGAATGGAGGCGCCGGCAAAGCCATGACGGGAGAAAAAGCGCGCTGCAACATCCAGCATTTCGCCGCGACGATTATCCTGTCCCTTGTTGCGATTGCCACCCTTGCCGGTTTTTATGGCGACTTGCACGTCAATCTTCCCCATCAATTTTGTACCATTCACTGAACGGTCGCTCGTTAAGCACTATGAGTCAAGAACTTGATTCGCTTGATTGCGCTCCCGTGCAGATAAACTGTGACTTGCGCAATTGGAAAATACGATGCTAGAGTTTACTGAACGATCGTTCGTTTGGTAATGCTGATATGAATCGGAGGCAACATGACCGAGTTTGAAGATGCCAACGCCGCCTGGCTGGCAGGTTATCAGGCAGGCATGGGTGATGAAAAAACGCGGAAAAATCGCTCCGGCATCGAGGTGAAGCCGCTCTATGGGCCAGAAGACTGGAGCCAGGAACGTCATATGACGGACCTCGGATTTCCAGGCCAATCACCCTCAACACGCGGTATTCATGCCACCATGCACCGGGGACGTCCCTGGAGTCCGCGTCTGGTTGTCGGCTTGGGTTTGCCGGAAGATTATAATCAACGCATGCGCTCATTGTATGATATGGGTCTGACAGGTCTTTATGTGGCCCCTTGCAATTCCCACATGCGCGGTTTCGATCCGGATGAGGTTGAGCCGGAACTACTGGGCACCTGCGGCACAGTTATCGCTTCAGCCGAAGACATGCGGGTTTGTCTGGAAGGGCTGCCCATCGATAAACATTCTGTCAGTCTTGGCTGCACGGCACCCCATACATTGTCGGCTTTCATGTTTGCTGTTGCCAAACAACGCGGTATCCCGTGGGCCCAATTGACAGGGACGACCAACCAGTCAGACTATCTCTCTCACTTCACCGCCTTGCACATGTTTTTCCGTATCGCACTATCCGGTCAGCGCCGTTTGATGCTGGATCATATTGAATGGATGAACCGTGAGGCGCCCCGCTGGAACTGTCTGTCTGTTGTCGGCCAGCACATGCAGCAGGCCGGGGCCACGCCGGCAGAAGCCATGGGCCTGACGATCAGCAGTGCCATACAGTTTGCCAATGACCTGATCGAGCGTGGCCACGACCCGGATACATTTCTGCCAAGGTTCAGTTATTTTTTCGACATCTCGATTTCGTTCTTTGAGGAAATCGCCAAGTTCCGGGCAGGTCGTCGTGTCTGGGACCGGATTACAGCGGAGAGGTTCGCAGCGAAGGATCCCCGATCCCGGCGCTTCCGCTTTCATGCCCAGACCTCGGGTGTTGATCTGACGAGACAACAACCGTTGAACAATATTGCCCGTGTGGCCATACAGGCCATGTCAGGTATCTTTGGTGGTCTGCAATCCCTGCATACAGACAGCTATGATGAAGCACTGGGTAGTCCGACATCTGCCGCGGCCCAGATCGCTGTTGCAACACAACACATTCTGAAGGACGAAGCCCATCTTGACGACGTTATTGATCCCCTGGGTGGGTCTTATTATGTCGAGAACCTGACAAACGAAATGGAAGCAAAAATAGAGGCCGTCATTCAGAAAATTGACGATGCTGGTGGTATGTACCGGGCCTCGGAATCCGGTGTCGTGCAAAACATGCTCGGCAATTCAGCTTTGGACTGGCAAAGCAAGATCGATAGCGGTGAGCAGATTGCTGTCGGCGTCAATGCCCATAAATTACCCGACAACCCGGCAGACCGCCCGCCACCCCAGGAACGTCTCGACAAGGAACGGGTCGAAAACTATCTGTCCAAATTTGCAATTTGGAAACAGGACAGGGACCAGGGTGCTGTGCAAAAAGCCATCGACGACCTCGCCCGTGCCTGCAACAGCGACGATGAAAATGTCTATGACCGGGTGGTGAAGGCAGCACTGGCCAATGTTACCCACGGTGAAATTTGTGGAACCGTTCGCCGGGAGCTCGGGAACGGCGAACCCCTTATTGTTCCTTGATTACTTCAGGTCTGGTTTGTTCGTTCGATCCGTCCGCGATCAAATGAAATCGATTTGTTTTGCCAAAGGCAGTTCTCGCAGACGTTTTCCGGTGCCTGATCCATGCGCAGCATCTCATAGTCGTGGAAATTGCTTTTGACGCAGGTATGAAACGGATTATTCAAGCGGTATTTCCCACCCAGGGCAGGTCGCAAAACCCTCTTAACGGAGAGAATTTTCCATGACATCAACAATCAAACTGGCGAGCGGCTCGGAAACAACAAATCCGGATTTTGATGTCATTGATGACCAGTACCGTTTCGACATGCTGGCGCGTTTTGGCTACCCTGTATCCGCGTTCAGTCATTTTCAGCCTACTTTTGTGTTCCACCATCTGAAACAGCCGGTGTTGTGGATACACAACGTCATCAGCGTGACCGCTATTTTCATTGCCTGTTATCTGCATCGTCGGGGCAAGGGTTCATCTTATAATCGTCTTTTTCGCTGATCTGGCAGGTTCAACCCGCTTCAACCGATCCCTGTCCGAATGCGCTTTTAGCACCATGCTTCAGGAATTCGTCGGCGAGATACAGCGCATCATCAAAACCCACCGTGGCGACCTCGATGAAATTTCGGGTGACGGCCTATTTAGTGAACTGAGATGAACTTCCGGGCCATAGCGCGAAAACCAGGTGGATGAGGCACTGGCTGACTGGACCAAATTGCTTGACGGGTTTTTTGATTGTCCCTAAAGAGGATGAAGGCAAGCAAATTCGGGCCTGCGTTCGGGGGGAATGTCGTGAACGTCATCAATCAGGTCAGCAATCATCCTGAACTATCCATGGATGCCCTGCGGCAGGTTCTCCAGCCGATAGAAAAGGCCAGAGGCCTCCCGAACAGCTGCTATACCAACCCATCGGTCAATCTCTGTGAGCGTCAACGTATCTTTGCTGAAGGCTGGGCTTGCGCAGGTTTTGCCATCGATGCGCCAAACAAGGGAGATTTGTTCCCCTTTGAGTTTGCCGGACTGCCTTTGTTGCTGATGCATGGCAAGGATGACGTGATCCGGGTTTTTCATAATGTCTGCCAGCACCGGGGCCGGACCCTGGTCGATAAGCCGACGAACATCAAAAAGGCAGTGGCCTGTCCCTATCACAGCTGGACCTATGGTCTCGATGGCGCCTTGATCAGTACGCCTCATGTTGGGGGCGTTGGCGAACATAGCTGCCCGGAATTTGATAAGGATAGCGTGGGCCTGAAACCTGTCCGCAGTGTGGTTTGGTTCGGGCTGATTTTTGTGGATCTGTCGGGGGAGGCAGAAGATATTGATGGCTATCTGGCACCTGTATCCGAACGCTGGAAAGAATTTGCCAATGTGCCTCTTGTTCATACGGGCGAGGATTGCACGATCCGGTTTGATCTGGACTGCAACTGGAAACTGGCCGTTGAAAATTATTGTGAGGCCTATCACCTGCCGTGGGTTCATCCTGATTTGAACAGGTATTCTCCCCTCGAAAAGCACTATGCCATCGTGCAGGAAACCTGTTCAGGGCAGGGCAGCGAATGTTATGCGCCGAACTTTCCGGAAGGCTCACCCGTCTTTCCCGACGCGCCAGGCCTCTCGGCATTCTGGGATGATGGGGCAGAATATATCGCCCTTTACCCCAATGTCTTGCTGGGCATCCATCGGGATCACTTTTACGCCGTGCTGATCCAGCCTGACGGGCCAGGCAAAACGCGGGAGCGGTTTGAAATATTCTATTA
>Ga0233443_1003984_pt1 | contig 9862 bp, 9 predicted proteins | sample SI_123_September_2_FD_182784 | JGI IMG/M metagenome (GOLD analysis project Ga0233443, IMG submission 182784) | Seawater microbial communities from Saanich Inlet, British Columbia, Canada - SI_123_September2016_200_MG | ecosystem: Environmental > Aquatic > Marine > Inlet | place: Canada: British... | reverse complement strand
TAGATCTCCTGATATAAAAATTGGACCACCTGTGGTGTTTACATTTTGTTCTCTACTTGGGCCAAAGCTATGTTCTTGTGTAAATTTTCTGGGCGTGGTAGAAGAGAAGGGCTTTTGAGTCTCATGAGAGTAGCTACTTCGCCATTTTAATAATTCTTTCTTGTACTGAAAGTAGGTGTTGGTTTTATCTAGAAGCACATCTTTGCAGTGAAGTTTTGTATCAATTTCTAATGCGTCCCTAAAAATGGATAATTGATCTTCAGGAAGCGCATGTAAATCTTCGCAAGTTTTTTTTGGATCAAGGTTAGCTAACTTGGGAAGAATACTAGTGGGATGCAAAGGAGAATCTAACCAGGCATGATAATTTGCGCTGTCTTTGTGAGTTCCCACTGATTGTAAAATAAGAGAATCTTCTGCCATAGCTGAAGTAGTAAGAAATATTGTGAATATAGATATTAGTACTGTTTTCAAGGGCCCCTCCTTAACTAAAAAATCATAGCTACACTAGCGAATTGTACTTTAAATCAAGCCTTAACACTAGAAGATTTGAGCTTCTCAGCTTGGAATTGACCTTAAAGGCTAGGAAGTGGAAAATAAGGTGAGTTATATTAGATATTTAAGTTAACTAGAGGTTCTAACAACAATGGCAGTTGCAAAAAAATATATGACAGAAAACCCAATTACATTGGGTTCGGGGGATACACTTCAGCAGGCGGTAGAGCTTTTTGCGGACAAGGGCATAGGTTCAGCAGTGGTCATCACACCATTAGGGGAAGTTCTTGGAAATATGACCGAGCTGAGCTTAGTCAAAGCCTTAGTCATGAGTCAGGTTACAAAAGACGCAAATCAAAAAATTAATTATTATAAAGAAATTTTAGAAAAGATCCACTTTGTGGATGAAGATGGGCATGTTTCTGATGTGCTTAAATCACTAATCCAGTCCACGTCTCACAGGGTGTTAGTTAAAGATTCTAAAGGTAAAATGACTGGAATAATTACTCCTAAGGACTTAATTCGTAATTTAAGTGGACAATTTGATCGCAAAGATAAAAAAGCCATTTTAGAAGAAATGGAAGACATGCAAAATCAAATGGATGAGATGAAGGAAAAAATGGTGGATTTGGAATCCTATATGGATGTTTATGATACTGTTTTTCAGTCAGGTGTTTATATGCTTCACTCATCGGACAAGGATGGCGTAATTGTATTTGCTAATGAAAAACTACATACCACCTTGGGTTATGATAATGGTGATCTGCTAGGAAAATCAATTTATGAAATATACCCTAAAAGTGTTCACTCACAGGTAAAAGCGGGGCTTGAGCGTATTAGGCTTGAGGGCAAACACTCTCAGGTTTACTCGTCTATGGTTAAAAAAGGGGGTGCTATAATCCGTATTGACGTTGCATCGGCCTCAATTAAGGATAAAAATGGTGATTTTAACGGAACTTTTACGATTTCACGTGAAATTGAATCTGATCATCTGTTAAGATCCCTGCATGGAATCATCGAAGAAGGCTCAAGCTACGGAGAAATCAAAGACTAGAAATAGAATTGCCATTTTCTCCTCCCATAACGGCTCAAATTTTCAGAAAATTGTGCAAGCCTGTGAAGAGGGCAATCTCAACGCCCAAGTTGTGAAACTCTACTGTAACAACCAAGATGCTTACGTTTTAGAGCGAGCAAAAGACCTATCTATCCCTTCTGTTTTAATTCCTCAATCGCAATGGAATAGTTTTGTTGATTGGGACCAATTTGTTTCTTCAGATCTTATAGAAAGCCAAGTTCAGTGGGTGGTGTTAGCAGGGTTTATGAAAAAAATCGGTCCAAAAACAATTCAGGCTTTTGAAAACAAAATTATTAACACTCATCCAAGCCTTTTGCCAAAGTATGGTGGTGTTGGTATGTATGGTCATAAAGTTCATGAAGCCGTGATAGCCAATAAAGAAACTCAATCGGGAATAACTGTTCACTATGTGTCTGAAAATTTTGATGAAGGCCCTGTGATAGCCCAAAAAGTCATTGAAGTTTATGGCGATGATACGGCAAATAGTTTAAGTGAAAGACTAAAGGCCATAGAGAATGATTTTTTTATGCAAACCCTTAAGCAGGTTTTTGAGTAGTCTTACAATTCAGTACTAAATGGAATTAAAGCTTCTTTATTAACTAAACAAGATTTACAAGTAAAGAGTCCCGCTCTAAAACTTCAGAGAGCCAAAAAGAGCGATTCTTCCCCATGCAAAAACGGAGTTAGGCTCCTCAATGGCGAGGTTTTTTCCAAGTCGAACTTGAGTCCATTCAATTCCTGCAAGTCCACCAAAAGCAATGTGGTCAGTTATATTGTGTAGTACTCCAAAATTGGTTCCTATAGAAGGTGATGTTATGTTGATATTTACTTGAGAGTGTTCGAAATTATACCAATTCGCACCGACTGAACCTTCAACAAATAAATTAGTGGTTTTTTGACTTAATAATTGTCTATACAGGGCAATTACAGAAGTAGTGCCACTGTAAGGCACTCCAATGGGCATTAATAATTTAAGTCCCACCTGGCTTCTGTTATTCAGGTGATAAAGCATTGAAGGACCAAAAGTGGCTGAATTAGAATTAGATGAAGTATTAAACTGGGCTTCAGTGGACCATTTTTTAATACTATCTTCCACAGTTGATATTGTGCTTTGAGCATTAGAAATTAGTGGTGCCATAATAAGGGCCATTAGCCAAAGTATCTTAGTTTTCATAGAATATCCCCTTTAGAAGTTAAAACGAGTTAGAGCATATTGCTTAAAAAGAAGCAAGTTGAATTAAGGAAGGGTAAAAAGCGCCTTTTAACTATTATTTAGCGCAGTGGTTTATTTTAAAAAATGTTTGTTGGTAAATAGAAGAGTTCTTTTTAAAAATAATCCATAGCTTTAAAAATCAAAAATTTTCTCCTTATAGAAGTTCATCTCTTGATCTACACCCATAAGTTCGCCAGCCTCAAAATCTAGCCATACATTATTTGTTTTCAATTGCTCGGAGGACACAAGGAAGTGATTAACTTTGCCATCAGGCGTTTTGTTTTCACAACTTAAGTTAAAGAAGGGGCAGCTGTCTCTTTCTCCACAAAGTTTTTTGTAGGTAGAATAATACAAGTGTTTACCGCCATGATGAGCTAACGTGATCTTACCATTGGATAAAATAAAGGTAATGTAGTTTTCTGTGGGGCCTACGTCATCTTTGGAAAAACGGCCAATGACCTCTGTAATCATATGTAGAGCCTCGGTAACTCTAAACTTTAATTCCTTAAAGGGGATATCTTGATTAAAGATATTGAGTGTTTTAGCTGCATGCCCCATGATTATATAAAATAAAATTTCGCTGTCAGTTGTGCCTAAAATATATTTTCGAGTAGATTCTGGGATCAATTCTAAAAGGGCGGGCCTATGTTTTTCGAAGTCCTTTACATGCCCATTGTGCACAAAAACCCAGGGCCCAAATTGAAAGGGGTGGGTGTTTAGAATATTTTTTTCTCCTAATGTAGCATTTCGGATATGAGCGATCACAGTATTTGAGCTCACCACGCTGGACACTTTTGGAAATAACACATCACTTTGAGCGGATTTAGTGGATTTAATCACGTGAGGAGTGTTGTGGACGTAGTAGGCAATTCCCCAGCCGTCGGGATGCTGTTGGCTTTGTACACTCAGGGCATTATCTGCAGAGATAAGGCTTTCGTGCATATGACTTTCTAAAATTGATCGAAATCCAAAAATACGACACATGGTTTCCATTATAAGGTAAGGGTTCCCTTTTTGTAAGGCATTGCGTATAAATATGGACCCTAAGGAGAACAGTTATGGTGGTTTTAAAAACAAATTATGGTGATATTTCGTTGGAGCTTTTATCTCAAGAGGCGCCTTTAACAGTAAAGAATTTCTTGGAGTACGCTGAAAGTGATTACTACAATAATACTGTTTTCCACCGAGTAATTAACAATTTTATGGTTCAAGGTGGTGGCTTCGAGTCAGGTCTTCGCCAAAAGAAAACAAACCCACCTGTACAAAATGAAGCAGGCAATAGGATCTCAAATGATGTGGGCACTGTGGCTATGGCTAGAACTCCAGATCCTCACTCGGCCACTTCCCAATTTTTTATTAATGTGAACGATAATCATTTTCTAAACTATCAAAACGACACGGCAGAAGGCTGGGGTTATTGCGTTTTTGCAAAAGTGGCTGGAGGAATGGATATCGTAGAAAAAATGAAGACTGTGCCCACCCAAAATATGGGATTGCACCAAGATGTTCCTGTGGAAGACATTGTGATTTTAGAAGTGGTTGTTGATTAAATCTTTAATTTTAGTTCATTATTAAAATCAATAGAAAATAATAAAACCTACAGACACTTTATAAGCTTAATGAGCGCAAGGGATAAGTTTTCTGAGGCCATCTTTAGGTTTTTTAGAAATTCATCTGCAGTAGGGTGCTGGTCATCAACAATATCTGTCACTGATTTTAAAAATAATGTGGGTTTGTTATAAAGCTTACTTACCCATAAAATTCCAGCAGCCTCCATATCTTTTAAGCATGCGCCATAGGTTTCCATTGAGTTCTTATCTTCAGAGGACATATCTAGTGAGTCTCCTGTAGAAATTGCACCAATTTTAAAATTAAGTTTGTTAGATAAATTCTCTAACGAAAGAGAGTTGAATTGAATATTAATATTTGATTCATTAATACCAAACTCCTTGAAGCCGGGAATTGTGATACGATGATCATGAAACTGAACTTTGTTCGCTAAATAAATATCACCAATATTAGCACCTTGAGATTTAAATCCTCCTGCAGTTCCGGCATTTATGATTAAATCAGGGTTAAATTGTTGCATGGCCATGAATGTGGATAGGCTAGCCGGGACAGTGCCAATACAGTCCACTTTATGTTCTGGGTCGGCCCCATTAACGATTATATGAATGTTTTTTTCATTAAAGTGCCCATGAAATATTTTCATAGGCAGGAGTGGGGTTTCGCTAATTTTCTCAGTTAAGGATAGCTGACCAATAATTGGCTGTGCCTCATCTGCCATGGCCATTAAAATAACAAGGTTTTTGACACTTTTAAGAATTTGCATATTAGCCTTATAAGTTAAAGAAATGTCCAAAGATTTTGTGCTCACAGTTAAATACTGATAACGCTTCACTGGGAGAATCTGTGAACAAATATAGTATTAACTTTGAAAAGAGTCAAAAAATCACATAAATTAAGTGGGTACTTTTATTGAGGTTGATTGAGTGAATTTAAAATTTTTCGAAAAGCTTTTAGACAGCTTAATAAATTCAGTGTTTTAAATTGAGAAAACTTCGAATTATTCAGAATAAAGTCTAGTTTTAGTATAAACTAAAGAGGCTCAATCTCATGTAAACTCTGGCGCAATTAAACCCAACATCTCACGTTTAATAAAGGAGTTTTACATGCAGAAGTGGAGAATTATTTTATTTGTACTCTCACTATCACTGATTTCTTGTAGTGATAATAATGGTGATGCACCTAATGTGTCTGATTTGCTAGATGTCCAGGCAGAACCAGTTAGCCTTTTGAAAGCTATGCCAGAAGATATAAGTAAAAATTTAGTAAGTTGTGACGGATCAAATGCTGAAAACAGTGTTTGTGTTGTTATTTGCCATAGGCCCCCAGGAAATCATGAAAATAAAAAATCTATGAAACTTTCATTGTCAGCGGTATTAGCTCATATTGATCATGGTGATAAAGATAAACATCATGATGGAGAGGAAGATGGCGACCATTTAGGCTACTGTGAGATTGATGATGATGACCTAGCTAGTTGCTCTATAGATGATGATAAGCTTGAGAAGAAAAAAAATCATCATGGTGAAGATTCTGATGATGATAGCCATCATGATGATGATGAAGAAGAAGATGAAAAAGAAGGTGAAAAAGAAGGTGATCATGATGATCATGGTGGAGACTGTAATCATGATGAAGATAGTCATCATGAAGATGGAGATAGTCATCATGAAGATGGAGATCATGACGAAGATAGTCATCACGATGACGATGATGATGGTGACCATGATGATGATGACGCAAATCACGAAGATGAGAATGAAGACGACGATGATAAATACCAAAGCTGTATGGTTGATGAATTACCAGCTGATGAGGTGCCCATAGATGATGGTGGAGTGATTGTTGACGATGGATCAGGAACTGATCCTGTGGTTATTCCAGATCCAGTACCTGTACCAGAGCCACCAGTTGTAGATCCTGGCGCTGACATACCGGCATGGTGTTTAGTTAATTATGATATTGATGCCAATTGTGATGGGGTGAATGATGCAACTGGAATTCCATTTTATTAAGAAAAGATATCTTTGGAGCACAGGGCGTGCTCCAAAATTTTTTGCGTATCAATCAATACCCTGAAAATATAAACTTACACATATTCATTTTTAATAATGAAGGAGATGGGTCAGAGGGCCCAAAAATTTTGCCTCGGTTTTTTACTAAGCTTTTTATTCTATCTTGAGGGTAGAACTCAAGGGCGGAGTCTATAAAGACAAGAAGACTTTTTAATTGCAGCCAAGATCTTTCAGAAACTTTACGTTTTATTTCAGCAATATGTATTTCTTTAAATATTTCAAATTGTTCTATGGTTTTATCTTGGTCTCTTGCAACTTTTGTTTTTTCATAGAGTTCATGGTCCAGTAAGCTGATCACAGCCATCCATGTTTTTCCAAGACTGTAATAGTCTACGGCAGGTTCAGCGAGAGCTGTTATATAAACTTGTTGTTCTGGAGGAGAGTAAACTGTTTTATTTAAAAAACCTTCTAGAACTCCAATTCTGTGAACCATACCGTAATCTACAATAGCTAACTCAGAAATAATCTTATTGAAAGTGATAATGTTAGAAGGCTTGAGGTCGGTATGTACAAAGCCTATACTGTGAAGAGTTTCAATAGCCAATAGACTTTGTTTGAATAATCTGTAAATAGTCTCAATTTTATTTTCAAGAAGATCTACGTTCTGCAGCTTATTTAACACAAGATTGGTATGTCTTTTATCCAGCAGTCTTTGTTTTAGGTCAGAGTTTCCCACGTGAGAGAGCTCGTAAAGGTGATTCTCTTGAACTTCAAGATGTAATATTTTATGTAAATAAGTTTTTCCAGTGAGTGTACTCATTTTTTGTTGGAGATTTTTTAGTCTGAGAATCCTGGTATGATTAAATTCCGCATTGCTATGTGGCGAGTACTCCTTAAGGGCGTAGAATTCAGAAAAATCGGTATTTGCTATTAAAAAAACCATACCTTCTTTACCGGAATGGATTTTGCTTTGTACTGAAAATTCTTGATTTTTAAGAGTTATCGTGTCCCCAATGAACAGTCTTGCAGCTTGGGCATCAGATCCTATGACAGAAGTAAGCAGCAAAATTATGACAAAATTTGTTGCTTTATATATCCTTAACAGGCGTAGAAGCTGCAGATAGCTGTTTGCGGACGAAATTTCAGTGTTCATATGGTTCTAATTAGCAAAACGCGTACCAATCTACTTAGATTTAGAACAATTTTTACATAGTTACGTTTCTATTTCATTTTAGTTTCATCTCAAAGCTACAGCATATATGGATCTGTGATGTACCTTGAGTTTAAATACCCACAAGTTTGGAGTATTTTAAGCTTGAAATAATGCATATTTCGATATCCATAGCCCTTTCTCTTCAGAGTTTTGATCACATGATTCATACCCTCAGCCAACCCTGAGGTTACCCGAAAAGTAAAATAATTTTTTAATATTTTCCACTTCTTGGCCATAAACTCATGCCATCGCATCAACGGTACTAAATCGGACTGCCAAACCCAACCACCAATTTCATCAAATATTTCGTAAGCCTCTTTCTCTGTTCGTGCATTAAAAAAACTATGCATACGTTCTTTAACAAGTTCTAATCTTAAAAACTGTTTGTTTTCATTAAACACACTTTCTATATGTTCCCGTTCTACAGGGCTTCGGCGGTTACTTTTTTTCAAAAACATAAACCTAAATTTTCCACGGGTTAGCCGATGTTCTTCAGACCCCTTACGAGCCTCGTCGTGCAACTGTTTTCTAGTCTCATTTACAGCATCATCAAACTGTTGCATTATATGAAATCTATCCCACACTTGCGTGGCCCCAGGACAGTATTGTCTTACTGAAGCTCCATAGCCCTCGTGCATGTCTGTAGCTACAACTTTAATTCTTTCACAAGCCTTAGCTCCTATAATTAAAAAGAACTCGTCAAGAGCTTCTTTACGCCTAGAGTAGCTTACCCAGATCACACGCCTCGTATCTAAATCACAAATAATTGTAAAAAATAGATCATCGCGGGTTTCACCTTTTTCTTTTTTTCTCCTTGTGTAGACTTCGTCTACACATATTCGTTTGGCTTTTGGTATTTTATATTTTGAAAGCATTCTCTTCATACGACTATAATCTAAACGCCAAGTACTTGATCCACTTTCCTTTAAAACCTCTGCAACCCGAGAGACTGGAGATATTTCACAAAGCCTTCCAACCCACCATGAATAATCTTTTGTTTTATGTGGAGTTTCTTTTGAAATAAAATTTATATGTTCTGATCGTGTTCTTTTGCACTGAGAACAGAAGCCTTTATATTTTTTGAAGATTAAATAAGTATGATTATTAAAAAGTGGTAAGTGCTGAACTTGAACCTTATAAAAGCCCTTATCGGGCTTGATTTCATTACGGCAATAGCCGCAATGAAATTTATTATTCATTTTTCGCTTTAAATGAATCTCAACTTTGTTTTTAGATAAATATTCCTTAAAATCAATAGTGTCATAGTTTGTAAATCTGAATATTCTGGGTATCATCATGGCTGGCGTTCCTCTGGTTTTGTTTGTGTCGAAACAATATTTAACCAGCTCTTGAGCGCCTTTTTTTATGTCTTTTTCTTATTTTGATGCAGATCTGAGTGAAACTGGACCCCACTTTTATGACAAAGAACCCATAGTTACAGTTAAATAATTTGATTAAGCTAAAGACCTCTTTTTATCCTGTTTGGAATATTGTATAAGAGGTTATCTAACTTATTCTGACTTGGGTCCCTATGAAATTTGAAAAATATGAAATCTCCGATGAAATTAAAAATAACCTAGAAGATATGGGGTTTTTTAGAACCACAGATATTCAATTTAAGACCATCCCAGCTATTATGAACGATGAGGATGTATTGGCCATTGCTCAGACGGGAACGGGTAAAACGGCAGCTTTTGCTATACCCATAATTGATAAAATACATAACCAAAAAACGAGCAAGCGAAGCTATGGGATAAAATGCTTGGTTTTGGTACCCACAAGGGAGTTAGCTCAACAAATTGGACAGGTGTGTGCTCAGCTGTCAAAAAACACAAGAACATCCACATATGCCATTTATGGTGGAGTAGAGCAGGATGGACAAATAGATCAGCTAATAGGAGGGGTGGATTTATTGGTTGCCACTCCAGGTAGAATGTTTGACCTGATTAGTCAGGAGTTCATTCATATAGATAAGGTAAGAACGCTTGTTTTAGATGAAGCGGATCATATGTTGGATCTTGGCTTTATTGAGGATATCAAAAGTATTAAACATAAGTTAAAACAAAGACATCAAACCTTATTTTTTTCAGCTACTATTAATCCCAAAATAAAAAAATTAGCTTATTCACAGGTGAGATCAAGTGCTCTACGCATTCAAGTATCTCCTGAAAAATTAGTATCAAAAAATATCACTCATTTTATTGCAAAAGTGGATATGGATAAAAAAAGACATCTTTTAGTTAATTTTCTTACAGCTAATCCAGATGCAAAGACACTTATTTTTGTGA
>Ga0233443_1003980_pt1 | contig 9868 bp, 8 predicted proteins | sample SI_123_September_2_FD_182784 | JGI IMG/M metagenome (GOLD analysis project Ga0233443, IMG submission 182784) | Seawater microbial communities from Saanich Inlet, British Columbia, Canada - SI_123_September2016_200_MG | ecosystem: Environmental > Aquatic > Marine > Inlet | place: Canada: British... | reverse complement strand
AATCGTAGAGTGGACGGTGAACCTCAAATTCCAGTGTGCAAAGAGAGTGAGTAATACCTTCGAAATAATCCGACTGGCCATGGGCAAAATCGTACATTGGATAAACCTTCCATATGTCACCGGTGCGATGATGAGGAGTTTTGATAATACGATAAATTATCGGGTCACGCATATGCATGTTCGAAGAAGTCATGTCAATTTTTGCACGAAGTACGTGGGTTCCTTCTTCAAACTCTCCTCTATTCATTCTCCTGAAAATATCCAGGTTTTCTTCAATAGGACGACTACGGAATGGACTGTCCTTGCCTGGTTCGGTAGGTGTTCCTTTCTGTCTGGCTATTTCTTCAGAAGGTTGATCGTCAACATAAGCCAAATCCCTTTTGATAAGCTCAAGGGCAAAATCAAACAATTTTCCAAAATAGTCTGAGGCATAAAATTCCCTGCCTTCCCAGTCAAAACCTAACCAGTGAATATCTTCTTTTATTGAATCAACATACTCAACATCTTCTTTTGTCGGGTTGGTATCATCAAAGCGCAGGTTGCACTTTCCCTTGTATCTTTCAGCTATACCAAAATCAAGGCAAATGGCTTTGGCATGTCCAATGTGTAAATAACCATTGGGCTCCGGAGGAAATCGGGTGTGAATTCGTTGTTCATTCCTGGCATTTTGCAAATCCTCTTCAACAAATTGTTCAATAAAATTAAGTGAACGACTCTCTTCGTTATGCCCTTCAATATTTCCTGTATCAACCATTTTATTCAGGTTTAAATGAGCTGCAAAAATAGAAAATTTTGAATCAGAACTTTAAGAAAATCAAACGGAACAGGATGAATTAGATGAATAAATGTTGTAAATTTTGAGATTCTGATCCATCGCAGAACAGATTAGTTGTTTCTATCTGAAAAGTTTTTTGAAGAATACGAATCAGGAGCGCAAGTTTTGAGGAAAGTTGGTGTCAGAATAGAAGTTTAGTATTGCAGACTATTAATGACAGAAAAAGAGCTGGTAGATAAGATTAAGAGAAAGGACCAACAAGCTTTTAAAGTATTGGTTGATAAATATCACGTAGCGGTAATTAATACCTGTATGGGATATTTACACAATCGATCGGATGCCGAAGATCTGGCTCAGGAGGTATTTCTGCAGGCCTATCTTTCCATCAATAAGTTTCGGGAAGATGCATCAATTTCAACATGGCTGTTTCGTATCGCAGTTAACAAATCACTCAATCACCTGAGAGATAATCAGAAAAGAAGGAATGAAAAAACTCTGTCGTTGATTCAATCGGAAAACACAAATTTTGATATTGAGGCCGGGCCCGAATCCGGAAGCGATTACAAAACAATAGAGTCGGAAAGGAAAAAGAATTTACATCTGGCAATTGATTCGCTGCCTGAGAATCAGAAAACTGCTTTTATCCTGCACAAATATGATGACTTACCCTATGTGAAAATAGCGGAAATTATGAATGTAAGTGTTTCATCAGTAGAGTCATTGTTATTTAGAGCCAGGAAGAAATTACAGAAAAAATTGCATGATTGCTATAAAAAACTGCATTCGTAGCGCAAGATATTTGAATGAATCGTGTCTAAAAAAAACCAAGGTAAAAAGATGAACTGTGAACAGGTAAAATACGAACTCATTGAACTGCTGGAGGGAACACTCTCAGCTGAAGTGCTGGATCAGGTAGAAGATCATCTGAGAAAGTGCACTAACTGTTCAGGTTTTCAAGCTGAATTGAAGTTAAGCCTGGAAGTTGTAAATGAGGAGAAGTTGAAGTCACCGAGTGATTTGTTTACCGGCAAAGTGCTGGCATTGATTGAAGAAAATCAGCAACACAGCAGGAATTTTACCATTGGCGTGAAAAAAGTATTGCTCTATGCAGCCGTAATGGCCATAGGTGTATTCATAGGTGCTTTTACCGGGAGTATGCTTTCAGAAAACTCAATACAGGTAAGTGAAAATGAACCTCAGGAATTCTATTTAGATGGTCTCAATGTCGAACCGCTCGAATCATTCTTAATCTCTAATTAGAATTATCATGAACCTATCAAAACAACCAAGATTATTAATTCTGATCATTATAGTGCTATTGGTCTCCAATGTATCAACAATTGTCACGATCAACTATTTACAAAAGCATTCGCATGTTGTTGTGGACGATGGTAAAACTGGCGGTTCAGATCAAGACAATATGCCCAGAGGTCTGTTTTTTAAAGAGAAACTGCAGCTAAGTGATGAGCAGCATGAACTATTCAAAGGATTTCATCAAAACTACAACAGAACAACCAGAGGTATTACAATGGAACTGAACGAAAAAAGACAGCAAATGGTTGATGAATTGGGAGAAGAAATGTCCGATACATTAGTCCTGAATGAGCTGGCTGTAAAAATCGGGGAGCTTCACCAGGCACTGAAAGAATATACTATCGGCTATTACCTGAATATGAAAGAGCACTGTACAGCAGAGCAAAGAGTAGTGCTACACAAGATCTTTAATGATTTATTGAATAAAGATGGCAATGTGCAACTGCCGGCTCAAGGTGGACAACATCGATGGGGACAGAAACGACGGGAAGCAAAACAATTGGAAAAGCATTGAGAATGAAATTAATAAAAACAATCATAATCGCAGCTATCATTATTCTTACGGGAAGTTCAGGCAATGAAGCTTTAGCTCAGTCGGGAAGGGGAAAGCACAAACAGGGGAATTCTGATATACTGCATTCGATTCCGGATCTTACCGAAGCGCAAAGATCGTCCATAAAGATCATTCAGAATAAGCACCAAAAGGAGTTGGAACTTCTCAGGAAAGAGAAGAGGAGTACCACCGATGAAAAGGTGAAGGCCAGAATTAAAATAGAAATGGATGCTAAAAAGAAGAAAAATATAATTGAAATAAAAAAACAATTGACACCTGATCAGGAAAAGTACTATGACAAGAATTGTGCTCATGGAAATAATTGTAATGGGAACCATGGAATGCACATGAAAAAACAGGACAGGAAAGGCAAATTTTGAACCAAATTATTAATCATTAAACAATTACCAAAATGAAAACATTAAAAAATTTATTAGGCTTATTCATGATGTTGCTTATGCTGATAGCATACACATCATGTGAGAAAAGTGAGGTGATGCCTACACCACTTGCAGACCAAACTGAGATTGTACAAGTAGATGTTACAGCTACGAATCTTAAAAGTTTAAACCTTAACTATGTACCAACTGCTCCTTTAACCCAGGACGAAACAGCTGGTTTGTTATTCATGCGCGAAGAAGAGAAACTGGCCCATGATGTTTACATCTATTTCTTCAATCTGTACGGAGAAAATATTTTCAACCGGATTGCCAATAGTGAGCAACGACACACTGATGCCATTCTTGGCTTGATCAATTTTTATGGTTTAACGGATCCTGCTCTTGCAACACCCGGATCGTTCACAAATGCAGATTTACAAACTTTGTATACTACGCTGATCAACCAGGGAAGTACATCAATTGCTGATGCATTAGCAGTTGGAGCATTGATTGAAGAGCTTGATATACTTGATTTGGATGCTGAACTGTTGAATACAAGCAACGAAAATCTGATTAAGGTATATGGTAATTTGTTAAAAGGTTCACACAATCATCTTCGGGCTTTCGTAAAAGCTTTAGATTTTAATGGTGTAACTTATGTTCCGCAATTACTGGATCCTGCAGCATACGAACTTATTATAACCAGTTCTAATAATGGCAATGGAGGGAATGGAACAGGCACATGTAATGGAACATGTACAGGCACTTGTAACGGAACCGGAACAGGTACATGTACTGGAACGGGAAATCCAAATGGTGGGCCAGGTAATGGAAACGGAACTGGCAACCCAAATGGTGGACAAGGAAATGGAACCGGCACTTGTAATGGAACCGGCAATGGAACAGCGGTATGTGATAGCACCGGTGTAGGCAGCGGCCCTTATAATGGAAGTAATGGACAGAGTGGTGGCAATGGTGGCTCCAATGGCGGAAATTCCAATAATCCGGGCAATAGTGGTGGTAATGGAAACAATAGTGGTAATGGAAATAACGGTGGGAACAATGGTGGCAACGGTGGTAACGGCGGTGGCAATGGTGGCAGCTAATAACTAATTTTTTATTGTTCCTGCTTAGCAGAAATAGATTACAAACCGGGAAGGTCATTCTTCCCGGTTTTTTAATAACAGAAAGTTTACAATTTGTATTGAAGCATCTACATCAAATCTTAATTTGCCTGATGGGTGATACAAAATCAGAAATAGTTAAAGTGTATTATCTTAGCAGCAAAATTTAACGATAAATAAGATTCTCATATGAAACAGTTTCCATTACTCTTTCTGTTTGCCCTGATTTCTTTTTCAGGATATGCCCAGGATACTACGGTTGTACAAACCCTTACTTTCGACTCAATAACAACCAGAAGAGGTGTCTGGCAGTTTCCGGATTCAACGCATCAATATCGAAAGATATTAATGGAATATACCCTTAAATGCGATGCGGCAACAACTCAGGATGGATTTGCCTGTGGTGAATGGGATTATTTGACCTACACCAATGTTTTCGATCATACAGGCCTGTATGATTCCAATCTTATTGAGCATGGAAAATTTCAACTGGCAAATCAGTTTCCTGATACTATTGAATATAGTACAACACCGGGTTTTGACGTTTTTCAGGATATACAATACGCATTGGTTCATGATGTTGTTGTTAACGAGTCCGTTGCGATTCTTGGAACCAGCCTGGTTTATGTTCCACTTCCTGAACTGGCAACATCCAGAGAAGGACGTATTCAGATATTCTGGCCGGATTCCCAGCTTAGCCAGGCCGGATTGCTGACAGGAGATATCGCAGCAATGATTTTGGATGTAAATAATCCTGGCATCGAGTTTAAAGGATTGAAAATTAAGATGAAGAATGCAGTATCGAATCCTGCATCTTCAGGTTTCATTAATGACGGTTTTACGGAAGTTTATCATCACAATACTACATTTGGCAACTATGGCCCCCATCGTTTTAATTTCCTGCAAAACTTTAACTGGACGGCAAGCGGTGGAATTATTGTTGACTTTAGTTTCGACAAGTCCGGTGTTAATCATTTGCTGCAACTGAAAGGACAGCAAGCCACTGATACAGTTACGGTGTATTCGGGCACAGAAGATCCTTGTCTTTTATTCAATGGGGCTGATTGGGTGTATGTTCCGGTAAGCAATTTGTCAGGATTAATCTCGGATGAAATAACAATTTCATTCTGGCAGTATGGCGACACCGCAATTCAACCACAGAGTGATTATTTGTTTGAAGCAACGAATGCTAATAACAAGAGAGTTTTAAGTACGCATCTTCCTTGGAGCAATGGGAATGTTTACTGGGATGCCGGCTATTCCGGAAGTTATGACAGAATATACAAAGCTGCCAACACAAACGATTATGAAGGTAAATGGAATCACTGGGCAATGACAAAGAACTCAGTCACCGGAATTATGAAAATTTATCTGAATGGTGCATTATGGCATTCGGGATCCGGTAAAACAAAATCCATGAATGGAATATCAAAATTCAAAATTGGATCCAATGCTCCGGGCAGTAATTTTTATGATGGTCTAATTAATGAGTTTCGTATCTGGAACATGGAGCTGGATGAAGCAACCATCGCATTATGGATGTTCAGGGACATCGATGGCAATCATCCTAATATTAATAATCTGATTGCTTACTATCCAATGGACGAAGGAACAGGTTCTCAGCTGGAGGATGTGTCTGGTGTTACAGGTGACGCATGGATGATGGGATCACCACAATGGAAAAGAGTTAATGGAGATGAATTATTCAAAGAGTATGTGCTGAGTGATTTTGTACCCGATGTAAGTTTTGTTCAGGGAAGTTATATTTCTCATATCGATACAGCGCAAGTGCTGGATACCATTTACCATTCGGCAATTTCTCTGGTTGAATTTGAATTGGGAACTCAAAGTTTTAATCCAATCGATACCACCTGGCTGTATAGTCACGGCTGGTCCTATACATATCATGCCGATGGATCTGTACTTGATTCAAGCTGGCTGGCATCTTCCGGAACAATTTACAATTCCATCCTCTCTTACTTCGATGCGCCTTACGAAGTAATCGACAGATATGAGATAGGACGATTCATTACTCCTTATGGTATTGGACTTGACCTCGGCCCTGACGGTTTTACATGGACTTATGATGTAAGCGATTATGCGCCCCTTTTAATGGATGATGTTGAAATCTCAGCAGGAAATCAGCAGGAACTAATTGACCTTAAATTTCTCATGATTGAAGGAGTACCTGCAAGGGATGTAAAAGAGATTACCCGAATCTGGGGAGCAAGAGCTTCCTATAGTTTTAATGCGCTGGATGGAGATTCGAAACTGTCGAATAAAACAATTGACCTTAATGATGATGCCAGTTCGTTTAAAGTAAAAACCAGGTTAACCGGACACGGACATCACTCAAGCAATGGATCTTATCCGCATTGTTGCGAGTGGTGGCCAAATACTCACTATCTTTTGGTAAATACTGATACAATTGCCGACTGGTATATTTGGCAGGAATACGATTGTGCTCAAAATCCTGTCTTTCCTCAGGGTGGAACCTGGCCCGGATCGCGAGAAGGATGGTGTCCCGGAGATAAGGTAAAGGATAACGAATTTGAAATTACCGAATACATTACGGGAGATACAGTACAGCTTGATTATGACATTTCGGATATTCCTGCCACCAATCTGGGAATGGGAAGTGGTAATTATGTAATGGCAATGCAATTAATGCAGTACGGAGCGCAGAAGTTTACACTGGATGCGGAAATCGTTGATGTGATAAGCCCCAATAACCTGGGCTATTACTCCCGAATAAATCCAATTTGCTCCGATCCGTCCATCATAATAAGAAATACAGGAGCCACTGATCTTACAAGCCTGAGCATCGAATATTGGGTGGCAGGCGGATCATCGCAGACCTATTCATGGAGTGGTTTACTAAAATCAATGGAAAATGAAGTGGTTAGCTTACCTGTATCCAGTGAAGTTTTTTGGATGGGAGATTCAACGAATGTCTTTCATGTAAATATTTCAAGTCCAAACGGAGGAGTTGATGAGTATGCTGACAATAATGCATATTCGACAGATTATCAGATACCGGATGTATACAATTATGATATCATTCTACTCTATCGTTCAAACAACTTTCCATTGGAAAATTGGTACGAGGTAAGAGATATTACCGGAAATGTTGTGTTCAGCAGAATGGCGGCAACGGCAAATACAACCTATTACGACACACTTGATCTTGACCCTGGATGTTATACCCTTAGTTTGGTAGACTCAATGAATGATGGTCTTTCTTACTGGGCGTGGCCAAATCAAGGATCCGGTTACATGAAAATTAAGAAAGTAGGAGGAGGAATCAAGAAATATTTTGAATCGGAATTCGGACATAAAATCTTGTATTCATTTACCATTTCAGGAGAATTGGAAGCACCGGAAATTGAACCTCTCTTTAGTGCAGAACTTTTCCCAAATCCAACAAGTGGAGAATTATTTTTCGATCTGACAAATGTTAATGAAGAAATTACCATGGAACTTCTGGACCTCTCCGGAAGAATAATTTTCAGTGAGAAACAAATGGTAAACGAAAATTATACACATAGATTTGACATAAGCCATCTTGTTTCCGGGACCTATTTGTTTCGTGCCTATGGTACAAACATTAACTTTAACAGAAAGGTAGTACGAAACTAATATGCTATGGGCTTAATCGAGATTGAAGGTATGGAGTTTTATGCCTATCACGGGCATTTTGCTGAGGAACAGATGGTTGGAAATCATTTCCTAGTGGATGTTGCCATGCATGCGGATTGTGATGTTGCCTCCAAAAGCGATGATTTAAAAGATGCATTGGACTACCAGCATGTTTATCGTATAGTAAAAGAGGAAATGGCAATTCCTTCCAAATTACTGGAACGCATCGCAAAGAGAATCATCGACCGTTTTTACCATTCCTTTGATAAGGTAGAAAAGACTACGGTAAAGATCCGGAAGATGAATCCACCAATGGGAGGGAAAATGGCAAGTGTAAGTGTTACTTTGAGCAAATAGGAATGAAGATTAAAGCATGTGCTTCCTGCGGAACAGAGTTTTCGTGTTATGCAGATACAGGATTGGAATGTTGGTGTAGCAAATATCATCTGGCACCCGATACACTGTTCTTACTACAGGAAAAGTTTGACGGTTGCCTGTGTGAGTTGTGTTTACCTGAATATAGTACCGGCCTCCAAAATAAAGGTGACAAAAAATTGGAGAGTTAAATCATTATTAATTATCTTTGTCGCCGCTAATTGGTCAGTTGGCCGAGCGGTTAGGCTCCGGTCTGCAAAACCGGCTACGGCGGTTCGAATCCGCCACTGACCTCACATTAAAATCAAACCCGATTGTTTATCAGAGATTTACAATTGGGTTTTTTCTTTTGGGGTGAATGGGGGGCTGAAATAGGAGTAATATTTCATATAGTCTCTCGGTTATCCAATTGATTCCATAATTGAAAATCTTGAAGATCATTAAATTATGAAAACAAATTGAATTATGGTGTAAAAAAGATATCCAATCAAATTGAGTAACTTTGGTTAACTCAATCAATAGTATTATGAAGATAATAGTCAATGTTGTTGTTTTCTCATTCTTTTGTTTCTCCCTATCTTCACAAACAAACGATGATCTTATACATCTAGATAATACAGAAATAATTAAGTGTAATATTACAGAGGTAACGGCTGACTCTATTTATTACACGATCGGTAAGTCAGAATTGAGTTCCATCAGTTTAAACAAAGTTTATGATTTCTATTATGATTTCAATGATTTTAGAGCCTCTCAATATTTTAAGAAAGGTTCAAAACGAGCAAGAACATCATTTGTTCTGGGCGGTATGGCGGTTGCGGCCGGAGGACTTGTAATTCTATTGCCTGAAGGTGTGGTTCTCTTTGTATTTGTCTCAACAGTCAGCGCTGTTATGGCTATAATATATAGAATATCAGCCTGGAACCAAATAGCAATCGCCGGTAACATAATGGAAGTAATTGAGGATGCTATAGGGCAAGGGATAAGGTTATATAATTAGATAAATATAGTATAAGTTGGCTGACCTCACATTAAAATCAAACCCGATTGTTTATCAGAGATTTACAATTGGGTTTTTTCTTTGGGGGTGTAAATATGAAATAAGCGCTTATGTAGTTCCCCGCCCACAGCAGACATCGAAAAGTAGCAGCAAGGTTTTAATTCTTTTTACCTTGAAGAAACTCTAATCCTTTATTACACCAAACTCGATCCGACGATTTTTACTCCTGCCTTTCGGATTGTCACTACCATCCGGATTTTTATTGGGTGCGATAGGTCGGCTTTCTCCATAACCCCGGGCAATCAGTCCGGAAGCTTCAATCCCATTTTGAATGAGATATTTGACAATTGAATTCGCTCTTCGTTTCGAAAGCTTAAGATTATAATCATCATTCCCTTTTCCATCTGTATGTGCCTCAATTCGAATCCGCAAATTCGGATTATCGTAGAGCAATACCAACAAAGTTGTATCGATATTCAGCATGGCGGTATTAGTCAGCTTATCGCTGTTGAATTCAAAATAGATATTACTGAGGGTGATCGGTTTTTCAGGAATCTTTTGTAGCGTAAAGATTCTTTCCAGTGTATCACTAAAATCTATATTCCGGGTATCGAACTCATAACTTTTACTGAAATATCCATCTTTAGAAACGATCAGCTTGTACTTTTTTCCAACCTCTATATCCAAAAGAAAATCACCATTCTGATC
>Ga0233443_1003976_pt1 | contig 9877 bp, 7 predicted proteins | sample SI_123_September_2_FD_182784 | JGI IMG/M metagenome (GOLD analysis project Ga0233443, IMG submission 182784) | Seawater microbial communities from Saanich Inlet, British Columbia, Canada - SI_123_September2016_200_MG | ecosystem: Environmental > Aquatic > Marine > Inlet | place: Canada: British... | reverse complement strand
ATCAGGTTCAGCAGCAGGAACAACATCAGGTTCAGCAGCTCGTTTTGGTGGTAACACCAGCTTTTTCTTTTGAACTACACTGTCATCTATGGGTGAAGGTAGTTTTGATGCAAATACTAGCTTTTTCTTTGATGATGATGTATCAGGTTCTTCCAATTTTTCTGTAATAATTTTACGCGTAGTATCTACTTTAAACACTGTCTTTTTTATTGGTACATTACTACTAGGTTCCTGCAAGGGAGGCATAGCATCTTTAATAATACTTGCATTTGGATTGAAAGTAACCTTTTCTATAACGTTGTTTTCTGTGTTAATTGCTTCCGGTTCTACGTATTCTGACACGTTGTCTTCAATACGTTGCTCGATTACTTGTTCTTTTGATTTTGGAAGACGTAATTTAAGAGCTGAAGATGGAGCTTTATCAAAGTTGTATATAAAAGGCTTTCTAATGTATCTTGCACTTACAGTGGGGTTCTTTACATCATAAAGGCTTTCAAGTGCGCTTTCAACAGGGTTATCAATAGTTTTAAGATTTTTAATAATTTTTTGCAGCTTGGAAGGGTTCAAATTTTCATAAACCCGTTCATTTTCACGCATTGTTCCCATTATGCCAGAAGCAACATCACTAACGTCATTATCCAATATTTCATCTCTTTTGATAACGTTATTATGGAGTTCATTTGAAAATCTTATCAGCATTTTTGTATAATTTTTTGAACCAGGTATAAGCACTTTATTTTTTCCATTTTCATAATAGCAGTGAATATCGTCCTTTTCTTGTAGGTTATTTGAAAAACATACCTTGCGAATAGGTGGTACTTTATAATTTTTCAAATCAACATTTTCTACTATTTTAACAAGGTCATTTTCACTGATGATTTCAGACACGACTCCATAAATAGCGTTTAAATTACCACCGGTTATCATTTCAGCAATAGCAGAACGTAGTTCTTGATTTTCCGCAATATACTTACTAAATTCGTATCGTAACCGCTCGTAACACTCGTCTTCGAAGTCTTTTTTCTTTATGAACTCAACACGTTTATCATCAAATTCAGACGATTTTTTAAGAGCATTATCCGCATCTCTTGAATCTTGATAATCCGAAGCCTTTAACTGCGTAGAACCACTATAAGGTAACGTCTCAATATAATTAGATGACTGCACAATTATTCCAATAACAGTTCCATCATTACCAATGACATCACTAACAGGTGCTATGGGAATAGTTGTCGTCTGACTTAGCTCTTCTACAAGACGTAGTGTCTTATTATAATCAAGAGGAACAACACTATCGTATTCAACAACAGGGATACCAAACAATGGACCGGAATACAAATTAGTAGGTATCTTTAAACCGTCGCGAGTTACAAGGTATTCAATCCTGTTATATCCATCAAGAATTTGGCGGTCTATTACGTACTTGTTTAATTTATTTATTTCATAAATAACCTCTTGTGCAGTCATAGGACCAGCAGTTTCCATTAATTTACCAGTGTCTTCCATGACGCAATTTTTATCAAGAACATTTACGAAATACCGAGCCAATGCATCGTTTTGATTGAAAAATATATTTTTAATCCTACGACCTTTATCATAGCTGTTTTTTACGAGTATTTCATAATTATTTTCGTATTTAATAAGCACTAAGGACTTTCTTTTCAAATCAAATAATTTCGATGTATCATAACCAAGTGGGCATAACCATGATGGATTTGAAAGCTTTTTATCGTCTATTGACATACTGATAATGATTATATTTATTGGGTTCATTATGATACCAGCCGATGAAAGCAGTTCCCACATTATGCGCTCATCAACTACATTGTTTATATCCATAACATAATTTTTGAATTTTTCAAGAGCATTTTCAGGTGTATCATTCTCTTTGTCTTTAAAGACATACCTTAAAGACCCATTCTTCAATGTTATAAATAATTCTGTTGTAAGATTTTTAAACAGCATATCAAGCATTTCTTCCATAGATTTAAATGGTGTTGCTAGCATTACTGCATTCAAGAAACTTTGTTTGTCAGCATTTACACCCATGCGAAGATAGCAGTTTATTTGTTCATCATTCAAAAAACGTATGATTTCATTACGGTCATTCAAGCAATTTTTATTTTTATCTTCAAACAACAAGGCAATAGTATCTGGTAAGTGTCCCAAACGCCCTTCAGGTAAAAACAGCTTGTTTTTATTTAATATGTAATTTTCGTCTTGTTCTTTGGTTTCAACTATCCCATCTTTAATTGAGTAATCTTCATCTCGAATGAGACCTTTCTCAACTTTATTCCAGCCGTTATATCGTCTTACTCCACAACAAGGTACCATTTTTCCAACACCATTGGCACGAAACACCGGGTAGTAAATTTTGGATGAGTTACCTGTTTCTTTGTCATAGTCTTCACGATAATATATGTTTTGCTTGCACACTGGGCATTTTTTAGAATCATTATCAACCTTATAAAATGGAATAAAGTCATTGCATGTAGGACACCAAATAGACGGGCATGAATAGTACATGTCTTTGAATATTACACCTGTTTCAAAAGCACGTTTGTTGTATTCAAGATGATTCTTATTCCTTTGTAGCTCCTTGTTTTCTGGATCTTCATTTAATGCTGCAATAACAGAGCTTAATTCTTTTGAAACATTAGACCGTATAGCGTTAATATCCATAGTTGTAGTAACCGCGGGCTGAAATGGTTTTTGACATTTTGTTCCATACTTTGCTGCATCACCAAATAAATATATGTCAACATCTCGCAAACGCGATAACATCGTCATAGTTGTTTTTCCTTTCATAATCGACTTGGGTGTTGCTTTTGGAATCACAGAAGCTGCATTGGGTTCGTTTGGAACTGCATCAGAAGGAACGTTACCGTCTTCATACTCGTTATCATCGAACACATTTTCAACAAGATAGTCATCTATGTCATAGTCATCCAAGTAGTCGTTAACGTCTATGTCGTCAAGAATATCATCAATTTCAAGCTCCTGTTCATCGTTATAATTTTTATCAAAATCTAACACGACACTGTCATACGAAACATTATTTAAAAAGCTCGAAACAATATTTTTTACAAAAGTTGATATTTTAGACACGTAAAATAAGCTTATATCTCCAATAAACATATATCTAAATTCGCCTTGTACGTCTTGTGACCTAGAAATACGTATTTCAATGCCTGGATTTTTAACAATCTTATTTACTGCATATTCCAGTGTTGATTTTGGCTCGAAAGAGTGAGCATAATTTTCAACAATGTTATTTACCAACGTCTTTGACATTTCCAAGTCAATTAAAAATTTTTTAGAAACAATACCTGCTAGTTTAGTCCTTGACGCATTGTCTCTTTTCAAACCTATCGTATTGGCAGCAACATTATTAATAAATGTCATAGCATTTTTGGGATTACCATAACCACTGTATTGTTTGTAACGAAGATAAACAGACGATGGCTTACTGTAATACGTAGTTGGAGTACCATTTGCATCAAATGCATGTTTTGTGTTTTTATATATCACGTCAGCAACTGGATAAAAGTTATTAGCTATATAGTCATTAAACAGTTCAAAGTTGATTTCTTTCCCAGGGTTAAAAGAGCTTGAAATATTACATAATGCAACACGTGTATTACCTGTTATAATGCCTGTTTCAAATGACTCCATCATAGACTGTGTATCAGGTAATATAATCTTCTTTCCAGACAATGCATCAGGTAGTTTCGGAAGATTATATTTATGTTTGTTTATATGCTCTATTATTTGAATGACTTTTTGAACTTCAGTCATAAGCTCCTGTATGCCTGCAGATTTTTCAGTAGGCCATTGGCACCTTATTTCTACTTTTCCGTTTCTGTAAATCGTTACGTTCGAGTAGTTATCACCATAATTTTTTACTTTCAAGACCAGTGATTTATTGTTTTTTGTTTCAATATCATCTTTAATGCCAGTTAACCAGTCATCTAAGATACTTGTATCTTCAAATAAATGTGTTATGCCTTCTGCCATTTTAAATCTTACCTCATTAGCGTTGTTTCCTTTTTGATAAACAAACGGTAATACGTTATCTAGCGTAATGATTTTGAATATTTTTTGGAGGTCAATAAATGGAATGGTTTCATTTTCATTTACCAATATTTGAGCTTCAAGTAATGAACAATTTTTAAATTTTAGCTCATTATTAACTGTTGTGTTTTTAAGACTGTAACGAACTCTAACTTTATCTTTAAACAATTCGTTGTCTGAATTTTTCCAATCAGAAAAAAGATTGTCTACTAAGCTTTCTTTAAAATAAAATCTTAAAACATTCTTAGCATAGCTCTGTAGATTTTCATTTATTAATTCATCAGTCTTTGCATAGTCTAACAAATCATCAATGTACACTACATATATCTCATTATTGGGAATTTCAAATTCAATTAAGCACTTACTATGCAGTATTTCATGTTCATTAAAATGTGTTGTAATACCAGTGTATTCAGACGTAGCAACAAATGGATTAACATCAAAAGGAAAATCAGCAACACGATAAATGAGTGGTTCTTTAAGAGAAAAAATATAAAACCCAATACTTTCGAGCTTATAATGTAAAGCTATTTTTCCTATGACGTCATCTAATGTATCGTCATCAAACAGCTTTAAACTTTCTTCCAAAAATACTGTTTGAACGTTACTTGAACTGAAAACACGTTTTAAAACAAACGGTACAGCAGGTAAATTAAAGCTACATAAGCTATCTTCCATAGTTATTTATAATATTCGTTAGAAATTTTTAAAAATGAATTTACTAGAAGGAACAAACAATGAACAATCAACTTGAACAAGAACAAGCATTAGATTCACAAGATTCACAAGAAGCACAAGATTCACAAGATTCACAAGAAGCACAAGATTCACAAGAAGCATCAGATGCACAAGATGCACAAGATTCACCAGAACAAGTACCAGAAGCAAGCGACATAGAGCTATCGTGTGTTGTTATCACAATAGATATATGCAAAGAGCTAAACCTGTATGTAATATCAAAGTACATAGAAATTTCACCTAACCATATAGTTGGTATAAAATTCAAAACAAGAAATAAGCTTATTGTACGCGGTGAGATTAAAAACAATGAAAGCAAAAAGAAGAACAGTAAGCGACCGGATTTTTCAAATCAATGCAGCATAAATTACAAATACAATAACAGGGTTTTTAACGTTAAAGTGTTTGGAAATGGTAATTTTGTCATTACTGGATGCAAACATAAAGACGAGTCACTTGAGATTGTAAAATCTATTTGTTCAAAAATACAAAATTTAAACGGTATTTTGCAGTATAATTTGGAAGAAAACGATGCTATAGACTATCAATCGTATCTAAAAAATAAAAAGAAAATGCAATGTAGTGAAAATATTTTAAATTATATACAAGAAAAATATAATATTTTTTATAAAAATTTTCTAGAAAATAATAAAAGTTAAATTTAATACTACTAAACATATATATGATATGTAGAAATTATTACAAAGAAAATACACTACAAGAAATGCTTCTTTCTAAAGAAAATATTGAAATAATAGACACAATAGTAAACATTTCAATTTCAAAGAAAACTATGCTCATAACTTACAATTTTCCAGCATATATTGGGGAACATATAATCAATTATATTGTATATACTTCAAATATCAACACAATGTTTTATTCAAATTTTTATATCAAACCCATAGAAATATGCAGAATAATTAAACAAAAATACAAATATGACAAAGACGGTAAGGTAATAATGAGTGCCTTTTATTCTCCAGATAATTATCAAGCTGTTAAATGTACGTATATTTCTCGCATTGATTGCAATGAAAAAGAACATGTTTTATGTAAGCATAAAAATAAAGATAAATTGTCAAATAAATGCAAATGTAAGTGTATGTGCAAAAATATTTCAATTTCAATTTTTAAAGGCAAAACAGGTTTTTCAAAGGGTTCTACGATAATAAATGGCGCAAACACGTGGAGTCAAATACTTGATACATATGAACATATTAAAAAAATTTATAAAGAAAATTACAAAGAAATAAGTTTTAATATTGAAAATAAACAAAAAGATGATGAAGAAATGATAAAAGTTAAAAATAAAGATGGAACTACACGTATATTTGTTTCAAAAACATTTATATTAAAAAACCAAAATAATCTTCCAATTCTTGCAAAAAATAAATTATTGCATCTTTTTAAATAAATAAATTAAATAAAAGTGTTTACTTTGAAATTTTAATTTCCTTTTTAACTTTAGATATGCCTCGTAAATTATTAAACGAAGCTGTAATTTTTAAAATTTTAACACACTATTTACAGTTATCGGAATACAAGTTGGATGAAATTACACGAGGTGCATTTGTTGTAATAAAGCATGACCACGGCTTGTTGTACGATAAATTAATAAAATCTAAATTACCGTGCTATCAACGTCATTCATCTCATCCATCGTTAGACAAAAGAGACACTGGTAGCGTTATAGTCGACGGTAAATGTATAGGAAGAACACAGATGGCAATTGACAGTGCATTCTTTCGTACCCTATTGTTTGGAAAAATAAAATGCCCAAACAACATTAAAAAAGACGGCGACCCTTTCTTATTTTATATAAAGACAAATAAACGCTTAACTATATATAAGCCTCCAGATGATGCAAAAATATGCACATGGTTCCAGTTTGAATCATCACGATGGGGTTCACCAAACCAAACGTTATACGACACATTTTTCCATAGCATTGAATACATAAACTACATAATGAATGGTAAAAACCAAGGTCCGCTAGGTAGCTCGAGTTATACAGGAAGACCAATGTCTTGGAACCCACTACTTGTAAGTCTTAAATGCCCAAAAAACCAAGCTATACAGAACACCTCCCCATAAAATATCCATAACTACCTACTGCTAACATTTTCGATAAACACGATTTAAATTAGAACCTCCATTTCTAGTACGTAAAATGTAAACACAATCACCTATGTCAACACTTGGCGTAGCGTTATTAAAAGTTTTTTTGTATAAGATACTGAATATTGACTGGTCATGTCTATGTTCTTTAAATTTTTGTACATTATCAACGTTGCTAGGAGTATCATCTAACAAATGATATTGAGTACAATAGTCATACCATTTTCTTGCAAATTCTCGAGATTGTTGACAATTTTTAATGCCTAATATTCCAGCTTGATACTGCGGTGTTTGCATAAAATCATTATTACAACAGTCCATAGCTATAAACGTATCCATTTTACAATAGTGTTCTTCTTTGTAACCGTACTGTTTACGAGCCAGAATAGGAAGACTATCTTTTTTCAAAAAATATTCTTTCAAAAAAGTAAAATTATCCTTTTTCGAATCATCAACCTCACAACCAGCATCCGCATAGAACAGTACGTCACCTTCACCCATATTTTCAAGTTGCTGCATAATAATATAAGGCTTCCAAAGCCAGTAACCATAACCTCTTTTGTGTTTTTCAATAAAATTTTTATGTTTTAACCAAAACTCTTCTTTTTCTTGTAAGTTTTTTTCAGTAATTGCAATTATTTCATCAAATAATTCTAAATTTTCAAGCTGAGCTTTAAATCGATACGCTGCAGCATTGTACCTTTTATTACCTGCACCAAACGTTAGTCCTACTAAACGTACCATAATTATATATCGTTTATATTTTATAATATAATATATTTTTTATAGTAATATATGATTATCAAAATATGGTATGCAAACTGGAGCGTAAAAGGTCTTAGAGAATATGAAAATATAATGTTTACACATTATTTACAATACAAATTCCCAGAACACACCATAACAATAAACAAGAATAACCCACACATTGTTTTTTATTCTTTATTTGGAGGTTATTTTGAAAAAGAATGGCTAAAAGACAAACCAATAACAGTACTCTTTGTGGGAGAAAACATTCATAGGCTTCGTGCAAACAAATTCAAAAGAATTTACAATGAAGCACTAAAAGAAGGAATGGACTACATTTTACAATTTACTGAAACAGCAGAAACAACCAACAATGCATATATTGAACGAATTCCTTACTGGTTTTATCATCTTGATTTCTATAAATCACAAGAAAGTTCAGAAAGTTACAAAATTATAAAAAATTTTCAAACAAAAGATGTAAAAAGTTTAAAAAAGTGTTGCTTAATAGCTCGTTCAGACATTAAAAACTTAAGAGCAAGAATACTGTATAATATATCAGAAATAATGAAAGTAGACTGTCCTTCTCATATTGGTTATAACTGTGAAAGCATTGAAAGCAGAAACCAAACAAAACATGAATTTTGCAGTGAATATTTGTTCAACATTACACCAGAAAATTCCTACGGTGAAGGATACGTTACTGAAAAAATATTTGAAGCAGGTCTTGCAGGAAATATACCTATCTATTACGGTAATATACAAGAAGAAAGAAAAATTATCAATATGGAACGCGTATTGTACGTAAATTTGGAAGACCAAGAAAGCATTGAAACCTTTAAAAATAAGATTATAAGTCTCTTATGTGATGAAATAGAGCTACAAAAATTTTATAACAAGAATCCTTTTACAGCTAACGCATGCGAAGAGATAGAAAAATACGAAATCAAATTTAACAATCTATTTCAACACTGCATAAATAGTGTTCTTAAAAAATAATTTGTTTGTTTCTTTGTATAATGGGAGCAGTTAATTTTGCCATAGAACCCAAGGACCAAGCTATAGCAGAACAGTATAGTGACCCTCTGATAAAAGAGCAACAAAAGCTTAATTACTATACAGTAAAAGAAAACAAAGAAAATTCAAAAAGAGAAGCTAAACGAACGATAGAAAATATGAATATTATTGAAATATTTCAAAATATTTCAATCACATTTAACAAAATTATTGGAGAAATTTTAAACATGGAAAGCGATGGTATGACTGTTACAGTATACAACATTTTAAATATATTCTTCAAAGAAGACAGAGCTTTATACATAGGGTTAGTAATACTTCTTACGGCATTGGGTATTTTCATCGTTGATATTACTTCACCTGCAATATAAAATGTAAACTCTTTGTATAACAGACATATGGATACCGATACACTTGTCATTCTTTTAATTATAGCTGTATTTGCAGTGTACATGAACATGAACATGACTGTGACAAGCAAAAAGACAGAAAATTTTGAACAACAACAACAGCAGCAGCAACAGCAGCAGCAGCAGCAACAGCAGCAGCAACAGCAGCAACAGCAACAGCAACAACAACAAGGAATAGAAGCTAAATCAGGTGATTTTTCTCCAGTAGAACAAGACGATATTCCACCTTGCTATATTGTTAAGTCCGTATACGATAAAGACGATGCATCCAACATCAAGGCTTCAAATTATGACGTATACGAGAAAGAATCAAAATTTGACACAGAATACACTAATTTATCGGATTATTTTGGAACAAACGCAAAGAAAATTGAACAAAAGAAATATTACGACACTATAACAGCGGCTAATATTGAGCGTTGTGCTGCTCCTATTCTTGAACAAGCAGAGTATAGTACGTCTGTATTTTAAATAAAATATACATTTAAAATATAATGGCTGAAATAACTACGGTATATGGTGCAAACTATTTCGAGGAAGCTAAAAGCTCCAGAATTAATCATGTAGCAAAAATAATTGCTGCTAATATTTCAAATTATCAGTTTGAACAAAACTTAGATATGAGCTCTCTTTGGAACGAAGATAAAAGCCTTAAGCATGAAGCCGTTGAAATATTATTAAACAGCATTATGGCGAATAATCCAAAAATGGTCGTAACTCATATTAACAAGCAAACAAATGAATTAAATATGCTCCCATACTTCATTGAT
>Ga0233443_1003965_pt1 | contig 9894 bp, 9 predicted proteins | sample SI_123_September_2_FD_182784 | JGI IMG/M metagenome (GOLD analysis project Ga0233443, IMG submission 182784) | Seawater microbial communities from Saanich Inlet, British Columbia, Canada - SI_123_September2016_200_MG | ecosystem: Environmental > Aquatic > Marine > Inlet | place: Canada: British... | reverse complement strand
TAAAGAAATGGCGTGCAGAATAGCCTGACATGCGAATATTGGTTGCAAGGTCATGTCTGGATACCAAAGTTTCGATACCTTCCAAGAGCCGTCTCCCAATGCGATCAATGTCCTCCAATACCGGTTCGTTCTCCAGAATATCCAGAACGGCATTTGCGGCCGCGATCCCTAACATGTCTCCGCCAAAGGTGAAGGAGAAAAAGACCTCATTAAAGCTCTCCATGATGTCTGCGCGCCCCACCACGGCAGATATGGGAACACCGTTGCCCAAAGCCTTGCCAAAACAGGCCAAATCAGGAGCGACATTGAACTTTCCATATGCACCCTGCAAGTGGATGCGAAAGCCCGTCCAGCATTCATCAAATATCAGCACTGCACCGTATTTGGTGGCCAGATCGCGGACGGCCTCCAGGTATCCCGCCTCCGGTTCCACAATACCCATCGGTTCCATTATGATCGCGGCAACATCACCTTTGTTGACTTCCAGCAATCTTGTCAGCTCATCAATGTCGTTATAGGCGAAAGGCTTGGTCAAAGCACAGACCGCTTCAGGAACACCAGCGCTGCGCGTGGTGGTGCCGATAAACCAGTCCTGCCAGCCATGGTAACCACAACAAAGAATAAGTTCGCGACCAGTGAACGCACGTGCTGCCCTGACTGCGCCACTAGTAGCGTCCGAACCATTTTTGCCGAAGCGCACTCGTTCGGCATAGGGAAACCAGTCGATCAGACGTTGAGCCAGCTTTAGTTCTGAGGCCGTCGGCAGGGAAAAAGCGATGCCATTGTCCAACTGTTTTTTGACCGCATCATTGACCGCTAGTTGATTATGCCCGAGTAGCAATGGTCCAAGAGCCATAGGCCAGTCAATATATTTGTGACCATCAACATCCCATACATATCCGCCATCGGCGCGATCTGCGTAGATGGGTGAAACACCTAAGGGAAACTGTGTCCAGCCTTTGGAAAATGTTTGAGTCTGGGCTGGAATAGAACCCTTGGCCTGATCCAACAACTCCAAAGACTGGGCGTAGCGTGCGCCTGGATTTCTATCTTGCATTCAAATTTTCCGGAAGTTCAGGCAACGGTAAAACCGTGCCACATGGCCCTTAGTATTTTCCAGTTAGCCTTCAGGCCCTGGCCAAAACGTGGGTCATCTTCACGTGAGTAAACAGGGACATTAACTTTCGCGACGCGCGCATCGCCAGCTAATGCCGATAGCGCCAGTTCTGTACCTACGGAACCATAACTGTCAAAATGCCCATGGTGCCGATAGAGGGACATTCGATATCCTTTCAGTCCGCACAGAATATCGCGGACACCAAATCGGATTCGAGTATAGAATCCGAACAAGGCCTCACAAAATCGGGCGGTCTCAGACCGCTCACCGATCACAATGTCAGCCTGGTTACGCATCAACGGTCCCGTTATTTGGTCCAGGATACTTGCATCATGCTGACCATCTGCATCGAAGGTCACCACAATATCCATACCCAGTTCGTCAGCTTTCTCGAAACCACTTTGCAAGGCACCGTCGTAACCCTGATTTTGTTCATGGTTTACGACCACAGCTCCTGCTTGTTCGGCCAATTTCGCTGTATCGTCGGTGGAACAGTCATTTACGACAATAACCGTGTGACCTTCTTTCACTGAATCTACGACCCTCCCGATTGTGGTAGCTTCGTTCAAGGCTGGAATGACGATAGCAATCTTCATTATCTACAGCTAGCTTATATCCGAAAAACGGACACAATCCCCCTCATTGATGTCCTTGTTCAAAGTTCTACCCAAAATTTCTTCAATTTTGTATGGTGGTAGCGCATCTTTCGGGCAAGGACGCAGATAAGTGACATCTGTTGTTTTCAGCGTGTCGCCCTTTTTCAAGGCTGAAGTTGTGCGAATGGCCCGGCGTTGTAGCACGACGGTCTCAATCTCATTTTCCATCACGGTTTTTTCTTCAGGGCCGAGCGCCAATTCGAGTTCGCGAGTACGGTCAACCATTTCTTTCCAGGAAACCGGGTCCATAGCGAAGGCGTGGTCAGGACCCGTCCGGCTGTTGTCGTCGGTAAAATGTTTTTCAACTACGCGCGCGCCCAAAGCTACTGCCCCAAGCGTTGTTGCATGGCCGGGCGTATGGTCAGAGAGACCCAGGATGACACCAGGGTAGGTACGTCTGTAGGAATTCAACACATTCAAGGCGATGTGGCGAAAATTTTCCAGTGACGCCGTATAGTTGGTGTTGCATTGCATAAGTACAATTTCGTCAGTGTGTTCGAGTGCTATTTTCATGGCCATTGCAACTTCATCAGCGTTGGCGGCGCCGGTCGCCATTAGAAAAGGTTTACCGTCGGCGGCCAGTGCGACAATGTTTTCATGCCAAGTGATGTCTCCAGAACCAAGTTTCCAGGCGCAAACATGCTCGCTGAGCTTCGGGATCATTGCGAGATCATAAGGGGCTGTGAAATAGTCGATGTTGGCCTTGTCGCATTCTTCTTTTAGTTCGATAGTCCAATCGACCGGGACGGAAGCATCTTCATAAACTTCGAATACTGATTTACCCCACTTGGCTTGATGAGATTGTTGTCCATCAAGATCCTTGAAACCATATTCTGAAACGATGGTTTTGGCAGAGAAGTTTTGAAACTTGGCGGCATTGGCCCCGGCGTTGGCGCACAGATGGATCAGTTCCTTTGCCCGCCCGAGGTCACCGTCGTGATTAGCCGCGATATCGGCAATAAAATAGGTCGGATGATCAAGGCCGATAAAATGGCGACCTATTGAGACTTCCCTGTTCATAGCTTTTCGATCTCCTGTTGAAGAGTGGGCATTTTGCAGCCCAGTGCCGTTTCCAGCTTTGTCGGATCCATACGTAGATCAAGAGCTCGTGCGGCACGGCCAGACTGTGTCGTTGATTGACCGACTGTGGCAGTTTCAGTTTGCAAGCCCAAGTGGGAGGCTATTTTTAGAGCAAATTTAGCTTTGCTAAAGCCATTTCGACTGCACAGGTTATAGGAGCCCGTTAAATCGCTTGTGGCCAATACAAATATCATAGTAGCCAGCGTTGTTGCATGGAGCGGCGTAAACAGAATGTCGTCAAATATTGTAATTTCTTTGTTGGCCCCAAGACTGTCGATTATAAAATCGCTGAGGCTGTGACGGCCTGGGGTTTGCGAGCGGCCAAAAAAACTCGTACGCAATGCAATACTATTGGGATGAGTGAGGGCAACTTTTTCCCCGGCCAGTTTGCTGCGCCCGTAGACATTTTCAGGTGCCTCAGTTCCCTCACAATGGACTCCGGTTGTATTGGGGTAAACCTGGTCTGTTGAAATATAGATCAACCTGGTGTCTGCCGGCAGCGAAGACGCAATATTGGCAGTAGTTCTATGATTGGCTACTTCCGCGGCCTCTTCATCTCTCTCACAGCCTTCAACATCAGTCAGAGCTGCAGCATGAACAACAATATCCGGTTTGGTCCCCAGCAGCAATTTTCTGACTGCACCTTTATCAGCCAGGTCGCACGGATATTCTTCTTCTTGCCTTGAGGTGGAAACAACTTCGTATTCGTTACCATCATGAGCAAGTAACCACGGTGCAAGCAATCCCGCACCACCGGTTATCAATATCTTCTTCATTGGTTAAGTTAGGAGTGATGATTTTGAAATCTATTTCTCGACCTTGATTTTTGCCAACAAGGAACGCATGCCGTCGATATCAAACCAATCCGAATTGTTGTCACTGGCATAGCGAAAACCGTCCTTCAACTGTTTCTCCTCTTGGTCATAACCTTCACACCATTCAGGATATAGGGTTGGGCGAATGATGTAGCGATCTGGCAATTCGATGGTGTTGCGAGCGTCATCTTCTGTGACCATAACCTCATGTAGCTTTTCGCCCGGACGAATGCCAACAAATTGGGTTGGTAGTTCCGGAGCCATGCATTTAGCCAGGTCGACGATGGACATACTGGGGATTTTGGGGATAAAGATCTCACCGCGCTTCATCATGGCAATGGAAGATAGTACAAATTCTACACCTTGTTCCAAAGATATCCAGAACCGCGTCATGCGTTCATCTGTAATTGGAAGAGCATCAGCGCCATTAGCAATCAGTCGGGTAAAAAGCGGAACAATGCTACCGCGTGAACCCAACACATTACCATAGCGGGCGACGGCGAATTTTGGACCTTGATCACCTGCCAAATTGTTGGCAGAAACGAAAATCTTGTCAGCGGCTAATTTGCTTGCACCATAGAGATTTACAGGATTGACGGCTTTGTCGGTGCTGAGGGCAAGAACTTTTTTGACATTGCTTCGGATTGCAGCCATGACAAGATTTTCAGCACCATGAACATTGGTTTTGATGCATTCCATAGGATTGTATTCGGCCGCTGGTACATGCTTCATAGCTGCAGCGTGGACCACGTAGTCGACCTCACGGAGCGCCATTTCCAGGCGGTCATAATCCCGTACATCACCAATAAAGAAACGTAATATATCGCCGTACGCTGCAAAGATTGAATTTTGCTGCATATCAAACTGTTTTTGTTCATCGCGCGAATAAATGATGAGCTTGCGAGGTTTATAGTCTGCTATTATTTTCTGGACGAATGCTTTGCCGAATGATCCGGTGCCGCCTGTAACCAGAATGACTTTGCCATCGAAATCTAAATCGTGTGTCGAAAATGTCATGTTCATTATTTCCGGGCGCTTTTGCGCTAATTGGGTAATAGTCTATTTGTTCATCCAGCTGTCGGACTGGGATTCTGCCAGTTTCAAGTCGTTTGGTCGACCTAGATCCAGCCAGTATTCGTGAATTGGGAACAACCCGACGCTTTGTTTGTTCAATATTGATCTGCGCAGTAAGTCCGGCATATCGATATGCTCTCTCTTGTTCAAGGAACGGTAAATGCTGGGCTGGATCGCATAAATTCCAGCGGAGATATAGTGTTCGTAACGGGGCTTTTCCTTGATTTCGGAAACATTTCCATTGCTATCAATTTCCAGCACACCAAAAGGCACCTCTTGGTCATATCTTGCAGCACCAATTGTTGCGTCGCGTTGGTTAAGTTGATGATGAATCATTAAGGCCGCGAAATTGGCACGGGTGACGATATCTCCATTCATTATTAGCAACGGTCCCTCTACATCTTCAGGGATCAAACTGAGTGCACCAGCGGTACCAAGCGGAGTTTCTTCCCGCAAGATGTCAATTTTAACATTCAGCCCGACAGCATCCACAAACTCACAAATTTGTTCTGCTAAATAATGGACGGAAACAAATATTCGTTTTACGCCGTGCTCTTGAAGGTCCTTGAGAATGTGCCACAGAATTGGACGGCCACCCACTTCAATTAGCGGCTTCGGGGTGCTTTTTGTTTTGTCGCCTAACCTTTTGCCAAAGCCTCCAGCCATTACGACTGCGGTCTCGAGACCTGGGGTTTCATTCGATTCACTTACCAGAGACAAGAAGTGTCCACTTTCGTCGACAACTGGAACACAAGGGTGTCTGCCACCCATATCCGGTAAGATAGCGATGGCATCTTCGGCACTTCTTGCTGTTACCGGTGAACGTTGCATACATTCGCTCACGGGACTGTCAAGGCCAGCGCCGCTAACTAATGCACGCCGAATGTCTCCATCTGTTACGATGCCCTGGATACGATTGGTTTCGTCTACGACAACCTGAACCAGATGTGTTGTTGCGTTGATCCTGGCCAGGGCTTCCTTGATGGAACCACGACAGGATATGCAGAGACGCCCTATTTGAGAATCAACGATCATCACGATACCTGGGTTAAGTATGGAGGCAGGGTCAATTCGGGTATCCAGCCAAAGCATTTTCAATCATGGCGCTGTCGATTTCGCTCAAGCTTTTCTCCAGTTTATCAAGGCACTCCAACACTTCTTTTTCTTCATAGCCCCTACCAGTGAAATGATTGTAGTTCTCCAGATTAAATGAGGCATTTTCGACGGCCTTTAAATATCGGGCGCCGTTGATGGTGGCTGTTTTCTGGTCGTACGCTTCTGAAAGCAGTTCGTCAAAAGCCGTTTTGATCTGGGATTCGTTTGAGATGACGCGTACATGTGGGAGGATATTGTAGCTGTTGTGACGACCAAAGGTGATAACGGGCTTGCCTGCGACAGCGGCTTCTAATCCTGCAGTACCCGAGATTGTTGCAACGAGGGCAGATTTCTGAACGACATCTTTGCCGAGCTCACGTAGATCCATCAGGACGACATTTTTCAGATCCATGATTTGGCCGTAAAAATCTCGTGGTCGACGCCCAACACCGCCAAGATGTTCTTTGACAACAAGTAGATATTTGGCAGGTAAACTGCGTGAAAGTGAAACGATGGCATTCAGCTGGCTGAGATACTCGGGTGACTGTCCCTGGAGGGACGCTTCAGGTTCTACATGTAGAGGAAAAAAAATAAATGGTTGGTCGCCCAGATCTTTTAACCAAGGGTAGCTGCCGTTTGTGAGTCGCTTGGCATCCTGGCGGATACGATAATTCATCGCAAATTTGCTGGTCAGGTAATAGCTGCCGGATCGATTGCCTTTATAGGCGTTGTAGAGCTGTTCTTTGGCCATCTTCAAAGACGACTTCACCATGCCAGGAAGTGAAAACTGATGCATCAATTTATTCCGGGCAACGGCGTGACCAGTTGGGGGTGCTGCGACACCTTGCGGCAGTAATTCAATGGATGATGGCTCTACGTCGTCAAAGGCCTTCTTGATCAACGGATTAGTTAGCATCCCATCAACCGCCCAATTGTTGAAACTTTTGTAACGAGACTCATAAATATTCCGTACTGGAACATTATAGTAATTTGCGACAGTGACCCCGATGTCACTTCTCAAGTTTATCATCATAGAGATGTTTTTGTTGATAAACTCATTTTCCCAAAACTCGATCAGGTCTATCGTGATTTTAACAGCCTGCACATGAGTGCTGTCTTCAGACAAGAATGATCTGGGGTGATGGAACCCACCCAACGCGTAGCCTCGGCCCAAGTGTCGGTTTGTTACAGTCAAACTCGCTATTGTTCGATTATACTTTTTTTCAATTGCCGTAGCGCAATCAATAACATCTGCGCTGTCTTCAATTATTGGAAGAGAAGGTGGTATTTCCGATCTGATTACCTGGACAGAAGAGAACAATCCCTCACTGTCGCTGTTACGGTAGAATTCTGCATGCAACTCCGAAGCCGCATAGAGATGTACGTTTGCGTCATATTTCCTAATTAGGTTTCTGACCAGGTCGGGCACGAAAAAACGCCAATTCGCTTGACCGACAATACCGATATTTTTGAAATGCTTTTTGTTGCTGTCATTGGTCATAAAGTGAACTGCCCTTATGGCTGGCATCCTCGAGTTCAAGGATGTTAAACATTGTATATATCCGATTTATAAGCGGCCAGGTTTGTCGGTTGACTGAACCATTTGATCGTTTCCGCCAGTCCGTGTCGAAGGCCCTCTCGGCCCCTATAATTCGGGGTCCAACTCAGGATTTTGTCGGCCTTTTCATTACATGCAAGTAATCGCATTACTTCGCTCTGTTCAGGTCGAATGCGAGTGCCATCTGTTTCAATTTCAACTTCTACATTCATTATTTCAGCGATAAGAACGACCAAGTCTCCGATGGAAATTTCATGACCGCTGCCAATGTTAATTGTTTCGCCAATACTCTCCGTTGACTCTGCAATTGCACAAAACCCACTCACAGTATCAGCGACAAAGTTGAAGTCCCTGGTCGGTGTTATGTCACCGAGTTGTATCTTCCTCTTACCATTGGCCAGTTGCGAAATGATTGTTGGAATGACTGCCCGAGCTGACTGTCGTGGACCATATGTGTTGAACGGTCGTGCAACTGCTACCGGCGTTTCGAACGACATATAGAAAGAATTGGCGATTTGATCTGCACCGATCTTGGAGGCAGAATAAGGAGACTGACCAACAATTGGATGATCCTCATTGATAGGCACATACTGTGCTGTTCCATAGACTTCACTGGTTGACGTATGCACTACTTTTCGGACATTTAACTCTCGGGCCGCTTGTACAACATTCAAGGTACCTTTGACATTTGTATCAATGTAGGTATCGGGTGAATGGTAGGAATAGGGTATGCCGATCAAGGCAGCAAGATGGAACACCGTCTCACACCCCTTCATTGCTTCTTTGACACCATATGGGTCTCGAATGTCGCCGGCAAATATATCCAGGTGCCTCTTGATATCAGTCGGCAAAGTGTCCAGCCATCCCCATGAGCTAAATGAGTTGTAGTAAACGAATGCCCTGACATCTTTACCGTCGGCGACGAGGCGTTCAACCAGATGAGAACCGATAAACCCATCGGCACCGGTTACAAGGATTTTTCTATCGGAGGACATAAAGTTGGTTCTTTAGATGAAAGGTACGATTGAAACTCACTGGGTTAGAAAGTTTTGGATAATTTTTAATCCAACCTTGCCGCTTTTCTCAGGGTGAAACTGGGTTCCAGTAAGAGATCCATGATTCACCGCTGCACAAATTTTGGTGCCATCATATTTTGTCTCAGCGAGCCAGATCTTTTTGTCCTTTGGGAGCGCCATGAATGAGTGAACAAAATACACTTGGTCTTTGGTGGACAGATCCTGAAGTATACTTCCCTCCCAATTGTCACAACCTTCTGGTAATTCCAAGTTACTCCAACCAATATGGGGAATTTTATGGGAGACACCGTTAGATCCCTTATGGGGAATTTCGACAACTTTACCGGAAATCCAACCGAAACATCCGATTTCTTTAAATTCCCAACTTGTGTCCATCATCATTTGCATGCCGACACAAATACCAAGAAGAGGGCGTTCGGTCAGGGTGAAATCAGTAAGATGTTCGATCATGTTTCGCTGTCGAAGTTCGTCGAAGCAGTGGTTAATCGCACCGACGCCCGGCAGCACCACTCTATCGGCTCCAGATATTTTTTTTGGGTCATCGGACAACTCAACTTCAGCGCCGCAGTATTCAAAGGCACGGCAGACACTACGTACATTGCCAATGCCATAATCAACAACAAGGACTTTTGCGGCCATCTCCTATCAACTTTCGTTTACTGGTCTGACATTAACATTGGCGTCTGACATGGCATTCTTCATTTCAGACAAACTAATGCGGCCATAGTGAATAGCGTCTGCGACTGCAAATGCGTCAGCCTGACCAACTACAGAAGCCTCGACAAGATGGGAGCATTCACCCATACCACCGCTAAGAATGACAGGGACAGAGACCCGGGAGGAAACTTCCCGGCAAAGTTCTACGTCGAATCCTTTGCGGGTTCCTTCCTGGTCGATTGATGTCAATAGTATTTCTCCGGCACCCAGTTCTTCACCTCTCTTGGCCCATTCGACGACATCCAATCCTGTTGGCTCACGGCCATTGTCAGTGTATGCCTGCCATTTCCCATTATGTTGTCGTTTGGCCTCGATGCTTAAAACCGTACATTGAGATCCAAAACGCTGAGATATTTTTGAAATAAGCTTTGGGTCCTGTGTCGCAGCAGTGTTGATAGCGACTTTGTCAGCTCCGTCACGCAAAAGACTGGCAACATCCTCAATGGACCGCACTCCACCCCCAACCGTAAGTGGAATAAATACATTTTCTGCGGTATGACGGACAAGATCACCAAGATGGTTACGTTGATACAAGCTGGCTACGACATCCATATATATGAGCTCATCCGCGCCTTGCTCATAGTAGCGAAAGGCAAACTCTTTGGGGTCGCCCATGACTCGCAGACCTTCAAGATGAATCCCCTTGATCAGATTGGGCGCCTTGATGTCGAGGCGGGCGATTAATCGTTTGTTGGACACGACTATTATTCAATTCGATTGATTATTCAGCTCACCCGGTGTCGCA
>Ga0233443_1003959_pt1 | contig 9902 bp, 6 predicted proteins | sample SI_123_September_2_FD_182784 | JGI IMG/M metagenome (GOLD analysis project Ga0233443, IMG submission 182784) | Seawater microbial communities from Saanich Inlet, British Columbia, Canada - SI_123_September2016_200_MG | ecosystem: Environmental > Aquatic > Marine > Inlet | place: Canada: British... | reverse complement strand
ATGCAATCCGGGCTGGGAGAGAGCAATGCGAAACGCATAATTGTTATACCATTATTATACAAAGATGAAGTGGTTGCTGTTATGGAATTGGCCAGAGCCCATTTGGATAAGGATGAATATATGATTTCCTTCCTAGACAATGCGAAAGAACCAATAGCCGTAGCAATTCAGTCAATTCTGGTCAGTGAAAAGATGAAAAACTTGCTCTCCGAATCCATCAAACAAAAGAATGAAGCAGAGAAGTCTGCCCAGGAATTGGCCGCCAGCGAAGAAGAGCTTCGACAAACGAACGAAATGATGGCCGAACAAACCAATGCTTTAAAGAAGTCGGAGAAAGAGCTTCAGGAGCAACAGGAAGAGCTTCGTGTAATTAATGAGGAGTTGCAGGAAAAAACTCATTCACTCGAAATTCAGAGTGATGAGGTTCAGACAAAAAATAACGAACTGGAAAAGGCACGCATTGAACTGGAAAGAAGGGCGGCCGAATTGGAACAATCCAGTAAATACAAGTCCGAGTTCCTGGCAAATATGTCGCATGAACTACGCACTCCCTTGAACAGCCTCTTAATTCTGTCGCGCGATTTATCAGAAAACAGAGCAAGCAACCTCTCAAATGATGAAGTTGAATCGGCTGAAGTAATCTATAATAGCGGTATGGATCTACTGAACCTGATCAATGATATTCTGGATCTTTCGAAAATTGAAGCAGGGAAAATGCCAATCAATCTGGAGCATTTCGATTTAGTCGATATTCAATCGAAGGTTAAGGCATCGTTTGAAAGAATGATGGCCGAAAAGAAATTAAAACTTGGTTTTAAAATAGACGAGAGAGTTCCTGAAACATTTGTTACAGATCCTCAGCGTCTGGATCAAATAATTAAAAATTTGATGTCCAATGCCATAAAATTTACAAAGCAGGGGAGTATTGATCTGGTCTTTGAACGCCCGGATAAAACAGCACTACCAGCTGCTTTGCAGCACGATCATGAAAACTTTATAGCAATATCTGTCAAAGACACAGGTATTGGGATTGCGATAGAACAGCAGCAGGCAATATTTGATGCCTTTCAGCAAGCTGATGGAAGTACCTCAAGAAAATTTGGTGGAACTGGTTTAGGCCTTTCTATCACTAAGGAGCTTATTCACCTTTTAGGTGGTTCCATTGAGTTGGAAAGTACCGAAGGTGTTGGATCAAGATTCACCATATATCATCCGATAGTTAGCAGAAGTAAAATCAATGAAGCCGCACCTAAAAAAGAGCCGGTGAAAGAGAAATCCAGGACAAGTCCGCCGCTCGCTGATATAGCTGAAACTGCACCCCCGGATCTTAATGCCCATGCACGATTGAATCTCGATCAGTTATATATGTCGCTTTCCGCTTCCAATTATCCTTTGTTTGCGAACAAGAGAACAATACTTATCATTGATAATAACGAGGCTACAATCAACGCATTGATAAAACAAAGCCATGATAAAGGATTTAATGCACTTGCTGCTATTACTTTGGATGAAGGCTATGAAATAGCACTTACATTTCAGCCACATGCCATTGTGCTGAGCCTTGAAATAAACAGTGAAAAGGGTTGGGATCTGATGGAGAAACTTAAGAAGACTGAGGCAACCAAAGATATTCCCGTCCATTTAATAGGCCAGGAAAGCGTTAAAAGTGAAGCAGATAAACAAGGTGCAATCGGATTACTTTCTGAACCCATCAATGATAAAAAGTTGAAGGACACATTGGGGAATATTGAGAACTTCATAAATGCCTCATTTAAGAAGATCCTTCTTGTTGAGGATGATAACAATTTAAGATTGAGTCTGCGGAAACTGATCCGGAGACCTAAAACGGACATTCTGGAAGTAGCCACTGCCAACTCAGCCATGGAGGCTTTAAAAAGCCACAAGATAGATTGTATGATACTTGATCTTGGACTGCCTGATATGAGCGGCATAGAGCTGCTGGAATCCATTAAGGATTGTAAAAATGTTGAAACACCACCAACGATTATCTATACGGGTAAGGACCTGAGCGTTGAAGAAAATGAAAAGTTATGCCATTATACCGATTCCATAATTATTAAAGGTGAAAGGTCTGAGGAAAGGTTGTTGGACGAGACTGCTCTCTTCCTTCATAAAATCAGAACTGAGGATAAGCAAGTATCCGGATCACCTGTGGTAACAACAAACACGAGAGAGGAGGTCTTTCAACAAAAGACCATGATGATTGTGGATGACGATATGCGCAATGTTTTTGCTCTTTCAAAAGTATTGCAAAATAAGGGGATGAAGATTATCAAGGCAGGCAATGGATTGATGGCACTTGAACAATTAAAGAAACATCCTGAAATAGATTTCGTATTGATGGATATCATGATGCCAGATATGGATGGGTATGAAACAATGAGAGAGATCAGGAAGCAGAATAAATATCAAAAGCTGCCAATTGTAGCGCTTACAGCGAAGGCTATGAAGGGTGATAAGGAGAAGTGTATAGCAGCAGGAGCAAATGACTATCTCTCCAAGCCTCTGGATGTTGATCATCTCTTATCATTAATGAAAGTTTGGTTATATAACTAAATCAATATTTGTGATATGAAGCAGAAACCCAAAATATTGATTATAGATGACAAACTGGCGAACTTAATTTCCCTGGAAAGATTGCTGGCAAAGTTTGAAGTTGAAGTACACAGAGCACTTTCAGGAAATGAAGGTCTCCTGTTAACGCTGGAACACGATTTTGCTTTAGCAATAATAGATATACAAATGCCGGAAATGGATGGCTATGAAACGGTCTCTTTACTTCGTGAAGATGAACGGACCAAATATCTACCGGTGATATTTGTTTCCGCAATATTCAAGGATGATTACTACGTAATTAAAGGTATTGAAAGTGGTGCCGTTGATTTTATAACCAAACCAATTGTTCCGGAAATTCTTGGTGGAAAAGTAAAGGTCTTTCTCGATCTTTACAGTCAAAGACACAAACTTGAATTGATTAACAAGGAACTGGAGGACGCGAAGCAAAAAGCTGAATCCTCAACCAGGGCAAAGTCATTGTTTCTTGCCAATATGTCGCATGAGATACGAACACCTCTCAATGGTATTATTGGAATGGCAGACATCATTAATGCAACAGATTTAAGTGATGAGCAGAAAGAATATCTCGATATTATTACTGAATCAGGAAGAAACCTGCTCACAATTATCAATGATATACTGGACTTCTCGAAGGTTGAAGCAGGCCAGCTTGAACTTGAGAGTATTGAATTCTCACTGCGGAAAATTGTCAATGAGGTAGTTAAATTGCTTTCATTCAAGGCCACAGAGAAGAACCTGTATCTGGAATCGAATATCGATCACAATGTTCCGGATAAATTTATTGGCGATCCTACAAGGATTAAACAGGTACTTATCAATCTGATGAACAACGCCTTGAAGTTTACTGTTAAAGGTGGCGTAAAATGTAATGTTAAGTTGATCAAGACCGCTGAAGATTCTTGTGAACTACGTTTCTCAATAATCGATACAGGACTTGGTATCAAAGAAGAAAACCAGGACAAGCTGTTTCAGGCATTTTCTCAGGCTAACTCATCCATTACACGAACTCATGGAGGAACCGGTCTTGGCCTGGCTATTTGTAAGAATCTTGTAGAATTGATGGGAGGAAGCATCCAGTTCAAGAGTGAATACACCAGGGGTAGTACTTTCTATTTCAATGCACTATTGAAGTTAGGAGAGAACGCTGAAGAAAATGATCCTGATAAACCAAATAGCAATCAATCGGTTCATAAGAAATTACGAGTATTGCTGGCTGATGATAATCTGATTAATCAAAAGGTAGCTTCAATAAGCATTCGGAATTTTGGCCATAGTGTGGATATAGCTGAAAATGGAAAAGTGGCTGTCGATTTGTTCAATGAAAACAGCTATGATCTTATTTTCATGGATATTCATATGCCGGAAATGAACGGTATTGAGGCGACACTTAAAATCAGAGAGATTGAGAAAGGATTGAATGGAAGTTGCTCACCAACCCCGATTATAGCACTTACAGCGAGTAATTCTGTTGAGGAACAGAAGTCATTTATTGAAGCGGGTATGGACGCTTGTCTTTCAAAACCTTTTAAAAAAGAGCAGCTAAAAGAAGTACTGTCACAGAATTGTATTGCTGTGATTCATGCCGGATAGCTTGCTTACCCTCATCTTTAATAATTATTACCAGCTTCCTGTTTGCTTTTTAATACGGGCGCTTATCTTTGCTATTGAATCCTAAAAAATAGCAGCATGGACAACAGGGTAAGCAAACTTTTCAATATAAAATATCCAATAATTCAGGGTGGAATGATATGGTGCAGCAGCTGGAAGTTGGCTTCAGCAGTCAGTAATGCCGGTGGCCTGGGACTAATTGGTTCAGGTTCGATGCATCCTGAGACCTTACGTGAACATATTCAGAAGGCCAAACAAAATACCGATCAGGTATTTGGTGTTAATGTACCGCTCATCTATCCAAACATAGAGGAGATAATGCAAATAATTATTGATGAGAGAGTGAAAGTTGTGTTCACTTCTGCTGGTAATCCTAAAACCTGGACCGGCCATCTCCAAAGTCAGGGAATTAAGGTTGCACATGTAATAGCCAACAGTCAATTTGTTTCTAAATGCGAAGGAGCCGGAGTGGATGCAATAGTTGCGGAAGGATTTGAAGCAGGAGGACATAATGGCAGGGAAGAAACAACAACCATGGCACTCATACCGGCTGCAAGAAAAGAAAGCACACTTCCGTTGATTGCTGCCGGTGGTATTGGGACAGGGAGAGGGATACTGGCTGCTTTGGCTCTTGGTGCTGACGGTGTGCAGATTGGAAGCCGCTTTGCCGCTTCCCTTGAATCTTCAGGACACGATACATTCAAACAGGCAATTGTTGATGCAACAGAAGGAAGTACCAAACTGACACTTAAACAACTAATTCCGGTAAGATTGATCAGAAATGAGTTTTTACAGATGGTTGAGGAAGCTGAACAAAGAGGAGCAGGCATTGATGAACTCAAGGAGCTTCTTGGACGAGGACGTGCTAAGAAGGGAATGTTCGAAGGAGACAGTAGTAATGGTGAAATGGAGATTGGCCAGGTTTCAGCCTTAATCGATTCAATTAAAACGATTCAGGCAATTTTCAATGAACTATTGGCTGAATACAAACTAGCCCTGGGTGCGTTAAGAAATGAGAATCAGTATGATTTTTAATAGCAGCTAAACTGTTGATTCAAAAATGCTCAAATCCATGATGTTTGAACCGTAGATTCATGACTATAATCAGCACAATAATATTGTTTTGAACGGGTTTAAATTCAGTACTTTTTTACTAATCTATTAACTATGAAAAAAATATTTTTACTCGCACTGGCGTTTTCTATCTATGCCGGAGTTTACGCTCAAACAAAGGATTCTATAGACTTTAATCTTGATTTTGAAGATTGTATAAATGATAATACCCTGCCCACCGGATGGTTTGAATGGGGAAGTGGATGCAGCTTACTTCCTGATCATAAGATTGTTCACAGTGGAAAAACCTCTGTTCGCATCGAGAAATCTAAAACTGCCAGCAGTAAAAATTTTGCTTGTGTTACTCATAGCCTGCCAGCTGGTTATTCCGGCAAGCGAATAGAGTTAAAGGCGTATCTGAAGCATGAGCATGTTCAGGAAGGATTCGTTGGTTTACTTCTGAGAATTGATGGAAACAATGGCACCCTTGAATTTGAAAATATGCAGAGTGAAAAAATTCAGGGAAGTTCGGATTGGAAGCAGCATAAGGTAAGTCTTAAACTCCCCTCGAAAGCGGAGACTATATATATTGGCGCTTTATTGACCGGAACCGGAACTCTTTGGGTTGACGACTTCGAACTATTGATAGATGGAAAAGACATTAGAAAATGCAAAAAATCTGAGATTGAACTACCCCTGGCAGAATTGGACAATGAATTCGATTCAGGTTCTAAAATTCCTTCGATTGTTCTGAATCCTGAAGTTCAGGAGAATCTAAGAGTATTGGGACTGATTTGGGGATTTCTCAAATACTATCATCCGCGGATTGCTTCTGGCGATATTAATTGGGACTATGAGCTGTTTAGAATAATGCCTGCGGTGATAGCCGCAAAAAGTACCCATGTCCGGGACCAGGAATTATCAAATTGGATTCTGGCATTGGGAGAGTTTAAGGTCAGTAAGAGAGAGAAGATATTGAAATCGGAAGTGAAGCTGCTTGCCGATCTGGACTGGATGGAGAATTCCAATCTAAGCTCCGGATTGAAGGAATTACTGGTTAAAGTGAAGATGGCCAAACGAAACAATAAACATTACTATGTTGCTCTTCGAAAAAATGTTAGAAATCCCAATTTTCGCAATGAAAATCCGTACCCTGACATGAGTTTCAGCGATGATGGCTATAAACTTCTTTCCTTATACCGATACTGGAATGCTATTCAATATTATTTCCCTTACAGATATCTAATTGCCAAAGATTGGCATGATGTATTAAACAATTCCATTGCAGAATTTGTGAACGTTGATTCACAAATGGAATATGTAATTGCAGTTCGGAAGTTGATTGCCAGTATCAACGATACACATGCTACCATGGTTGATAAGAGTAATTCCATGTCGGAATATCTGGGAAAACGATTTGCAGCTCTGGAAGTATTATTTGTTGAAGATCAGGCGGTGGTAACGTCCTATTATAATGATAGTCTGGGAATTGAAACAGGTATAAAGAAAGGTGATGTGATTACAGAAATTAATGGGAAATCTATCAATCAATTAATTGACGACTATTTACCGTACATATCCGCATCGAACCATTCCGTAATAAAAAGAAATATGTCCTTAATGTTGTTGGAAACCAATGATCTGACCATTGATGTTAAATATAAAAGTGACGGTAAAGATTATAACAAACAGCTTAAATCTTATGAGACTGCAGACCTGAATATTTATAAGAGTTGGAGTTGGACAGATACCTGTTTCAGATGGATAGATGAAGATATTTGTTATGTTTTTCCGGGTACAATAAGTGCCAAGCATTACAAAGGAATTGCGGAACAAATGAAAAGTAGCAAAGGACTTATTATAGATTTGCGTTGTTATCCTTCAGATTTTATGGTTTTTAAGTTTGGCCGGTATCTGATGCCTGAGCCAAGCGAGTTTGTGAAATTTACCAATACTTCACTAAGCTCTGCTGGAACATTCCAAATGACAAAATCATTAAAAGTAGGTCGGTATAACAAGGATTACTACAAAGGAAAGGTAATCATCATCGTTAATGAATACACCCAGAGTAATGCCGAATATACCAGTATGGCCTTCAGAGTTGCACCAAAGGTAACAGTAATTGGATCTCAAACAGCTGGTGCAGATGGCAATGTTTCACGAATTAACTTGCCGGGTGATATTTCAACTACTTTTACCGGTATTGGTGTTTATTATCCTGATGGTACAGAAACCCAGGGAATTGGAATTGTTCCTGATATAGAAATAAAGCCAACAATCCGGGGTATTAAGGAAGGGCGGGATGAGCTGCTGGAAAAAGCCATTGAGCTGATTCAATAGATTCCGGTTAATCTTAGGATTAAAAGTTTTGGCTTAATGACATCCATCAATATTTCTTTAGAAAAAGTATTTTAATTTTGACATGTTAAGGTATAAAGGATGGATAAGTTAATTAAACTCTTTATTGTTGATGACCATGAGATATTCAGAAACGGTTTAAAAATGGTTCTGAATAAACTCAAGTACATCTCCATTGTTGGTGAAGCCTCCAATGGTCAGGAGTTCCTGGATATGCTACCGGGCATAGATGCAGACGTGGTTCTACTTGATATTGAGATGCCGGTAATGAATGGAATTGACGCGGCCAGACATGCGATTAAAATTCATCCAAATCTTAAGATTATTGCCCTTACCATGTTCAACGATGAAGATTATATTCAGAGCATGATGGATGCAGGAGCAAAAGGATTTCTGATTAAAAACATAAATAAGGACACACTTGACAAAGCGGTTCAAATGGTGGCAATGGGAGGAAACTATTATAGCGAGGAACTGTTCGATTTCTTCACCAGACGAGTTAGTAAGGATGAAAAATCAGCTACCAGCAATCTGCATCTTACTAACCGGGAAAAGGAAATTTTGCAGCTGCTTGTTGAAGGATTAAGCAATAAGGAAATTGCAGATCGACTCTTTGTTTCTGAACGCACCATTGTTGGACATAAAACCAATTTACTTGCTAAAACCAATTGCAGAAATACAGTTAACCTGCTGGCCTTTGCCATAAAGAACAAACTAGTTGAGATTTAATTCTTTATATTTATAGCTATGAAATTTTCATGTAGTGTTGAGATAGAAGCATCCCGCGAACGGGTAATTAAACTGTTCGAAATGGTTGAATACTACCCGAAATGGCAGGATGGTTTTGTATGTATGGAGCATACGGAAGGAGATCCGGGGAAACCGGGCTCCAAATCAATAATCAGGTATAAGGCTGGTAAGCGGGTAATTGAATTACTTGAGACCATCGAGGAAAATAATTTACCCGATAGTTTTAAAGGTTTGTATGAAGCGAAAGAAATGGTCAATACCAACCAATGCCGCTTTACTGAGACCAATGGTAAAACAGTGTATGAATCCGAGATAGAGTATTTAAGATTCAATGGACTGGTTCCTAAATTAATGGCTCTGCTCATGCCTGGTATGTTTAAAAAACAGGTGCTTAAGTGGATGAACCAGTTTAAGGAGTTTGTGGAAACCAATCCTGATATTGCCGTGTAGTAAGATTCAGGAAAACACTTTTTCTGCCTGAATGAATTAGAACTTCTCAAAAACACCTAAACCAAAAAGAGCAAAATCAAACCTTATTGGATCCGCTTCATCGAATTGTTTCAGTTTAAAACTTAATTCATGAACCGCCTTCCAATCGTTTTGCTTTCGCTTTAGCAGGCCCAGTTTTCGTGCAGTATTTCCTGAGTGAACATCTAGTGGTATTCTCAGCTTAGCTGTGCTGAACTCAGGCCAAAGGCCAAAATGAACTCCACGTTTATCCTTACGAATCATCCACATTAAAAACATGTTCAGTCGTTTAGCTGCAGATCCTTTAACGACTGATGAAATGTGTTTGGCGGATCGGGACTCAAATGGAATTTCGAAGAAAGTTTCACGAAAATGTGCTAAACTGTTATAGATAGAATTTCCATTCTTATATCCTTCAAGGAAAAGTTGTTCAAGTCCATCATGTTTCAGATAGATGTGTTTAAGCGAACGAATAAAAAATTGAAGGTCCGTTCCGTTGAATGTGCGATGAACAAAAGAATTGAGGCGTTTAAGGTCTGTGCTGGTGTGATTTACAACAAAATCGTGTGGAGCATACTCCAGCAAGGCCATTATGACAAATGCATTCCTGATAATGGTGCTTCGTTGCCCCCAGGCTATGCAGGCAGTAAGAAAGGCTGCTATCTCAATATCTTCCTTAGTGGAGAATGTATGAGGTATCTGAATGGGATCAGTTTCAATGAAGGATGGTTGATTGTATAAATCATGCTTTTCCTCTAAAAATTCCTTTATTTCATCCAGGCTCAATATCATAAAAACAAGTAGAGCCGCATTCTGTTGCGACTCTACAATATAAGAATTGAATACTTTTATTTCTTTGGAATATGCTTTAAGGTTTCCACCAGGAAATCATAAAACTTCTCAACCGTTGGAATATTTACTTTTTCGTCCGGGGAGTGCGGGAAGCGAATGGTTGGCCCGAATGAAATCATATCCCAGTTTGGATATGCACCACCCAGTATACCACATTCCAGGCCGGCATGAATGGCCTTAATCTCAGGAATCTTTCCATACTTGTTGTTATAAAC
>Ga0233443_1003957_pt1 | contig 9904 bp, 7 predicted proteins | sample SI_123_September_2_FD_182784 | JGI IMG/M metagenome (GOLD analysis project Ga0233443, IMG submission 182784) | Seawater microbial communities from Saanich Inlet, British Columbia, Canada - SI_123_September2016_200_MG | ecosystem: Environmental > Aquatic > Marine > Inlet | place: Canada: British... | reverse complement strand
CGATTCATCGCGTTGTCAATGTTCTCTACCAGCCAATACTCAATCGCATCAGCGGCTTTTTCCACCTGCTCTGGAAGGATATTCAAATCATCTTTTGAATAGTTCTCTAATACAAAATCTTCTGAGAGACGACGACCCTGCTCACCACCAATTCCCATGCGCATGCGTGGGAATGTCAAGGTATCCAGATGTCTGAGAATTGATTGCATTCCTTTATGAGTTCCAGCGCCGCCTTGTTTACGGAGCCTGATCTCTGGGAATTCAATATCCAGATCATCAAAAACGATCATCGTATCTTCTGTTTCGATTTTGAAATAATCGACCAAATGACGTACAGCCTGTCCACTATTATTCATATAGGTGCTTGGCTTCATCAGGATAGCATCCCTGCTTGTGCTTTTCGCATAAACATAGCTGCCTTTGCCAGGGCGAAAACTGGCTTGCCAACGTTTGGCAAGCTCATCGATAACCACGAAGCCTGCATTATGCCTTGTTTTGGCATAACGTTCTCCGGGATTCCCAAGTCCAATGATTGCTCGTAGCATTTTAGGTCTCTTACTGAGAATTTAATTATTTCTCACTGCTTGCTTTAGAGTCTTTGGAGTCTTTGGAGTCCTTGGAATCTTTAGATTCATCAGAACCTTCAGCACCTTCAGCGCCTTCAGCACCTTCTTCATCTTCAAATTCAAGTTCGTCTTCATCTGTCTCAACAACTGTTTCTTCCAGTTTTTGAGGTAAGACAACAGAAGCAATGGTAATATCATGAGCTAATAGAATCTCATACTCATCAGATTGAATATCGCCTACGTGAATTGCGTCACCAATGTTCAGTTCTGAGACATCTACTTCGACACTATCAGGTACATCCTCACCTTTACAGCGTACAATAACTTCATGTATTGGCTGCTGAAGAAGACCACCCTCCTGCATTCCAATAGCTGTACCTACTGTAATAACAGGGACAGGAATCTCAATGATGTCGCGCAAACGAACACCGAGAAAATCCACATGCAGTATTTTGTCAGTTACCGGATGGTATTGAACATCCTTTACCATGGCACGGCGTTGTTCGCCATCAATGGTAATGTTAAAAATCTGTTCCCCAGAATGCATTGCATCGCGGAAGTGTGTTTCAGTCATTACAAATGAATATGCAGTTTCTCCACCAGAGTAGAAATTAACAGGTACATATCCACCTACACGCAAAGCTCTTACGGCTTTACGACCAAATTCACTTCTTTGCTCAACTTGCAACTCGAAACGTTGTTTTGTTTTTGCTTGAGCCATTTTCTTTTCCCTTTATCTCTCTATTCTATAAATCAAATAAAACACTGATCGATTCTTCATTATGAATCCGCTTAATTGCTTCACCGAACACTGGAGCAACACTTATGGTTACCAGTTTATCCAACTGCTTTTCGGCAGGGATCTTTATGGTATCTGTAATCAGAATTCGATCTATTGGCGCGTTACTTATGCGTTCAATAGCCGGCCCTGAAAGCACACCGTGTGTGACGGCTGCATTTACAGTGATGGCACTCATCTCTTTCGCTTTTCTCGCAGCAGCAACAATGGTTCCCGCAGTATCAATCATATCATCCATGATCAATACATTTTTAGCACCCACCTTACCAATCAGATGCATCACTTCAGCTTCGTTATGCCCTGGCCGTCGCTTATCAATAATTGCCAGACTGGCATCTAATAGCTTTGCATAGGACCGTGACATAGGAACCGAGCCAATATCTGGTGCTAAAACAACCATATCCTCTAGTTCCAATTCCTGAATCGCTCCAACGAGTACCTTCTTTGAGTAGAGATGATCAAAGGGGATGTTGAAATATCCCTGGATCTGACTACTGTGAAGATCCATTGAAACCACACGATCGGCACCAGCTGCCTGGATCAAGTCAGCAAACAGTTTTGCACTAATAGGAACTCGTGGCTGATCTTTACGATCCTGCCTAGCATACCCATAGTATGGAACAACTGCCGTTACTCTTCGCGCGGATGCACGTTTTGCGGCATCCAGCATGAGCAGTAATTCCATCATATTTGTAGCTGGTGGATCTGTGCCCTGAAGAATAAAAACATCCTCACCGCGAACATTTTCATCAAAGCGAACCCAGAGCTCACCATCACTAAATGGCTTGATCGTTCTTTTGCCTAGTTCTACACCCAAATAATCAGCTACGGCTTGTCCAAATTCTGGATTTGCACGTCCACAAAACAGCTTTGGCTTCATAAGCTCTTTTCCCGTTTTTTGGTTGGCGTTTTAGTTATTCCCCCAATTCAAACTGCCCTGAATCTAACTTTAGTTAGATCACAGGTGCATCATTGTTTGAATTGAAATAAGGTGTTCCGGGAGGAGGATTCGAACCCCCATAACCAGCTCCAAAAGCTGGTGTCCTACCATTGAACGATCCCGGAGGAAATATTATTTGTTGAATGGGTGGGTGATCTGAGTATGGTAACGGTTTATAAAAAACGATTGAGCAGCTTCAGCTTCCGCCAAGCTGTCAAAGATGCCATACACAGTCGAGCCACTACCCGACAAACTAGCAAAATATGCTCCCTGCTTCAGGAGCTCCTTTTTCAAGATGCCAATTTCTGGATGTATATGAAAGACAACAGATTCAAATTCATTTTCAAAAAACCGTACCAATATTGCCTTATCTAAAAGGCGGCCAAAAGTAATCGGCACCTTAGGGGCTGTCAATGGTATTTTTAATGCTTCAAATGCTTGTTTTGTCGATACATGAATCGGCGGAATGACCAGCAGAAAATAGGCGTCAAAACCCAGATCAAGCGGTATTAGTTGTTCACCTACCCCTTGTCCACGCTGGAGACCTCCTTCCAGAAAGAAAGGAACATCAGCACCCAGCTCAAGCGCAAGACTATGCAGCTGGCTCTGAGTAAGCGGATTCTTAACAATCTGGTTCAAGCCTTTTAGTACTGCTGCACCATCAGCGGAGCCACCACCGATACCCGATCCGGGTGGAACATGTTTCTCTAAACTAATTTTAAGATGAAGCTCCTCACCTGAGGCATTCTTAAATATTTCAGCCGCATGGAGACAGATGTTATTACCGCCATCCTCAAATGACAAACCGGTCATCTCAAAGGAGAAAGCCTTCGCAGGTTCAAAATGGAGCACGTCGCCCCAGGCCAGCTCTTGGAAAACTGTATCTAGACCATGGTAACCATCTGGTCGTTTATTCAATATTTGCAAGTGCAGGTTCACTTTGGTGTGGGCTGGAATTGAAAAGGTTTTGAACATCATCGTATAAAATGTTTAAAGATTCTAAAAACACCATCGTTTTGTGAGTTATCATATGAAATATACAAAGAGAGCAATTCACTACTCTAACAGGGATTGATCAATTGTTATTGAAAGTTGGCCACTTCTGCCCGATCGGTAAATATCCCCCCAATCCAGGTGGTCATGATAGAGTTGATTTGTTAAATTAGTAACACTTGCGTTAAGTTTCAATCCACCCCTCAGTACGTATTCAGCTTTCAGATTCATAACTAGATAGGTCGGGGTCATGTTTTCACCACTTAATTCTGAAATGTTTTTCTGCTCCATTGCTCCCTTGGCACCAAACTGTATCCAAAGAGGTCCACGATCATATTTAATAGAGGCATGCGCTTCAAGAGGAGGAATAAACGGTAACGCATCATTCAAGTCTACCAGTTCACCAAGCTGATAGTTCAGTCCACCTTGAAATATGAGTTGAGTTGAAAGCTGTTGAAGAAGACTTAACTCTACTCCAGTCGTAGTAGCCTGTCCTGCATTTACATATTTTTTCCAGCCATTTGCATAACCCAGTGACGCTCCAGGCATAATTTGTCCAAAGATATAGTTGTTGAACTTATAGTGGTAAAGCGTTAGGTCTAGCTGGGTTGATTCAGAGTGAAGCGTGTTTTGCCATTCAACTTGACGACTCTTCTCTATGGGAAGCTCTGGGTTCCCCAGGTACAAATATCCATCTACAGGCGTATATAAATAGTAACCGTAAGCTTCCGAGACGTCCGGTATCCGACTTCCAAGAGCCAGCGCAACTACTGATCGAAAACGACGATTCACTTCGAATGCCAAAAAGGTGTTAGCGCTTATCAGATGATCTCGTCTGGTCAGGTCATTTTCGGGATAATAGATGTGGAGCTCCTTGATTCCCATTTCGTCTGTGGCTGTGGATTGGTGGTAATCATACCTGACTGATGCATTCAGATTGATTCGAGAATTAAGCATAGATTGATATTCAGCAAATTGCCCAAAGTTCATGCGGTTTACTCCAGGCCAGGTTACCATTTTCATGGATGAAGAATTAACTGGATACATAATCATATCTGCATAACTGGATGTCCAATAGCACTCAGTTCTAAATTTGAGTAGAGAGTGTTGATTCCTTCCAAGGATCAGATCAAGATACGTACCCGCGGTTCGTGTAAATCCCGGCATTTCCATGTGCATATTCATAAAGAGAATTTCACGATTGCTGTCATCCATCCAGTGGTCAACTGCATTCCCGTAAATTTTCCATTCTAACTTTAGCAAATTTGGGGTCACATTAGCAGAGTTTATTGATATACCAAGCATGCGCATCCTAGCATAACCCACATCCATGGGTAAAGCTGCATACCCAATGTCATAAGCATCGTCTGTAATCATTTCGAAATAGAGCTGTGTTTTTTCATTGAGCCGTCGTTTATATCCTAGATTAAGATTCATCTTCTCAAAACCTGAAAAAGGTATCTCTGCTCCCTGTGCATCTGAGTAATTTTCTGCTTTCCGATAGGCTCCATTTATTGAAAGTGCTGCATTTTGATTCTGTCTTTGACCAGAGAATGATATTTTTCTCTCCTGGGAACCACTATCAAAACCACTCTTAATCTGCCAGAGAGATTTACTCGTCAAACTGTATTGCGGTTTTACAAATGTCATGTTTACAGAGCCACCCACAGTTGATCCCTGTAGGATTGATTGCGCCCCCTTGCTAACCTCCACTGAATTCATGGCGTCCGCTTCCACATAAGAGGAAATGGGATCCATGTGATCAGTACATGCGCCGAAGCTTTTCATCCCGTCTATGGTTATATTCACCCGACCACCTGACATTCCACGAATAATAGGCTCCTGGGCATAACTTCCTCGGGTAATTAAATTCACGCCCTCAATGAGAGAAAGTAAGCTCTCAGTGGTTGACATGTTGGTCTCTTGATGGTGGGTAAAGATGGGATTGTCAGTCCTTTCCCCCTGAACGGTAATAAACTGTTTAGAGTCTATCACCATCGCTGGCAATTTGATGTGAATCTCAGCAGATGATAGTAGACCTGCCTGGGCAGGCATGGAGAAAGCAGTATAGCCTATCATGGTAACGGTTAATGTATAGCTTTCCACGGGAACTGAGAGGATAAAGGAACCCTCTAGATCAGTTGCGGTTCCATAATTTGTCCCGCTTAAAGTGACATTAGCACCAACCAATCCAAGACCGGTAGATCCATCTAAAACCATTCCTGTAATAAACCCTGTTTGAGCGACAAGAGTGCCGCTCAAACAGAGAATAACTATAGCTCTAAAAATTGACTTCATACTGAACAGTTCCCAAAGACTCATCATTCTGGGAGAAGGCAAAATCAATTGTCCAATAACCTGTCATACTGAAAACAACTGTTCCTTCATACTTGCCATTTTCTGAGTAGACTGGATTCACATTTCCATCGGAGCCATGTCCCATGTCAGGCATTTGTGGATTCACCGAAATTGCCATATCTACAACTTCGGGGAAACTCATCATGGATGCTTTTTTGTGTACTGTTAGTGTGAACTCATTAGAGCCTACTTCTGGATTACCCAGCCTATTCAGGGTCACGATGTAGATCACCTGAACTGAGTCCGCATCATAGGCTACCAGATTCTTTTTCATGTTTGTTTCCAGTACTGGCAAATTTTCAAAGACAACTTTGTGCATGGTGTTGGCAGCTTCATTATGAATAGATACCGTATCATCCCAGGTTCCCATCATTCCACTAGCCATAACAAACACCAGTTCGCTTTCAAAAAGCCCATCGGTGTTTGCCTCCATATCTGGATTAGCGATAGGACACGAATGATTCATGGTCGCCATATTCATTATTGGTTTATGGGTGATGTGTGCCTCTGTGACGGCATCTCCAGTGGATTCATCTGTGAGCTGGAAGTACAGTCTATTTAAACCAACTTGTAGTGAATCATCAGTGTACATATTCACAGCTAAACCATTATCGGAATTTGAGCCGACCAATATCAGGTTTTCAGTTGGGTCAATATTTTCAATATCATCAGTCTTTTCTTCGCAACTTGTGATTAGTAGCAATAAACCAATCACTGGCGTGAGTATATAGCGCAGTTTCATTTTACCTCCTGCAAAAGCTAGTAAAGCATAGTGTAAACGACTTTTTGTGAGATGCGATTAGCTCTGGGGAGGGGGATCAATTCTACTTGGAATAATATTGTCGTAAAAGACTTCAAGACTTGCAAACAATTGGGAAATAGTGGCTATTTGTCTGCTGCTTATTGAATGCGTGTAGTGGGGGTCAATGCCTGCCTTTAAAACAATTGGCTTTGAGTCAGTGGTGGATGTATCCGGTTGAGTCTGTTTCGTGATCTGTTTAGAGAGGTAGCACTTCCCATCGCACCCTAATTCGGGCTGGGCAGTATTTTCGCATTCTTCTGCGATAATTCTTTCATAATCTACTGCATATTCGAGCAAAGGCAAAATTACAGAGCTTAAACCTGTACAGTATATGACAACAACAAGAGTGACGAGAGTCTTGGAAAGGAACGAATTCCGGTTTAGCATTTAGCATTCACCCAAATCATTGATAATCCTGCCCATAGACATAATCGTTTTTTTTCCTGTAGTTGTTCAGTACATGTTGTAAATTCCCTAAAAGGTCAACTGCCTAAACCACGATATGAAAATGAACCAATTTTAGGGCGGTTACAATTATTTTTTTGAGAATAATCCCGTCTCGTATTGACAGCTAGTAATTCAAAAAGGTTATAATAATTTGCCATTTTTAACGAACAGTAATAATTATTGCGACTATCTGAATTTTCCTCTAGCAATCGTCTTTATTACTACTTAAAATGCGTTGAATTGAAGGCAATTTATATCATATTTAAGGATGTTTTTTTACATTATCCGCCTAAAAAAAGTAATTAATAGTGCACGTTATGATGTGGAACCCCACATATTCGTGCAAGCTGATTTATACATAAATAGCAAATCGAGGAGAATGGAATGAGTTTTAAACTACGAAAGACACTGGTACTCGGCCTGGCGCTATTGCTAGCATTGGGTATGACAAGTGAAGTGTTTGGTCAAGCTGCCTTGCAGAAAGTTATGCAAGAAAGAGGTTTGACTGAGAAAGATGTTTTAGCCGCAGCTAAAACTTATATGCCTACCGGTCAACATGACGAATACATCGTCTTTAGTTCAGGTGGCCAGAGTGGTCAAATAATCGTCTACGGAATTCCTTCTATGAGAATTCTAAAATATATAGCTGTTTTTACTCCAGAACCTTGGCAAGGTTACGGTTTTGATGATGAGTCAAAAGCTGTTTTAGCTGATGGCCGAGTCAATGGAAAAGATATTACGTTTGGTGATAGTCATCATCCCTCATTCTCTGAGACTGACGGCGAATATGATGGTCGCTATGTCTTTATTAATGACAAAGCCAATCCTCGTATTGCTGTGGTTGATCTGCATGATTTTGAGACCAAGCAAATCGTTGCCAATCCCTTCTTCAAATCAGCTCACGGTGGTGCTTTTGTAACACCTAATAGTGAGTATGTAATGGAAGCCGCTCAGTATGCAGCTCCCTTTTCAAAAGATTTTGTTCCACTTGAAGAATTTAACGATAAATATCGTGGCGGTGTTACTTATTGGAAGTTTGACAAAGAAAAGGGTCGCCTGGATCCAAGTGCGTCTTTCACGTTTGAATTGCCTCCTTATAGTCAGGACATTAGTGACGCTGGAAAAGGTCCCAGCCATGGTTGGGGTTTTACTAACTCATTCTGTACTGAACGTTATGTAGGTGGTATTGAGAGTGGTCGTCCACCTTTTGAAGCTGGTTGTTCTTCTAAAGACACTGACTTCATGCATGTTACGAACTGGGAAAAAGCTGCTGAATTAGCTGCTAAGGGTAAGTTCAAAAAAGTTAATGGTCAGTACCTTATCACCATGAAGCAAGCTATCAAACACAAACTGCTTTATCTTATCCCCGAACCAAAAAGTCCTCACGGAATTGATGTAACTCCTGATGGAAAACATATCATCGTTTCCGGAAAACTTGATAGTCATGCCTGGGTATATAGCTGGGCAAAGATTCAGAACGCTATCAAAAAGAAAAAGTTTGAGGGCAAAGATGCTTATGGTATTCCAATCATTGCATTAGAAACAGCTCTTGAGCGTTCTGTAAATGTTGGGCTTGGTCCACTGCATACCCAGTTTGATTCTAAAGATGGTGTTGTTTATACCTCCATCTATGTTGATTCACGGATCACAAAATGGAATTATAAAACTGGTAAAATTCTGGATATGATTCCAATCCATTATAATGTAGGCCACCTCATGACCATGGAAGGTGATAGTAGATCTCCAGATGGTAAATATCTTGTTGCGCTGAACAAGCTCTCCATTGATCGTTTTGCGCCTGTTGGTCCATTACACCCACAGAATCATCAGCTTATTGATATCAGTGGTGCCAAAATGCAGTTACTGTATGATATGCCTATACCTATGGGTGAACCACATTATGCTGCAGCCATTAAAGCTGACAAACTGTCGCCAGTTGTCCGTTATAAATCCGGTTGGGATAGTCGTACCGACTCCCGCTCACCGTATAGAACACGTGCTGGTCGCGAGCATATTGAACGGAATGGTAACAAAGTTGATATTTACGGTACTCTGATTCGTTCACATATCAATCCTGAAATTGTTGAGGTTACTGAGGGTGACGTTGTTTCCTTTCATTTGACCAACCTTGAGCGTGCCCAGGATGAGGTCCATGGTTTCTCAATGTATGGTCAGAATGTCCAGCTTTCAGTTGAACCGGGAAAAACTGCTTCTGCAACCTTTACAGCTGATAAAGCTGGTGTATATCCTTACTATTGTACAGAATTCTGTTCTGCACTTCACCTGGAGATGCAGGGTTATCTGTTGGTTAAACCCAAGGGATATAAAGGCACCAAGAAGAAGATGGAAGAGGGCGCTAAATACAACCAAGCTGATTACGAGAAACAGGTTGCAACCAATGTTGCTACCCAGGCTGTAATTGACCAGGTTGTCGGTTACATAACTTCTCATAATTATGCTGACTTCCCAGTTGTAGTTGCCATGGTAGAAGATGCTACCGATCAGCTTGGTTTTGCTGCTGAAGCTCAAAAGAAATCAGAAGCAGCTGCACTGAAGAAAGATTATCAGAATGCAACGCTCTGGGCTAATCAGTGGTGGCAGTATCAGGTTAAAACTGCTGACTTAGGTTTACGTGCCAAAACTCACCTTGATCAGAATGGCGCTAAGAAAACTAAGTAAAGATAACTATTAACCCTGTATTTGGGATGATAGTGGATATATTTGCCGGGTTCCGTCTGACGAAAAGCGGAGCCCGGCAAATTTTTTTGATAGAAACAACTTTTTGTGTAAGCAATAGATGGGAATAACATTATGAAGAAAATAGTGATGTCTGCACTGCTAGTAACAAGCCTAATAAGTTTAGTCTTTTTAACAGCTTGTGGCGGTGGAGAAAAAGAGGCTGCTGAGCCAGTAGCCGAAGTAGCAAAGGCTGCACCTGTGGCTGATAATTCAACAGGAGCTGAACTCTATAAGACAAAGACCTGCTTTACCTGTCATGG
>Ga0233443_1003938_pt1 | contig 9940 bp, 9 predicted proteins | sample SI_123_September_2_FD_182784 | JGI IMG/M metagenome (GOLD analysis project Ga0233443, IMG submission 182784) | Seawater microbial communities from Saanich Inlet, British Columbia, Canada - SI_123_September2016_200_MG | ecosystem: Environmental > Aquatic > Marine > Inlet | place: Canada: British... | reverse complement strand
AGGGACGGGCATGAAATAACTTCCTGTTCTTGGTTTCAGCTTTATTTTAGATTCAAATGATCTGATTGAATAAAAGTGACGGAATAGTCGTTCTATTCCAAACTTTTATGATTGAAGATCATTTGAAGATGAAGTGAAGATGGAATCAAGAACGGGAAGTTATTTCGTGCACGTTCCTAAGAGACTGCCCAAAAACCTGAGCTCTCAAACACCCTCCTAACAGGTCAAACAATATGAAACAACTGGTGAAACTCAGCCACTGCAAATGCTCTTTTTATCTCTTCGTTGACATTAATCAGCTCAATTCGAGACTCATCTCCACCCATTTTTTCTTTTAAAATAAATAATAATGCCAACCCACTATTATCAATTTCTTCACAGTCAGAAAAATCAATCTGAATTCTATTGATTTCATTTTTATCTTTTTGCACCAACTCATTCCAAGTGCCTAACAGCAAAGCATTAAAAGTACCATTAACACTGATGGTACATTCACCCTCAGAACAATCATATTCAAGATTTGACATTTTATTACCTAATTTAGTGTCACGGAAAAAATCAATCGTGATTCGTTCCAATGGGTTTTTGTAATTCTTCAGCCTCGCCTTCCAACCATTCCAATTGCCCTTCTAGGTCATGCAAACCATTGATACTTTTTATCATATGATCAAACGAATTAGACATGGTTTTTTCCATCACTGATGTTGCTTCCATCAAAGCAGGCCTGATTGCACTCAATACTTCGCCTCGTAATTGGCTTTGTTTGTTTTGTTGAATCAGGTTTTCTCTAAATTGCCCCTCTGTCACTAAGAAAGTCTCAAAATCTTCCATCAATGACTGCATAATATAAGTTGCACTGTCACAAGAGCGAATTCTATCAACCGTTTTAAAAGCAACAGACACCATCAAACTGGCTCTTTCAATACCATCATTGACTGACAAAACACCAAACAAATCATCTATTTTCTGCGTTAAAATATCAGACAACTCATCATCAGGCACAATAGCAATAATAGAAGGAACTGCAATTGCCCTAGAAGAATCAAAGACTTGAGAGGCATTTCCCTCAACCACTAAAACGGATGCATTCCACCAATTACCATTATATTTTGAAACATCTTGATGATGTAAAACAGAATATGGCTTTTTTAAATCATTGGCAATTTTAACAAATTGCTCTTGTATTGATTGATTGTCACTGACAATTAGTATGCCTTTATGATTATCTTTTATATTTTCCATAGTTTTTCTTTATTGTTTTATTAGATTTATAGAGGTTTTGGATAATTCTACTCGGAGGATGTCTGAGAACGCAGATTTTCTCCAGAATAAGGCAAAATTTAGCGTAAAAGCACAGTTTACTGGTGTAAATGAGCATTTTGAGCCGAATTTTAACGCAGTTCTGGAGGAAAGATGCGTTTTCGGACAGCCTCCTCCTAGCATTGTTCCAAACCTTGTTCAGTTACGGGTATTTTAAACTTGAGTAATTGCCGCTCAACACTTGCACTATAAATACCATCAAACAATGCACTTAATTTTTCATTGATAGTCGGCATTTCAATAAATTCATTACCCTCTAAATTCCACATTTTTTCAATACGATCAACAACTAATAATATTGGGCTTTGTTCATTTGACTGATAAATGATTCCCGCCTGATCGCTTGAATCATTACCTGTTGTATTAGCCAAAATTTCATTCATAAAAAAAACCCTAACTGATTTTTCACGCCATAAATAATAGTCATTATTAATTTTTTCGTTATCAACCAATTCCATCACTTCTGCCACTTCGATGGTATCCAACAGCACATGAAGTTTACCGACTGATAACTCTAAATAACTACTCATACGGCAACTAATCCATCAGTATTTTGTTGAGATTTTTGCATTTTCAAATAATCACCCTCATGAAATTTAGCAGCTAATTCAAAAAGTTGATCCGTATCCAGTACCAAAATGACACTTCCATCGCCACAAATTGACACTCCTCCAACGCCTGGCAATGCAGCCAAATCGGGATGAATATCTTTCAAAAACAACTCTTCACGATGCAACAGCACATCAACCTCAACACCAATACGAAACTCTTCATTCTTAATCACGGCAATGGGAGTATTTTTACGTTCTTCTTGATTTCGAGGAAAACCTAAAATATCCGACAAATGAACAATGGGTAAAAAAGAATTTCTCAGTAAAATGGCTCGACGACCTTTTACTGACTGAATCTCACTTTCTGCCACTTCAAAAACTTCTTCAACATTTCTGTCAGGAATTGCAACTCGTTGATTGTTTATTTCCATCATTAAAGTGGTTTGAATAGCGGCAGTTAGAGGCAATACAATATTCATTTGTGAACCTTCGCCAACCGTTGAGGCCACACTCACTTCACCACCTAGCTGAATGATGGTATTTTTAACAACATCCATGCCGACACCTCGCCCAGAGGTTTCTGTTACTTTCTCTGCTGTCGATAATCCTGGTGAAAAAATGTACTGTAACGCTTGATGTGCGTTGATATTTTGGCTTTCACGTTCTGACAACAAGCCTCTTGAAACAGCCTTATCCAATACTCTTTGATGATCTATACCAGCACCATCATCAATGATATCAATTCTGACACGATCACCTTGCTGTTTAGCCGAAATAGTCACTATTGCATTTTCAGACTTATTACTTTTAATCCGATCTTCTGGTAATTCGACACCATGATCCACACTATTACGAACCATATGAATCATTGGATCAACCAGCATATCAACCATGCCTTTATCAATTCGAACTTCTTTTCCAACCATTTCCAGCTTAACTTTTTTGCCTTGAGCAACCGACAAATCTCTAACCACTCTGGGCAGTCGGTTAAAAACAGTAGAAATGGGAACCACTCGCAAACTGAGCGCATCTTCTTGTAATCGTTCTAAGACTGTCTGTATTTGCAAATCAGCTTGACGAATTAAATCTTGTTGTGACTCTAATACTGTTAAAGCCTTTTTCACCACATCAAGGGACTGCCCATTGGCTGACTCATTATTTTTATCCAATTCACCAACAAAACCATTAACGGCATTAAAAGACTCTTGAATATCTAAACCTAAAATAGCATGGGTTAACATTCCACGTGCCAACACCAATTCACCCAATTGATTCATGAAACGATCTAAAGTTTCACTTTCAACACGAATCGTGGTATTGGTTTTTGCTTTACTGGGCTTTGCTTTTTCAGCAGGTTTTTTAGCTTCTACCGATGGAGCGACGACTTCCTTCTCTTCAGTAGCCGCTGTTTTAACAGATTCTTCTACTTTTTCACTGGCAACAGGCGCAACCACTTCTTCGGAGGCTCCATCATGAATAGAGGTTAACGCCAATAAGGACTTATCCGCTGTAATGTCTTCAATTTGTTTTTTTGCATCTGCGGGAGATAATGAAGACACATAAAGAAAATCAAATTTTGTTTTTTCATCACCATCAAAAACTGTTCGACTGGTAATGGACTGGCCATTTTCTTGCATCCAACCAACGAAAGCTTGTGTTACGGTCATATCACCATCAAGGTCAGCAACAATTTCATAAACATCATTACCCTCGTCAATCGACTTGCGTAAATCATGGATATTAACAGCGGTTAACAACTCCATAAAATGAGGTTTAATACCATAGTTTTCTAAAAACTCATGGTGATCTTCATCATCTCCCGCTTCAGCACTGAGTTCATGGGTAATAATTTTTTGGAATGTCTCAATATGTTCATTAATCAAACCAATATCAACATAAGATGTCTTATCAATAAAACCAAGGACAATTTTATGAGTGATATCAACAGCGGTAACAGAAATCTCGACTAATTTTTCATGTAAGCTGAATTCTTTATCTTGTATTCTGCTAAAAACATCTTCTAATAAATAGATAGGAGCCAAAGGTTGATGGGGTGCAGCAATGGTAAATCGTGCATTGATTGCTTTACAATAATGCACCACCTTTCTGACATTGTTATCGATATGCGATCCTGTTAATAACTTGGATAAACTTTCCAAATCATTGGTCGTTTCAAGCAAATCTTTATCAATATCTAATTTTTCAGTATCGTCCTTAAATGCACCCACATAACCATTAATGCTTGATGAGGAAACAACCACATCTAACATTTCACGATAATCAGATAATAATTGAAAAACTTGATCTCGCTGGTCGTCTTCAATTTCACCGTCAGGCTTTAATATTTCATAAAGCTCTGTCAAGGTATCTGCCATGTTGGTAAATTCTAAACCACCTGCAGCTTGCAACATCCCATCAATGGCATCCACAATATTTTTACCATCAGCAGAAGCGTCATAGCCTTTATAAATAAGCTTGGCTATTTCAGGATTATATTGCTGACAAAGCTCATCAAAAAACTCCAATAAATCGTCATCATGCAAGGGTGGCAAATTATCAGATTTCTCTGCTTCAACAGGTGCTTCTTCAACAACCACTTCAGGCTCGGGTATGGGTTCAGGTATTGGTTCAGCAACAGGTGCGCTACTACCGCCTTTGGCCTCGTTATATACTTTCTCAAGTCTTTTAACCAAATCAGTGGGCATTTCACCGTCTTCACGAGTATCAACAGCAAGCTCTCTAAGCACTTGCAACGCATCTAACGCATCTAATAAAATGGAGACTCGCTCTGGCGTAAATTCAACACCTTCATCACGAATCAATCCCAATAAATCTTCTGAACGATGAGCTATAGCCTCAATCGACAATAGATTCATCGCTTTAGAAAGCCCTTTAAATGAATGCATTGATCGAAATAGCTGACCAATTTCATCGGCCCCCAATGGCTCAGACTCTGCATCAACGAGTATCGGTTCCATTGCTTGAAGATGTTCTTCCGTCTCAACAGTGAACTGATCCCATAGCATTTCAATTAGATCATCAGACATAGCTTACCTGGCTTTTCATACCCTCCAACAAAGGGATGAATATAGTTTTATACCGCAAGGGTAAAGTTGTTATTGAAGCGGACAAACCGCTTAATTCAGCTTTAATTTTGAGCAATCTTTTAATCAGATCACACAATGAACACAGACTCTTTAAAGAATCTAAACTCCAGCCACATTTTTCACTGCTTGAGTGATTACATGACCTTTTTTAGCAGACAAATCAAGACTAACAGCGCCTGATGGCTTTGCAATAACATCTGCTGCGCCAAGCTGTCTAGCTTCAATTGCTTGTGCTGAACCCACTTGTGCCACTGATGACAAAATAATCACTTTTGCCTTACTCTCCAACTTCAATCGTTTCATACAATCCAGACCATTCATCACAGGCATTTCAATATCAAGCAATACCACATCAGGTTTTAGTGCCCTGACTTTTTCAATACCATCCATACCATTATCAGCGGTTCCAATCACTTCAAGTGCAGAATCACTTTTAACAATTTCTGAAACAATCATTTGCATCATTACAGAATCATCAATTATCAATACTTTTACAGTCATAATTTTTTCCTACTACTTTATAAATTATTTTTTAGTTGTCGTAAGTCCACAATCTCAATTAGATTGAGGACTGCCCCACCCACTTCTTCAATTGCTTCCCAATTGCTTCCAATTCCAAAACTTCTGACACGGCACCTGCACTAATTGCAGCACCAGGCATTCCACCAACCACACATGTTTCAGGCTTTTGTACCAAAACAGGCCATTTTTTATCAATAAACTTTAATGCACCTTCTGTCCCATCATCACCCATCCCCGTCAAAATAACGCCTATCGATGATTTTACAGTATTAATCACAGAACCAAACAATATATTTGCAGAGGGTTTAACAACCACAGGAGGCTCTTCACTCACATGTAATGTCAATTTTCCACTCAATGATTTTTTAATGGAAGTATTCATACTGCCAGGAGCAACAATAATGTTGCCTGGACCTATTTCCTGACCATTTTTACCCTCTTTAACATCTAATTTAACCCTAGTCCCCAGGTGTTCAGCAAATGATTTGGTAAACTGGCTTCCCATGTGTTGCGCAATCACCATCGGACATTTCAATGGTTCCATAACCTCAAGTACATCAAATAATTGCTTAGGGCCTCCCGTGGAAACAGCAATCACAACAATTTCAACCCCTCTAATAGGGGTTAATTTTTTAATGTCTTTGTTAATTTCAACTTTGGGTGATGAAAAAGATAATCGTGGTGTAGCTCGTTTTAATGTTTTTGATGGTTCAGTTTTTGTTGCTGTATTTAAACGATTGGTTCTAGCAATCGACACTCGTTTAAGCGGGTGTTTTGCCCAATAATGAATTTTTTCCCTTAATTCTTTTTCTATTTTGACAATATCCAGCTGAACAAAGGATGATGATTTTGAAATAAAGTCAACGGCTCCATATTCCAGAGCCTGCATTGTTGTTTTTGCTCCCGACTGGGTCAAACTACTCACCATAATGACTGGTACGGGGTCAGTTTTCATGATTTCTTTAACGCAAGACAAACCATCCATCACGGGCATTTCAACATCCATGGTCACTACATTTGGTTTTTTTTCTTTAATAAAAGTTAATGCCTCTTTGCCATTTTTAGCTTCACCAATAATTTCTATATTAGCATCACTTTTCACCATATTACGCAATGCAATACGCATAAAACCTGAGTCATCCACTATTAATAATTTGACTGTCATTATTTTAAATTCTCTCCATGAAGAATAAATCCTTTACTCTCTAAACACCTACGCCACTCAAAATATAGGCAAAATATGCATCAGCGCATAAAATAACTTAGTGAAGTCTTAACCCTGTTAAAAATTCAGTATCTAAAACTGAGATCAATCGCTCATCATATTTAGCAACAGCGCCTAACACACCACTTTTTTCAGACTCTTTACTCACATCATCAATATCACGCTGCTTAATCTCAATCACTCGATCAATCTTATCAACCACCAAAACCCAGCCTTTATCATCAATTCGCACAATAATATGTGCTGTAAAATTGGTATTATTGATGTCCACCGAAAATAAACGTCTTAGATCAATCACAGGAAAAACTTCACCATGCACCTGAATAACACCATCAATAGTCAAACCTGATACAAGATTTTTATCTGAATCTGACGGTGGTAACATTGAACTTTCACTGTACTCTTCAATTCGCTCAATGGTTGCTAAATCTAATGCACAATATTCTTCACCCACATAAAAAGTCAGCATCCGCAACTTTTCATCCATTAAATCCACATCATTGTGATTTTTCTTTTCGTTATCAACTAAATAGCGACTAAATTTCTTAAATTTTTTCTCATCAATCAGTGCATCCAATGCCAACACTGCAATCATCTCATCATTATCACCTTGCAAATAACCTGCAAAATCCTGGTTCATTTCTTTAACCGTATGCAATGCATCTTCTTTAAACCGTTGTAAACTGGCAACTTTTTCAACCAATAAACCCATTTTATGTGACTGAATTTCAACAATAACCAATACTTTAGGATCAATTTCCTCATCAATTTTTAACATCGCGGTCAATGACAAAACCAATATGGGTTTATTTCTGATGGATACAATACCAGCCACTTCTTTTGGAGCACCTGGGATCTCCGTCATTTCAATAATCTCAGTAATTTCACGGGTATAAGACAACGATAAGGCAAACTGTTCTGTTCCATGATCAATTAACAAATAAGGAACATCTATGACTTCATCACCATCATTACTTAACTGAGACCCAACTTTGCCCAATATTCCAGAATTTTCACCACTAAAATCAACATGAGATTGACCTACACTTAACACGTCCTGGTTTAATAACATGATGGTCTTATTTTCGTATTGAAATTCGCCCTTAAAAAAATGATTGGAATGCTCATTTTCAACAGCATCCTCATCTTCTTCCAACTCTTCTGCATCATCAGCAAGATCAACTATGAAATCATCATCCAATTCAATCATTTTTGAAACATGATCAACCAGCACAGAACAAGTTCCATTTTGAGAATGAATGACCAGTAATTGTTTTAATTCTTCTTCCTCATCACCAGTCAATATCACAGGCTGATCATCATCCAGTACCACTGACAAGTTAATTTGAGGCAAAACATGACCATCAACATTAACCAGACCATCTACTTTTTTAGCGACAAAAGGTAATGGTGTCACGGGCAATGGATCAAGCACACGCTCGACACAATCTGCGGTAAATGCATATTCATTTTTATTCATTTCTATCAGCACTATTTCCACAACAAATCCTTAATTAGTAGCTATTCAGCATATTGTTTGTCCCAAATAGACAATCGGACAGATTATTTTTTAACATAATAAGTATAGCCTCTTCTCCGATGTAGCGTGAACAATTCGGGAATCATTAAAATATCTGTTGGCCCAAGCACCAAAGCACCTCCAGGACCCAGTGCATCATACAATGTTTTTTGCACCTGTTTTTTGACATCATCATTAAAATAGATCATCACATTTCTACAAAATACGATGTCAAATCCAGTTTCAGGAGGTCGGTTTGATGTCAGGTTAAACAATTTAAATCTTGCCAGCTTTTTCACAAAAGGCTTAACCGTATAATTGATAAATGCCAATTTATTATTGGCATTCTTTTCACCTTCTGAAAAGAAGCGCATTAATGCTTTTGGCATCCCACGAAAAGACCCCAAAGGCCCCCCCGAATAAAGCCCTCGACTGGCTGTTTGAATAATTTTACTGGAGATATCTGTACCCAACACATCAATTGACCAGTCGGTTACAATCCCTCCCGATTTTTCAGAAGCGTACGACTTTTTAATCAACTCATCCAACAACAAAATAATCAAAGTATAAGGTTCTTCACCTGATGAACAAGCGGCAGACCAAACCTTTATTTTCTTTTGCCCTGATAGTTTTCTTTTAAATATTTCAGGGAAGACTTCTTCACGCACACCATTAAATTGCTGGGGATCACGATAAAAATAGGTTTCATGTACGGTTAAATATTCAATTAAAGCTTGTAAATCTCCATGCCTGTTCCCCATTACTTCAAGACTGGAGACCCATTGTTCCAACTCACTTTGATCCGTTAACTTATCAATTTGGCGTAATAATTTTTCTTCATGGCTATTATTTAATGTAATGCCTGCATGTTTTTCTACAATCGACATGACTCTTTTCAACAGCGCACCACGCCAGTCCATCGATTTTTTTCTTAATTGCAAATTAGCAACAGGTTTATGAATACCTGAATTCATCGGTTTCAATGCATCCATTTTATTTTTTAATGCATTTGCACCACTCATCGGCTTAGGGCTTTTATTCGATTCTTTTAAATCCGAAATACCCTTATTGAGTAATTTTAATTTTTCTTCGAGGGAACTGGCCATATTTTACAAATTGTTTAATTTAATATAGATATTATGTTTTATAATATAGATGTTAAGACCAAATATTTATAATATAGATGTTAAGACCAAATAATTGTAGATTTTTTACAAAAAAATATTGTAATAGTAATAGAAGACAGAGAAGATGCCCAAATAATTGCAACAATAAACGAGCCATGACAATGAGCAGAACCCCAATTCAAAATATATGCTACGTTAAAGTCCTAATCACTGAACTTTATGATGATATCTGTAAAAACAATTTCAATAATTTAAAAACAACCATTGAAACCTGCTCTCAAGTTATTATTAATGCCTGTACAGAAAACTCAGCAGCCACTGCCAGCACCTTATTTATTCAAGAACGCAGTTATCCGTACACATCAAATCATGCAGTTGACAGTGCCACCGTTGCTTATTTATTGGCTCGGGAATTCAATCATAAAGACATTGATATAACCGCATTGGTTTGTGCCAGTTTAACCATGACCTGAATCCGAAAGTTTAATTTATAAAAACTGCTGTAATCACCTGATATTACGATAAAAACATGAAAAATTATGGTAAAATAAGCATCATCAAATTGGTGA
>Ga0233443_1003931_pt1 | contig 9964 bp, 7 predicted proteins | sample SI_123_September_2_FD_182784 | JGI IMG/M metagenome (GOLD analysis project Ga0233443, IMG submission 182784) | Seawater microbial communities from Saanich Inlet, British Columbia, Canada - SI_123_September2016_200_MG | ecosystem: Environmental > Aquatic > Marine > Inlet | place: Canada: British... | reverse complement strand
CATGACTATTAAAAACCAAGTTTTAAATTGTAACTGTTTAGGGGAAGCGAAATAAATAAATGTCCAAATTGCGCAGGATTTTTGTTTGCCTTTGAGGCGCAAAAATAGGCGTGTAGTCGAACTACACAACTATTTGTGCAACAAAAAAGGCGGACAAAAAAATTGCTATGCCCTTTGGGTACAAGCAAGTTGGATGTTTATTTATTGCGCATCCCCTTATTCATTTAGTTTGTCAATATTAGCGTCTGGATCAATTCCTGCATTTTTTAATAAAGCTTTCAATCTCTCTTGTTCAATTAATGCCTGTTTATTTTCTTCATTTGCCAAATTAATGGCTTCATCCATTTTTCGTTCACTTTCTTCTCGCTTATGTTCACTCTCAATAAGTTTCTGCTGAGCTTCTTCAAGTAAATGCTTTTTTGAGCTTTCTTCGACCAAAGCAATTCGTCTGGATTGATATAGATGGTAGGCTTTTTCTTTTTCGGAAAAGGATGATAAAACGGCCATAGCTTGCCTCATTTCAGGATTATTAAGTTGAGTTGGGAGCTGTTCCCAGTCTTTAGCATTCTGGAAAAAATACAACCATTCATCTTCTTTACTTAGAGCAGATAGCTGTTTCTGCCATTTGGGTAATTCGAGCAAATGAATGGAACATTGATCAGACAGTGATACTTGATTAACAGGATCGTAAATTTGAAAATGATGATGAAATTCAGTTGATTGTTTAAGTAATGTTTCACCTAATAACCAAATGGAGACCACAGGTTTTAACTCGTTAAAATCTTTACCACTGGTGAGTTGTGACTGATAAATATCACTCCAGGTATAGAGCATTCTTTCAGGTAAATAGGCAAAAATAGCTAACTGAACTTCAATTTGATAACTTCTGTCTTGTTGATCTTTGGCTTTGATGTCAACAATGGTTAATTTATCATTTAGAAATTCTTTTTCATTGTAGGGGTTTTGAATTTCTATTTGATTGATAGGAATTTCAGGTTTAATGATGGCATTTAGGAAATCCAGAGTCAAATTGGTGTTTTCAGGTGAGCCTAGCAAGGCTTTGAAAACGCAATCGACTAAAGGATCTATGAGGTGTTTTAAGGGTGTCATGATGTTAATATTTTTATGGTGGTTGATGTATTAATATTAACATAAATCAGTGGAAAAAATAGTAGCGTAGGTTGGGCTGACGTTAGGAAGTCTAACAAATAACCAGATAATGTTGGGCTTCCTAGCGTCAGCCCAACCTACACGGGCTATTTAAGCTGAATAATTTTAAGACCTGAATCACCATTTACACCATATGCAAAATTATTAACAATATGTAATTTTCCTGCTGAACTCGGTATTGTATTGCTATTGATAGTTACTGGTAAAGTGGGTGATGAAATATTTATAATTGAAAGATCGCTTTCTACAATAAAAGAAGTAGAGCTATAAATGTGGTTGTTATTTATAACAATTTGACTGGTCTGTGTATTAAAAAAAGCAACTTTTTTAGGTGAAGATGGTGAAGATATGTCAAAAACAAAAAGTCCTGAACTTGATTGAAGACCCATAACATAAAGAAAGTTACCATTTACATCTATACCATAATCTGCAATAGATGAGAAATTAATAGAACTCACTTTAGTTAAAGAAGAAGGTGACGTTATATCATAAATTTCTATACTTGCTGTTGAAGAACCACTAAGGATATATGCAAAGTTACCTTCAATAACAATTTTAGAAATATCTGTTGGAACAGTTATTGAATCGACAACCTGAAGTGATGTTGGTGTTGATACATTTACGACTGTCATTAAATTGTTAGTTCCAATATATGCATGATTATCAATAACAATTAGGTCAGAACCTACTTGAGTTAAAGTATTAGAAGGATTAAGTGTCAATGAAGATATGATAGATGGTGATGTAGGCGTAGAAACATCTATAACCTGAAATACATAATCATCTATTATGTAGACTATATTATTTTTAAAAAACACATCCATTCTATTCCCGTTACGTGCAGTCTTAACACTTCCAACAATAACTGGAGATGTAGGTGAGCTTACATCCACAATTATTAGCCCAGGCAAGCTAGAATCAGCCACATAAGCAAAATTTTCACTAACAAACACATCTTTAGCATTTATATTACCAACCGTTCCTACAATTCTGGGATCAAACGGCGTCTCCTCCCCCGTAAACTTCAATTTATAAAAATCAATATCCCCCCCAAACAAAAATGATGTCTTCGTCTCATACAACCCAATCTCATTCGCCTGCAAAATATGATCATCAGGTTCAAACTTATTCGGTTCATTAAAATTAGCCGTACTCCCTGGTGCCACTCCAACCCCCAGACTATAAACCGACTCATCATTAGAATTTAACGCCGATAATACAATTTCATACTCATCACCAGCCTTATAAGGAATAATCGCAGGTAACGTCCGTGGTGTTCTTCCTGGGGTAATGATATGACCTGTCGCTCCAGTGACCTGTACATTAATCTCCACACTTTCACTTTTTGACATCAGTTTCAGCGTGGTATGATCTGTCCATTCATTATCAAACCGATCTTTTAGGGTAATATTAAGTGGAATGTCGGTATCCACATCGGGTCGTTTAAAACTAAAACTGATGGGAATACTGGTACTGGCACCTGGTTCCATGCCAACAATGACATTATTGAATGTGAAATTTCTAACCGCACTGTTGTTCATACTCAAAGTAAACGTAACACCTGACACGGCTTCACTGCCAATGTTGGTAATTTGCAGTGTTTTGGAATAGGTAATGTCCGTTTGCCCCTCCAGCGTACCAAAATATTGTGGTTCATTATTTACAATTTCAGATTTGAAATTATGTGCAATAACCGATTTATTCACCACGGTAAACTCACCCAAATCAATGGCTTTGTTTTCGATGGTAACATTGGTCGTTACCTGATTATTATTTGTATCGGTAGCGGTTAATGTATAACTACCCGAAGGTGCTTTTAATGAAAAATCACCTGAACTTTGGCTACTGGTTTGAATATTGACTGAGCTATCGTTGATATTTTTTAAAATAATATCAATACCCGCTACACCTGAAAATGCTTTAAAACTTTTAGCAACCGAGTCACCATTGACTTGTCCATTGGTGGTCACCTCATTAATCCCCGCTCTGACCAGATAAGGATTAGAACTACTGTCATTGTCCTGAATTAAATTGTCATCAATCACCGTAATGGATTTTTGAGTATTTGGACCCAGAAAAGTTTTTTCGCCATTGTGAACAACCATCCATTGACCTTGAAAATCACTGGAAATATTACCTGAACCTCCTGAGTTATTTGAACCACCTGAATTGCTTGAATCACCTGATTCTCCACCACCTCCACATCCCGCCAATGCAAATACACCACTAATAAAAATCAGTTTCACCCAATAACATTGCATAATTTTTTCCATAATTTTAAATTAAAAAATGATGTATCTATTATTTTAGAATAGGCTTAACACTAAAAAGTGTCAAATATCAGTTATCTTTTAATGTTAATAATTATTAAACAATAAATTATATGGAAGCAGATTATTAATAAAAACTATCAATAGATGGAAAACATTTTGATTAATTACCGTATCATTAACTTGTTAAATGATACTAACATAACAATATTTGATAATTTTCTATATCATTTTTGTATGAGTATCCATTGCAGAATCAAACAGGCAAGGCAACAAGGGAAAATTTCTCAAGCACGATTGGGGAAGTTATTGGGTGTTTCAAGAAGTGCTTGTAGTCAGTGGGAATCAGACAATGGTGCAACGCCGAGTGTTGAACATTTGATTAAAATGGCCATTCTTCTCAAAATCAGGTTTGAATGGTTATCAACGGGGCGTGGAACAATGAATTATGCAGATGAATTCAATATTGAAGAATCATCAGTTAATTATTATTCTAAAGACATACTTGAGATAGATGAACAAGAATTGTTAATCATATTCAATTCACTGGAAATATCACGTCGTAAAGTTTTACTGGCATTTTTAAAAAATTATTGAAAGTTCATCCTGTCTTAAATTTAGAGTATTTGACTGATAATTTCAAGAAGTTAACTTGATCAAGGCAAACAAAATACCTACAACAGCCACTGAAAAACCAGCCATCCAGCGAACCAGATCAGTTTTAAGCTCAGCTATATCAAATCTAGTTGCCAAGGTTGTATCTAGTGCCTCAGATAATGATTCTTTATTGTGCGTTAGCAAGTGCATTTGCTTGTTCTTCTGTAAAACCAGCACTCATAAAACAATTCCTTTTAACAAATCATAGCATACATGTTTTATAAATTTGCTGAACAGTGTCCCTTTAAATCTTCATCGGCATAATAATATACTTCAAATTTTTATAAGACTCATGATCAAACTCAACTAAAAAACTACCGTTGGTATCAGAAATCGTCACTTTAAATTCATCCGTCTGTATGGCTGATACAATTTCTAAAACATATTGCCCATTAAATCCCAATTCCAGGGTTTCAAAGCCATAGTTTATTTCTACAATTTCTTTGGCTTCTTCCCGTTCTGCATTATTTGAAATAATCACCAAAGTATTTTCAGATAAAACTATTTTAATACCATGGTGATTTTCATGAGATAAAATGGCAGCACGTTGCAAAGCTGCTCTAAATGATTCTTTTTGTAAAATAATTTCTTTTTCGCCACGAATATATAAAGCTCGTTCATAATTGGGATAACGACCATCAATCAGTTTACTGGTAAAACTTAAAGACGGTAAATCAAAACGAATGTGATTCTGATCAATACAGACATTAATTTTTTCATCTGAATCATTTAATAAACGCAATAGTTCCAGAATGGCTTTTCGAGGAATGATTAATTGATAGTGTTCAGTGAGTGCAGAAAATTCATCTGATACAATTTCATTCACTGCAATACGGTGACCATCAGTGGCAACGGTACGAATTGAATCATTGCGTAATTCCAATAATAAACCATTTAAATAAAACCGTACATCTTGAATCGACATACAAAAAGAAACACTTTCAACTAATTTTTTAAGTTTATTTTCTTCAACAGAAAATTGATGAATAGAATTAATTTGTTCAATATGAGGATAATTTTCAGCAGGTAAGGTTGCAAGAGTAAATCGACTTTTGTTGGATTTAACCACTGCACGATGTTCTTCTAAAAATATATCTATATTTGAATCATTGGGTAGTGATCGACAAATATCCAAACATTTTTTAGCTGGTAAAGTAAAACGACAATCTTCTTCACTGGTGATTGAAAAACAAACTGTTTCAATGGAGATTTCTAAATCTGTGGCTGAAATAGATAACTTTCCTTCTTCATAAATAAATAATATGTTGGACAAAATGGGAAATGTTTGTCTTTTTTCAATAATACCAACACATTGTTGAAGTGGAATGAGTAAAGAATCTCTTGGAATTGATATTTTTTTCATTGGATAAACTTTATTTTTAAAATGTGGTTTTAGTTTCAGTCATCTGAATAGGTTAGTCAGTAGTATAATATATATATGTATTATATATAAAAACTTATTATTATTATTGATCTCGAACAACTTTGGTGGATAACTCTAATAATAATTTATTTATCAATGAGTTAACATCAATAAATTTGTTCAAAAAACAGGGGATAAGCCTGTGGATAAGCTGTGGATAAATTGTGGATAAAATTTCAGTGAAAAGTTATACACCAGTTATCCACAGCTTATCCACATTATATCCCCAGTTTTATCAACAGGTAAGTATAATCATCTTTTAATTTTGTATCCTCTTGTTTTAATTCATTTATTTTCTTACAGGCATGAATAACCGTGGTGTGATCCCGACCACCAAATAGTTCACCAATTTTGGGTAAACTCTGATTGGTGAGTTCTTTTGACAATGCCATGGCAATTTGTCTCGGTCTTGCAATGTTGCGAGTTCTTTTTTTGGATTTAAGATCGCTTTCTTTGAGTTTATAATAATCGGTGACTAATTTGATGATATTATCAACGGTGACTAGTTTATCTTGAATACTGAATAAGTCCCTTAAAGCTTCTTTGGTCAATTCTTCAGTAATCGGAACACCTTTAAATCCTGAAAATGCAATGAGTCTTTTAAGAGCACCTTCTAATTCTCTGACATGAGAACGTAATCGTTTAGCCACTAAATAAGCAACTTCAACAGGTAAATCAATTTCAGCTATTTTGGCTTTGTTCAATAAAATAGCTGTTCGTGTTTCTAAATCAGGTGGTTCAATGGCAATGGTTAAACCCCAACCAAATCTGGATTTTAAACGATCTTCTAATCCATCTATTTCTTTAGGGTAACGATCACAGGTTAAAATAATTTGTTGATTTTTTTTAAACAAAGTTTCAAATGTGTGGAAAAATTCAAGTTGAGTTTTTCCTTTGCCAGCAAAAAATTGAATGTCATCAATCAATAAAGCATCAACATTTCGATAATAGTTTTTAAAGTCATCAATTTTACTGTGTTGTAAGGCTTTGACCATTTCAGAAAAAAAACGTTCTGATGATGAGTAGACGATATTGAAATCAGGGTTATTTTCTAATAATTTATTACCTAAAGCGTGCATTAAATGTGTTTTACCTAGTCCTGTTCCACCATAGAGATATAAAGGATTATTTAGTTTTCCAGGATTATTGGAAACTTCAAAAGAAGCTGCTTTTGCAATTTGGTTGGATCTTCCTTCCACAAAATTATCAAAAGTAAAAGTGGGAATTAAATTATTATCATATTTGACGGTAGGAGTGATTGGTTCGTATCGAGGCTGGGTTGTGCTGATAGGCGATTTTTCAACTTCAATTGATTTAGAAGGGATACTGCCTATTTCTAATGTAAATTTAGGAGGTGTTGTTGATAATTCACTCAGTGCATTTTCAATGTCTATAAAAAAGTTATTTTTAACTTTTTTATAGACATGGGTATTGGGTGCAAATAAGCGTATTAAATTGCTATTTTCAACAGCTTGTAAAGGTTTTATCCATAAATTGACATCTCCTGATGGTAGTTGAGTGCCAAGGTAATCAAGGCAAGTTTTCCATAATTGAGATTGATTGGTAGGCATAAACTTGGATACTTAAAAATTTTTATGGAAATATTGTAGGGAAAATATAAGGTATCCCTAATGTAAGGAAATAAATCTGGGGCGTAGATTGTAGGGATACCGTCATGTAAATTCTAGCTGAATATTAAATTTTTTTTATAATCAATATATATATTATTCAAAAATTGTTTTTATTGACAAAATAGAGTTTTAGAAGTAACCTCAATCACCGTTTTTTTAGTAATTATTAGATAATAAATTAGGCCAGAGATATGAAAAGAACTTTTCAACCCAGTAATATTAAGCGTGTTAGAACTCATGGATTTCGTGCGAGAATGAGTACAAAGAATGGCAGAAGAGTCATTAAAGCAAGAAGAGCTAAAGGTCGTCACGTACTTGCGTTATAGTTTTTAGATGATATCTAATAAATTCACACGAAAAATTAGATTAGTCGAAGCTCAAGATTATAAGTTTGTTTTTAGTCGTGCCAATAAAATTTCAGATAGAAACTTTACACTCCTGGCCAGGAAAAATAGTCTGGATCATCCAAGGCTGGGATTGGCAATCGCGAAAAAAAATATCAAAAAATCTGTTCAAAGAAACCGAATAAAAAGACTGATTCGGGAAACTTTCAGGCAATCACAAAACGATTTAAGTCAGATAGACGTTGTTGTAATGGCGAGTAAAAAATCATTTTTACAGTCCAACACTGAATTATTAACATCATTAAATAGTTTGTGGCAGAAATTGTTTAAATAAGTATTTGACTGTTACTTTGTGGTTAGCTATTTAAAATATTATTTCACATCATCGTCTTTTTCCTCATTTAATTTTCAACATTATTTAAGTAATAGTTAATCTTATGGATAACCAGAGAGTTTTTTTATTTGTCGCACTTTCTTTTGTTTTGTTATTGATATGGCAAGCATGGGAAGAAGATTATGGCCCTAAACCAGTTCCATCGGTTATTAATAATCAATCATCCAGTTCAATACCTGAAGCCATTGTCAAAAAAACCGATGATGATATTCCAAACATATCGTTTAATGAAAATAATTCATTAAAAGAAGTTAAAAATATTGATTCAATCAGTAGTGACCAAGGTCAAATTGTTCGAGTTAAAACCAATGTATTGAATGTGGAAATAAATACCATTGGTGCAGATATTCAACGAGTTGAACTCATCAAATATCCTGTTGATGTTGAGAAAAAAGACATTGCAACGGTATTAATGAACAATGGTTCCAGCAACTTTTTTATTGCTCAAAGTGGACTTATTTCAAAAAATGCAAAAATAGCCAACCATAAAACACCTTACCAAACTGAAAAACTGGATTATTTTGTTGATGAACAATCTCAATCATTAAAAGTAAAATTTAAATGGAGTTCAAAACAATTTGATGTTGTTAAAACCTATACTTTTAAAGCAAATGACTACTTAGTAGACATTAATTATGATGTTATAAATCATACTGCAGAAGCAAGACAAATCAGTCAATATCGTCAATTGCAACGATCAGATTATAGTGACCCGAATGAATCAAGTTTTATTTATACTTATACTGGCGGGGTTATTTATAGCCCACAAGAAAAATATAATAAAGTTACATTCGATGATATTCAGGATAAAAACCTAAAGTCAAATATCATTGATGGTTGGGTTGCAATGATTCAACATTATTTTCTAGTGGCATTAATTCCTGATAAAAATCAAGAAAATCAATATTATACAAAAGCTTTGCCTGGACCTAATTATGTATTGGGATTATTTTCTGATTCAGTCAAAATAGAAAAACAAAATTCTCTACAACTTCATTCACAACTTTATATGGGTCCTAAATTACAATATGAAATAGAAAAAATAACACCAGGATTAGAGTTGACAGTTGATTACGGTGTTTTGACCATCATTGCGAAACCACTCTTTTGGTTATTGAATAAAATACATTCTGTTCTTGGAAATTGGGGATGGGCAATTATATTTTTGACCATTTTTATAAAACTGATGTTTTATAAATTATCGGAAGCCAGTTATAAATCAATGGCAAATATGAGGAAACTACAACCTCGTATGGTGACATTGAAAGAACGTTTTGGTGATGATCGACAAAAACTCAATCAAGCCATGATGGAAATGTACAAAAAAGAAAAAATAAACCCGATGGGTGGATGTTTACCTATTGTTGTTCAAATTCCTGTTTTTATTGCTTTGTATTGGGTTTTATTAGAAAGTGTTGAATTAAGACAAGCAACTTTTATGTTGTGGTTGGATAATTTATCTGAACCAGATCCATTTTATATATTGCCATTGATTATGGGTGCAACCATGTTGATTCAACAAAAATTGAATCCAGCACCGTTGGATCCTATTCAAGCCAAAGTGATGATGATGTTACCCATCATGTTTACTGTATTTTTTGCTTTTTTTCCATCGGGTCTCGTTTTATATTGGGTGGTTAATAATATGTTATCCATTATTCAACAATATGTTATTACTAAAAGAATTGAGAAACAGAAGTAGTATCAATAATAAAGTAACTGCTCATACCGTTTAGATTTTGCTTCAGTTTAAGGCATTTGAGTACGAAAATAACGCAGAAATGAAGTAAAATATGAATGGTGTGAGTAGTTATCCTGAAAGTATCGTCGCCATAGCAACCCCCTCTGGCTATGGTGGTGTCGGTATTGTTAGAATTTCTGGTTCACTTGCCAAACAAATATCAGTGTCAATCACTGAAAAATCCCTCATTCCAAGACAAGCAACTTTTTGCTATTTCAAAAATCAGCAACAACAAGTCATTGATCACGGTATTGCTTTGTTTTTTTCTGCACCAAATTCATTTACTGGAGAAGATGTACTTGAATTACAGGGACATGGCGGACCTGTTGTAATG
>Ga0233443_1003927_pt1 | contig 9975 bp, 12 predicted proteins | sample SI_123_September_2_FD_182784 | JGI IMG/M metagenome (GOLD analysis project Ga0233443, IMG submission 182784) | Seawater microbial communities from Saanich Inlet, British Columbia, Canada - SI_123_September2016_200_MG | ecosystem: Environmental > Aquatic > Marine > Inlet | place: Canada: British... | reverse complement strand
GCAACAAATCCTGTGTTAACAGCAACAGATCCTGTTTCCAATTGTTCAGATGCTAAATGAGCAGTCTCCATTGAGTTGGTGCAAACATAACTACAAAGTCCAAGCTCATGATTATTTGCTCTTTCGATTACTTCATCAAATGATTTAAATGATAACATTGGAACCAATGGTCCAAAAGGTTCTTCTTTCATAATGGTAAAATCATCTTTTACATCATCAAATATTGTTGGTTCATAAAAAAACCCTTTATTGAATCCTGCGGGTCTTTTTCCACCTAATAAAACTTTAGCTCCTTCTTGCTTTGTTTTTTCAACTAGTGTTTCAATTTCATTCAATCTTTTTTGGGTTGTTAAAGGACCTAGTTGAGTATCAGGATCCATACCATTACCAATTTTTAATTTTTTAGTTTTTTCTATAAATAGATTTATAAATTCATCTTTCTTTTTTTCATGAATGTAAAATCTATTAGGAGAAATACATACTTGGCCATTGTTTCTAAATTTTGCAGCTATAGCCATATCAGCTGCTTTTTTAATATCAGCATCATCAAAGACTATAAATGGTGAATGACCACTTAATTCCATTGTTACTCTTTGAACTTTATCAGCGGCTTGTTTTAATATTAGTTTTCCTACTCTTACAGAGCCAGTAATAGAAATCTTCTTAATAATATCTGATTGAATTAATTGAGATGCAATACTTGGAGGGTCACCTGATAAAAGATTAACTGCTCCAGGAGGAACACCACATTCTCTACAAATATCAACTAACTCCATTACAACACCAGGGGTGATTGTATCAGGTTTAATAATTACCGAACAACCGGCAGCAAGTGCAGTAGATATTTTTCTAGCTGCTAAAATAAGTGGAAAATTCCAAGGCGATAATGCTGCTACAACTCCAACTGGCTGGTAATAAACATGAACTCTTGTGTCTTCAAATCTACTTTCAATAGTTTGTCCAAAAATTCTTTTTGTCTCTTCAGCATTCCATTCAAAAATGTCTGCTGCTCCATTTGTTTCACCAACACCTTCTGCTAATGGTTTTCCATTTTCTAAAGTCATCCATTTGGCTAATACATCTTTTTTCTCTCGAAGTTTATCTGCTATACGTCTAAGAATATAAGATCTGTTCCAAGGTGTTGTTTTTTTCCAGACTTGTAATCCTTTTTCAGCTGACTTTAATGCTTTATCAACATCAGCAGATGTTGCTTTAGAAGCATGACCTAAAACTTCTTCTGTCGCTGGATTGATAACCTCATAAGTTCCCTTGTCTGTTGAAGGAGACCAGTTACCATCGATGAATTGTCCAAATTTTTCGTACATTATTTGCTAAATATAGAATTGATCTTATAAAATTTTGTCTCAATTATCTAACAAATATGTTTTAATGTTTCAATTTAATAATGTAATTAAAATTAGATGAAAGCACTAACTGATACTTTTGGAAGAAAATTCCCCTACATAAGATTATCGATTACAGATGTGTGTAATTACAGCTGCACTTATTGCTTGCCTCAAGGTTATAAAAAAACACCTGGAGACACGAGAAGCTTTATGTCTGCCGAAGAAATATCCAGATTAACAAAAGCATTATCTGAATTAGGTGTTTGTAAAATTAGATTAACTGGTGGAGAGCCAACAGTTAGAAAAGATTTTTTTGATATCCTTAAAGATATGAAACAAAATTCAAATATTCCCAAAGTAACAATGACGACTAATGGTTATCGTTTGGACAAAATTGCAGAACAATTATCTGAAGCTGGCTTAGATGGAATAAATATTAGTATAGACAGTTTAAATAGAAAAACTTTTAAAAAACTAACAGGACATGATAGGCTTGAAGAAATTTTAGAAGGCATAAAGACTTTACAAAAATTAAATTTTAAAAATATCAAAATTAATGCTGTTTTACTTAAGGGTGTTAATGATAACCCTGATGAGTTTAATAAATTTGGAAATTTTATTAAAAATAACAAAATTGACTTTAGATTTATAGAATTAATGCAAACTGGTGATAATTTTGAATATTTTAAGAAAAATCATGTTTCTTCTAATTTATTCAAAGATTATTTAGAGAAAAATAATTGGATCCCTCAAACTTATGGGAAAGACGCAGGCCCTTCATTAAATTTTATACATCCAGAATTTAAAGGTAAATTTGGATTAATTGCTCCTTACACTAAAGATTTTTGTCAAACATGTAACAGATTGCGAATTACCTCAAGAGGTGATTTGAGATTATGTTTGTTTGGTAATACTGGAATTAGTATTAGACATTTACTGCAAGACGATGCTCAAAAAGATGAACTTGTAAATCTTATTATAAAACAATTGCATCTTAAAAAAGAGTCACATTATTTAGAATTAGGTGATACTGGAATTACTCCTAATTTATCAAGTACCGGGGGATAAATGAAAAACTTAAAAATTATAAATGAAGAAAAATTAAAAGATTGGGCAAAAGAAATTTTTCAAAAAAACTCTTTTAATATGGTTGATGTTTCATCTAAAAAAGAAACATTCCGTAGAGCTTTGGCTTCTGGAAAAATTTATGTTGGAATAGAAGTTTTTAATTTAATCAAAAATAAGAAAATGCCTAAGGGTGATCCCATTGCATTAGCAGAAGTATCAGCTGTACTGGGTGTTAAAAAAACTAGTGAATTAATTCCTTTGTGTCACCCACTAGCAATTGATCACACGGCAACAAAAATTATTATGAATGAAGATGATAACTCATTGGAAGTTTTTTGTGTTGTGTCAGCGGTAGCTAAAACAGGTGTTGAGATGGAAGCAATCATGGGAGTTAATGCTGCATTAATAACCATTTATGATTTAAGTAAAATAGTAAATCCTCATCTTAAAATTGATAATGTTAAGTTATTAATTAAAGAAGGTGGAAAAAGTGGATTGTGGACTAATCCAGATGGATTACCTGAATTTCTTAAAAATATTTTTTAATATTTAATGTCTGTTTATTTAAGTTCTCAAAAAGTTATCAAGGATTGGATTGATTATAACGATCATATGAATGTTTCATATTATCTTTTAATGTTTGATAAATATGGTGCTGATACTCTAAATAATATCTTTAAAATGGGTGAACACTCTGCAAAGACAACTAAGAAAAGTACAATGATTGTAGAGTCTCATATAACTTACAATCAAGAACTCCAACTAAATGATGAGGTTGATATTAATTGTGTTTTTTTTGATCATGATAAAAAAAGACTTCAATATAAAATGGAAATGATACATAAAGAAAAAAAATTCCTAGCCTCAACAATTGAAATTCTAGCTTTATATGTGGATCTTAATGAAAGAAAAGTTGCTGAATTTGAGGAAGAAAAAGTAAAGATTATGAATGACTTTATTAGTAAAAATAAATCTGAATTTAAAGATAAAGACTTAAAATTTTCATCTAAATTAAAAAAATGAAAATCAAATTAGAATTATTTGGAGCTAGTAGAGATTTTAGTGATAAAGATCACTTAGAATTAGATATTAAAGATAAAGCTTCAATAGATGATTTAAGGAATGAAATTATCAAATATATAGACAAAAATTTTCAAGGTAACGAAGACTTCATTAAAGTTGTAAAATCTTCTGCTTTTTGTTCTGAAAATAATGAAATAATTAGCGACAATTATAAAATCACAAAAAATCAAAAGATTGGTATTATACCACCTATCGGAGGAGGCTAATGCTTCATACAAAAATAGTAGATTATAAAAAAGATAAAATACTAACTTCAAACGCTGAAAAATTTATTAAAGATTCTATGTTTGGAGCATCAATTTATTTTTTAGGTACTGTAAGAAGTATTAATGATAATAAAAAAGTTATTGGAATTACTTATGATAGCCATGACAAAATGGTGATCAAAAGTTTTGAAGAAATTTATAATGAAGCAGATCAAAAACTTGACATTAAAGATAAAGCTGTATTTATTGAACATGCAAAAGGTCATCTAAAATTAGGTGAAATAAGTATTATTATCGCAGTTGCTTGCAAACATCGTGATCAAGCTTATGTACTCTCAAGATATATAATTGAAGAAATTAAAAAAAGATCTCCAATTTGGAAAAAAGAACATTATGAAAATAAAGAAAGTGAATGGTTAAAAGGAAATCCTATTGCTAATGAAAAAGTTTAGATATTCAGAGATAACTCCAGAAAAAATTTATAACAAAAGAAGATCTTTTATAAAGTCTATGGGCTATGGTTTGAGTGCACTTACCTTTAGTTCAGTTCCACTAATTAATGCTAAAGCAAATAATTTAAATGAGCCAACTAGTTATAAAGATATAACTACATATAACAATTTCTATGAATTTGGTACTGGCAAAGGTGATCCCCATAGACGAGCAAAAAATTTTTCTACAAGACCCTGGACTGTTAAAATTGAAGGTGAAGTTGAAAAGTCAATTGAACTTCCAATTGAGGAAATTCTAGATATCAAATCTGAAGAGAGAATCCTAAAACTTCGATGTGTTGAAGGTTGGTCTATGGTAATTCCTTGGTTGGGCTTTTCATTAAGTGAGCTACTTAACAAAGTTCAGATTAAATCAACTGCAAAGTTTGTAGAATTTGAAACAGTTTATAATCCAGAAGAGATGGTTGGACAGAGATATCCTGTTTTAAACTGGCCTTACATTGAAGGTTTGAGATTAGATGAAGCAATGCATCCTCTAACAACTGTTGTAACTGGTTTGTACGGCAAGTCACTACCAAATCAAAATGGTGCACCTTTAAGAATATTTATTCCGTGGAAGTATGGTTTTAAGAGTGCTAAATCCATTGTTAAAATCAGGTTAACGAAAAATATGCCTAATACTGCTTGGAAAAATGCTTCGCCAAGAGAATATGGTTTTTACTCAAATGTAAATCCAGAAGTTGATCATCCACGATGGTCTCAAGCAACTGAAAGAGTAATTGGGGAAAGTATATTAGCTCCAAGAATAAAAACTTTAATGTTCAATGGTTATGGAGATGAGGTTGCTCATCTTTATAGTGGTATGGACCTTAAAAAAAATTATTAGATAAATTGAAAAATTATTTCAAGCCCGCTGTTTTCTTACTATCACTTTGGCCAATTTATATAATCACCTATCAATTAATATATAATAAATTAGGTCCTGAGCCTGTTGATAGGATTGTAAATCATTTTGGAGAATGGACTTTAATCTTTGTACTTTTAACTCTTTCAATGACACCTCTTAAGAAAATCACAAATTCCTTAGAGTGGATAAAATTTAGAAGGATGCTGGGTTTGTTTGCATTTTTTTATGCTTCGGTTCATATGCTTAGTTATGTTGGTCTAGATTATAGGTTTGATTTTGAACCATTAATTGATGATGTTTTGAAAAAAAAATTTATTTTTATAGGATTTTCTGCTTGGTTATTACTAATCCCTTTAGCGATAACTTCATCAGATAAAATGGTTAGAATTTTAAAAAAAAATTGGAAAAAACTACATAGATTAGTTTATGTAATTTCAATTTTTGGAGTTTTGCACTTTATTTGGTTATCAAAAACAATATTTTTTAAACCTTTAATATTTTTAATTATCTTAATTATTCTTCTTTTATTCAGAATAAATTTAAAGAAATTTAATTTATCGTAGTATCTTCGGGAATACAGATCTCAGATCTAGTTAAAAATCTTCTACCAGTACCATTATCTAGAGAAAACATTCCACCCATACCTTTGACACAATCAATTATCAAATCTGTATTTTTCCAAGCTTCATGTTGTGTTTCACTTATATAAAAAGGAATGCCACCTATTTTACCTATCATTAAATCATCTTGTCCTACTTGATATTCTTTAGATGGATAACACATTGGAGCACTACCATCACAACATCCGCCTGATTGATGGAATAGCAATTCTTTACCGTGATCTTTTTTTAAATCTTCAATAAGCTTTAAAGCAGAAGGTGTCGCTGTAACTTTCATATTTATATGGCCCGTAATTTAATACGGGCCATTATAATATATCTGTTAAAAGAAGCCTAATTTTTTCTCACTGTAAGACACGTGTAAATTTTTCACCTGTCTGTAGTGATTAAGCATCATTTTGTGGGTTTCTCTACCAATACCAGATTGTTTGTAACCACCAAAAGCAGCATGAGCCGGATAAGCATGGTAACAATTAGTCCAAACTCTTCCTGCCTGGATTCCTCTTCCCATTCTATAGGCTATGTTACCATTTCTAGTCCATACACCAGCACCTAACCCATAAAGAGTATCGTTAGCAATTTCTAATGCTTCCGCTTCATCTTTAAATTTAGTAACTGAAACTACTGGTCCAAAAATTTCTTCTTGAAAAACTCTCATAGAGTTTTTTCCTTCAAAGATAGTTGGTTCAATGTAGTTACCTTTTTCAAGACCACTATTTACTTTCGCAACATTTCCACCACATAGAACTTTGGCACCTTCTTTCTTACCTAAATCTAAATAAGATTTTATTTTTTCCATTTGTTCTACCGATGCTTGTGCACCAATCATAGTTTCCATCTGCAAAGGATTTCCTTGTTTAACAGCTTTAGTTCTAGCTACAGCTTTTTCCATAAATTTATCATAGATAGACTCTTGAACTAGCACTCTACTAGGGCAAGTACAAACCTCACCTTGGTTAAGAGTAAACATTGCAAATCCTTCCATACATTTATCAAAGAAATCGTCATCATGATCCATGACATCTTCAAAAAAAACATTTGGAGATTTTCCACCTAATTCTAAAGTTATTGGAATTAAGTTTTGTGATGCATATTGCATAATTAAACGTCCAGTTGTTGTCTCACCAGTAAAAGCAATTTTTCTAATTCTTTTAGATGAAGCTAATGGTTTACCGGCCTCAAGACCAAAGCCACTTACAACGTTAACAACTCCTGGAGGTAATAAGTCTCCAATAAGTTCCATTAAAAGTAAGATAGACGCTGGTGTTTGTTCAGCTGGTTTTAGAACTACACAGTTACCTGCAGCAAGTGCTGGTGCAAGTTTCCACGTTGCCATTAACAATGGAAAGTTCCAAGGTATAATCTGACCAACTACACCAAGAGGTTCAGGTATATGATAAGAATATTCACTATTACTTATCTCAGCGACCGAACCTTCTTCTGCTCTTATTACTCCAGCAAAATATCTCCAGTGATCAACAACTAATGGTAAATCTGCTGCCATACATTCTCTAATTGGCTTTCCATTATCTAAACACTCAGCAGTAGCTAATAAATCTAGATTTTTTTCAATTACATCTGCTATTTTAAGCAGCATGTTTGATCTTTCAGTTATTGAAGTAACTCCCCATGTAGGAAATGCAGCATGTGCAGCATCTAATGCAGCATCAACATCTTTAGCATCTGACCTTGGAACAGAGCATATAACTTCATTGTTAATTGGGCTTACGTTATCAAAATATTTACCTGATTTTGGTTTAACGAATTTACCCCCTATAAAATTTCCATACTGTTCTTTAAATGGAAATTTAACTTTAAGGTGAGATGTATCCAGTAAAGGAGACTTCCCAGCTTTGATTGTTTCTGTACTCATCTTTTTTACCTTTCTTGTTTTTTTATTTTTTGGCTTATTTTTTATTCTAGAATTTTTAGAACGCTTCTTAGTCGCAGACTTTTTGGTCGCAACTTTTTTATTTTTTTTTATTTTTCTAGATTTATTGACCAACTTAGATTTTTTATTTTTGGCCTTAGTTTTTTTCTTTTTGGCTTTTTTTCTCTTTTTACTTGCCATAGTTAATTTAACCAAAGAAACTGCGTAGGATCTACTTTTATAAAAATTTTATTTCTACCAACGATTGAATTAAACCTACATCTTGTGCTTAATTAAAATGTGTCTAATATTTTATTTATGACTAAAGATAAAAAACAAGAATTACAATCAGCTACTTTTGAGAGACTACTTAAACATTTAAATGAGAGAAAAGATGTTCAAAATATAGATATTATGAACCTTGCTGGTTTTTGTAGAAACTGTTTATCAAAATGGTATCGAGAAGAAGCTGAGAAAAGAGGTGTTGAAATTTCAGACCTAGATGCACGTGAGCATGTGTATGGTATGCCTTATTCTGAGTGGAAAGAAAAATATCAAAAATAATTATTTTTCTTTAAGTCTTGGAAACAACTCTACAAAATTACAAGGTTTATGATTTACATCTAACTGGTGTTTTAAAATTCCATCCCAGGCATCCGTGACCCCACCTGAAGATCCTGGTAAAGCAAACACATACTTACCGTTAGCCAGTACAGCACAAGCTCTAGATTGAATAGCAGATGTACCAACTGTTTTTAAACTTATCGTTCTAAATACCTCTCCAAAACCTGGAATATGTTTGTCAGCAATCTCGTTTACTGCCTCTGGTGTAATATCTCGACCCGTAAGTCCAGTGCCACCTGTTGTAATTACAACATCTATTTCAGATTGATTAATCCAATCTTTAAGGATTTTAATAATGTCTTCTTTATTATCTTTACAAATTTTTCTATCTACTAATTTATGTTTAGCCTCCTCTATTTTTTTTACTAAGATCGCACCTGACTTATCATTCTCAAAAGTTCTGGTGTCCGTAACAGTTAAAAGTGCTATATTTACAATCATAAATTTAAAATAATTATTATGATTATATTATCATTTTTATTTCTTCTAACAGCAACTTTATACTCTAGTGTTGGATTTGGAGGTGGTTCTACGTATTTAGCTCTTCTGTTAATTTGGGATGTTCCCTACTTAATCTTTCCTGTAATTGCCCTCTTTTGTAATATTATTGTCGTATCAGGAAATTGTATTAATTATATTAAAGCTGGAAATATCAATCTTAAGATCCTTGCCCCATTTTTAATATCATCTGTCCCACTTGCATTCATAGGTGGCTCTTTATCAATAAATAAAGAAATTTTTGAAATTTTACTTTTTGTAGTCTTAACACTAGCAGGAGCTCTACTTCTTGTGAAATTTAAATCTTTTGATCAAAAGATTGAAGTTTATAAAAAAATACCAAAAATGTTATCATTATTAATAGGCGCATCTATTGGATTTGTGTCTGGTGTAGTTGGGATTGGTGGTGGAATTTTCTTAAGCCCCGTATTGTTATTGATTAGAGCAGATAAAGTAAAAAATATTGCAACTGCTGCATCATTATTCATACTGATTAATTCTCTATCAGGTCTTGCTGGTCAATCTACAAAGTCATCAACAATAAATGGGCTTTATGATTATTGGCCTTTATTTCTGCTTGTTTTAATAGGCGGTCAACTAGGAAATTATTTAAATCTTAAAATTTTTCCTGCAAGAATGTTGGCTCTAGTGACATCAGCACTTGTCATATTTGTCGCTATTCGAATAGGATTGAAGTTGTTTGCATAACGGAAGTATTAAATTATTATAGATAAAATATGAAAACATTTAGAGCTTTTGGACCAACTATAGGAAAAACAAAGTTATCCAAAAAAATTATTAGTATATTAAATAATCACGTTGATAAGACTCAATCATCTATAAAAAATGATTATAGTTCTAAACTAGCAAGTCAAATTAAGAGTGAAATTAAGATACCTAAAACAATAGTTAATAAAAATTTGTCTAAAGAAATAATAAAAAATATCAAAGTTTATCTTGATAAGTCAGAAGTTAAAAAAATTAAAGAAATTAAGATAATTAACCTATGGGTAGTAAGACAATTAAAAAATGAGTATAACCCCATTCATTATCATGGAGGACAATTATCAGGGGTTGGCTATCTTAAAATCCCAAAAGATATGAATCAAAATAAATTTCTTAAGAATAAAAAGATTAAAACTAATGGAACTATTGATTTTATCAATGGTCAAAAAAATTTTTTAAGTAAAAGCATCTACAATTTAAACCCTAAATTAGGGGATTTATTAATTTTTCCCAATTATTTAATGCACACGGCTTACCCATTTAATGTTGATGGTGAGAGAAGATCCTTTTCATTT
>Ga0233443_1003918_pt1 | contig 9986 bp, 9 predicted proteins | sample SI_123_September_2_FD_182784 | JGI IMG/M metagenome (GOLD analysis project Ga0233443, IMG submission 182784) | Seawater microbial communities from Saanich Inlet, British Columbia, Canada - SI_123_September2016_200_MG | ecosystem: Environmental > Aquatic > Marine > Inlet | place: Canada: British... | reverse complement strand
TTTCCAATCATCACGTTGCTTTCTGATCTTCTGGATTAACGCTTCTTTTTCTTTGGCATCGCGCTTTAATTGGTTGATTTCTGCGACACTAACTTTCTCCCCCTCGGCAAGAGAGTTAGTTACTTGCTCTTTTACTTCTTCAGGTGCATTTAGTAGTGCAATTGCTTGCTTTATATCAGGCAAATTACCACCCGAGCGGTAATTTGGATTCAGCAGTTCAGGCATTGCTTTTCTTTAGTTTTAGCAGGCTCTTGTTCTGCCAGTTCGTGCAATTTTGCACTAACTGGCGATTCATTTAGAAGAAGATAACGCGCACTTGCTCCAGTTACGACTGCGGCTGTTTCTGTGGATTGCTTTACTTTAGGTTTAGCAGGCTCTTGTTCTGCCAGTTCATGCAATTTTGCATTAACTGGCGATTCATTATGCCTGTTAACATTACCAGCCTTTACAGCTTTTTACTTGTCTAATGGACATTGAGTGGACAGTACTTGTTTTTAGTGTTCTTATCTATTTGAAATAAAATGTTTTTTTATATTTTGTTGGGTGATTATCTATCACTTGTTGCTGTTTGTTGGGCTTTGTTGTAGTATTAAGTTGTCGGATTAAAGAGGTGTTACTAGCACCTCCATAACCCTGACCAATTTTTTAACTATAACGGAGTTAAAGCAATGGCTATTTATAAGCATATCAAAAGTCAATGGTTATCCCAACAGGAGAATCATCATGGCATCAATTAATAAACATACCAGCCAAGATGGAAAGACAAGCTATCGAGTAAGAGTTAGGCTAAAAGGCTACCCAATACAAACAGCGAGTTTTGACAGGCTAACAGACGCAAAGAAATGGGCGCAGCATACTGAAGCGGCCATAAGAGAAGGGCGGCACTTCAAAACAGCGGAAGCAAAGAAGCATACTTTTACTGAAATGGTTGACCGATATATTAAGGACGTACTGCCTAATAAACCAAAGCAAGCCACAAAGCAAGCGCAACAGCTTGAGTGGTGGAAGATGCACTTAGGGCATTTTCTGTTAGCTGACATTACTCCATCCTTGATTGTTCAATACCGAGATGAACTAGCAAGGGGTGAAACCTATCGAGGTACAAAGAGAAGTCCGGCAACAGTTGTTAGGTACATGGCTGCTTTATCCCATACATTTACAATTGCAGTTAATGAATGGGAGTGGCTGGAAGATTCGCCTATGCGCAAAGTTAAGAAGCCCAAAGAGTCTCGCGGTAGAGTACGATTTCTGGATGATGATGAGCGCATTAAAATGTTGCAAGCGTGCAAGGAGTCTTCAAATGACTGGCTTTACATGTGTGTGACTCTTGCGCTTAGCTCAGGGATGCGGCAAGGGGAGCTTATGGGCTTGAGGTGGCCAGATGTAAGCTTGAAAGACAATTATATTATTTTGCATGACACTAAAAATGGAGATCGGCGGCGTGTTCCATTAGTTGGCCATGCGCTAGAGTTGTTGCAAGCACATAGTAAAGTTAGACGAATGGATACTGACTTGTTATTTCCTGGTAAGAATCCAGAAAAACCAATTGATTTAAGACGACCATTTAATGATGCGTTGGATTTGGCTGAAATAAGTGACTTTCATTGGCATGACTTGCGACACTGCACGGCTAGCTATCTAGCTATGAACGGAGCATCCCTAGCTGAGATTGCAGAGGTACTGGGGCATAAAACCCTAGCAATGGTTAAACGCTATGCTCATCTTTCTGACGGGCATGTATCAAGCGTAGTTGAGTCTATGAACGCTAAAATATTCGGAGCTTAAAAATTATGACTGAAATTAGCTCTGATGACTATTGCACTGAAATTGATGAAGAGCATCGAGAATATTTTGAATTGCCATTAAAAAAGTACGACTTGGAAAGAAGGAAACGAGAGTACGAATTAATAAATGAATCATTATTAACTGATCGCCAAGCCTCAGAATTAGCCCTAATAAACGAAGAATTAGAAGTAATAGATTTTAAGATAAATGCTATTAATAAAAATTATAATGATGAATATTATTGGGGGCTACCAGCAGATGAAAATGATTATGAGCTTGCATTAAAACAAGATTGCTGGACTGCTCGAGAGGCCGTTTGCTGGTTACACGGTCGAAATCCATTATGGTATCGTGGTGATATAAATGATTACTACAAAGATAAAGTTGAGTTAATTGAACAAGCAATTAAAGCGGAAATATTAACGGCGGATGGGTCCACACCTAAAGCATGGATTCAATGGGCTGTTTCAAAAGGCTGGGAATTACCCGATTATATTAGTGAGTTCATTTTGACTGGGGAACAAATAGACTGGAGATATTGGGCGGTCATGCCAAGCATTAAGGTCTGTGAGGCTGCTAGACTTTCACTTTGTATTGACCCTATAAAATATCCGGATAGTGAGTGCTTTTTGGGGCAGTTAACTGATGAAGTCAAGAATGAATTAAGAAAGTGTGAGCGATGGTTAGAAAGTCATTCAAATACATGGACTTTACCACAGTTAGTTGACATTCTTGGAGACAACAGATCACCAGATGGAATGAAGAATGCAGCTATTGAATGGGAGCCAAATAAACAAGTAACTGAGTCTCAAACAGTAAAAACAAAAAAACCAACTAATGCAGATATGAGTAAACCTTGGTTAGTTGTAGACCCTAAAGACCCAGAATCTAAGTATGACTGGTATACCCCCGCTCGATATTTTGCGCGCAAACTAGTCGAAGAGGACTCGCTCTTACTAACCAAGCGTGACATTTTGGCAGTAAAAGTTGTTACTTTATTAACAGGAGCTGGTATTAAAAAGCGGGGAGGAAAAAAAACATTTGACCCAAATACCATAAAAAAATCACTTTCAAACATTGATTTTGGATAAAACTTTCAAACTCTCAGCGAACGCTTTTGGGTAAATCACCTTTAAACCTACTAAACACAAAGGCTACAGAAAGCGTTCACCAATTCTTGTAAGCGTTTAACGCTCTTCCACAATGTCTCGTAATCGAAAGCAGCAATAGCTAACGGTTATTTACGTTAATTTAATAAACGAGACAACTTATGCTTAATACAAACACCAAGTCATCAAAATTGATTCCAGTTCCAAAATGGAATGAATATCACGATTGGCCACCACAAGGTGGTTTACGTCATCTAATTTTTAACGAAAAAACAAACGGCTTTGCATCTGCATTTAAGCGCGTTGGTCGACGTGTATTGGTTGATGAAAGAGAATTCTTTGATTGCGTTGAAAGACAAAATGATGGAGCGACATCATGAAAAAGAGCCTAAATCCTCGTCAAACTCGCGCAATCAGAGCATTAAAGAACGCTCCTCAAATGCGTGAAAACCTTGATGAAATTGCAGGGTGTAGTAATTCTCCTGAATTAATCGCAAGTCTGAGACGGATGCACCTTGAAATACCCTGTGAACGTGTAGAACGATTTGACCGCGATGGCAATGCTTGCAGACCTGGGTTATATCAATTAACCCGAGAAGACAAAGCTATTGTAGGTGATTGGCTTAAGTAATTCCAAACTTAGGCGGTGTTAGCGCACCGCCCTTTACCCACAGATACAAGTGGATGGATTTTCCTTTAGCACAGAACTATTTTAACAGAATAGTATCAGATGGAAAGCCATCTACAAGGAGTTAAAAATGAATATTGAACAACTCATTACACGGCTTGAAAAGCTGCGGCGAACAGGCGACGGCAAATGGCTTGCCTGTTGCCCTGCTCACCAAGACAAAAGCCCTTCACTGGCAATTAAACAGACAGATGATGGAAAAATATTAATCCATTGCTTTGCTGGTTGCGGAGTAGATGCCATTGTTTCAGCAGTAGACTTAACGCTAGCTGACTTAATGCCTGATAACCCAACGTACAAAAAAGGAAGCAAACCACCTAAATTTAATAAATACGAACTGTTTGACCGACTTGCTTATGAGTCAGTCATTCTGTGCCTTGCTATCCGACAATTAATTAATAATATTCCTCTTAATCTTAATGATCAAAAACGCGTACTCAAGGCAGAGGAAACAATTAATGATATTGCAAGGGAATGCAGAAAATGAGCTTAGAGGATAAACGAGATGATTTTTATAATGAAACTGAACAGGTTGATGATGAGGCTGTTGCTCACATTAAACCTAATATAGGCGCATTAAAAGAAGAATCAATTACAGAAATTAAACGCAAGACCTTGAATAACCTTTTGGCAAAAATAAAGCCAGTAGATTTTCATGAAGTATGTGAGGCGCTAGGCTGGAAACCTTCACAAAGCCCTAATGGTAGTGATAATCCACCAACTCAAAGCAATTATAAAGTAGCTATTATTGATGAGCTTATGAAGTCTGCAAAAAGCAATAACTGGCATTTGGCTTTAGACTCAGGACTTTTCTATATTTATAGCGGAAGTATGTGGGTTAGCCTAGATAAAGGTGAGTTAAAAAACTTTCTGAAAGAGGTTGCTATAAAACAAAATTACCCAGTTATCAAAGCAAAGGACAGTAAGTTTATACTCCAGCTCTATGACCAGGCGATACAGGATGGTTTCTTTACTGATAAGCATTACACGCAACAATCAATGATTAATCTGAGCAACTGCACCTTAGTTTTAAATAGTGACGGCGTGAATATTAAAGAATTTGATTACCGTGACTTCTTAACTCACCAACTCCCTTTTAGTTACGACCCTAAAGCCCACAATGCTATCTTTCAAAAGTACCTGAATGACGTATTGCCCGATAAAGATACGCAGCGCACATTACAGGAGACCTGCGGCTATTTATTCATTAAGGGATTAAAGTTGGAAAAGATATTTTTCTTATATGGTACTGGAGCTAATGGTAAAAGCGTTTTATTTGAAGTGATAAATGGTTTAATCGGAGATGAAAACACCAGTCATTATTCACTCGAAAGTCTGACTGACAACAGCGGGTATTATCGGGCAAAAATCAAAGACAAGATTGTTAATTATGGCACCGATATTAAATTAACAAATATTGATGCCGGACTATTTAAAACCTTAGCAAGTGGAGAACCCATTGAAGCTCGATTACCGTATTGTGAACCTTTTACCATGTCAGGCTATGCAAAGCTTATCTTTAATGTCAATCGACTGGATAACGCAAATATTGAGCATACTCATGGCTTCTATCGCCGTATCTTGATTATACCGTTTGAAAAAACCATAGCGGATGATAAACAGGATAAGTCACTGCATAAAAAAATCTTACAAAACAAGGCAGGAGTTCTTAACTGGATTATTGCCGGAGCCGAGAGCGTTATTGCTAACGAAGATATATTTATATCGCAAGAGTGCCATAAGTTTAAAGCCAAGTTTATTAAAGAAACTGACAGTGTAGCTTTATTTCTGGATGATTCAGGTTATGAAGCCAGTGAAATAAGCCTTACCTACTTATCAAATGTTTATGCTGAATATAAGGGATATTGTCTTGATGATGGGTATAGAGCTTTAGGGAAAAATAATTTTAGCAAGCGATTGCAAGCGCTGGGCATTAAACGCGCAAAAGATAGTCACAACAAAGATGGCTTCAACTTGGTAAAGAGATATAAACCTTAAAACAACAAGTAAGAGAAAAAGGTTGTAAACCATAATTAGGAACTTAGTATTCAGGCTACAGCCCTTTAATATTAAGGGGCTAATGCCCTATTTTTTGATTTTGAAATTTAGTAAGAATCTAGGATGCTTTTAGGACACCTAAAAACCACCTAAACAATAACTAAATATTGATATTACTTATTAGGATGCTAAAGCCTTAATACACAAAGCATACAGAGTATATCCTAGGTTCCTAAGTTGACTTTATAACCTTTTTTATCGTATCTGTTTTTAAAACAGACTGAAAGATAATTAAATAGGCAAATAATATGGCAGTTACAAAAAAGAAAACTAAAACTGAAAAAGAAAAACGCGCTAAATTTTTAAATGAAGTGGTGGCTATGCAGATGCTATTACCATCCACAGTGAATGGTAACCTTATCGGAAACCTGCATAAGAACACTAATTTTGGTGAAAATTATTTTGGGGAAGCTATTGAACTAGACGTGAAAGCAGCAAGCGAAGCAATGGAAAAAGTATTTAATAAGGTTAAAAATGGCGATTTATCAAGTCTTGAAGAAATGCTGACTTGCCAGGCATATTCACTGCAAACGCTTTTTATGACGATGGCATCTAAAGTAAGTGACACAACTAATGCAGACCATATTGAGTTACTTTCCAAGGTTGCACTAAAAGCACAAAATCAATGCAGAACGACCGTAGCAACACTTTCAGAAATGAAAAACCCAAGGCATGCGACGTTTGTTAAGCAATTGAATCAAGCAAATCAGATGCAAGTGAATAACGAAGGTGGTACTAAGCCTGAAATTCAGAAAAAAAATACAAATCCTGCAAACGAACTATTGGAGAAAACAAATGGCGAACGGCTGGACACCAGAACGACGGGCGAAACAATCGGCAATGATGATGCGATTAAAACCGTGGCTGAAATCAACCGGACCTAAAACAGCAACAGGAAAAAAGCGTTCATGTAAGAATTCATTTAAGCATGGTGGGCGTAATGCTAATGTGCGTCGAATACACAAGCTTATGGCTGAGTTTGCTCGTGCTGAACGTGAAGCTCGGTCGTTGATTGAATAAGCAGCGTATTTAATTGTTGTCTGCATAGTCTGACCAGCCATCTTCTAGCAGATTATAAACTTGCATCAATTCTGGGGAAAAATCAAAATCCATTCTATTAAATAAACCGTCAAATTTATCATATACCGACTGAGTATAATTAGGGTATAGACACCACCAAAGCATGGCGCATAGATCTGTGACTCCAAAGCGCTTTGTTAAGGTGGCGACCAGCGCATAAACTTGTTCTCTTGCAATGCGCTCTAAAAAATCGGTTCTTAATTCATAGTCATCTTCGGCTTCGTAATCTGAAGTTGATAGTTCTTCAAACATATCCTTTGAAAGTAAACCACCTAGATATAAATCATTTATGTCTAAACTATCGGCAGCCTCAGTAACTGAGAAATCATTAAAATCATAATCTGAGGCGCAAACAAAACCATGCAGTAACTTTACAAAACAAAGTAGTTGTACTTTGTATTCATTAATAGCTCCCCAAGGCTCATTAATTTCGATGTCATCAAAGCATGTTACCAGCAAAGAAAGTGCATTGGACTGAAAAACACGAGGAAACAATTTAATATAGGATTCAAGTAGCCCGCTTTCTTGGAGGTAGCTAGGTCCTTCATGAGAAAAGTTAGCTGCAAACCACACCGGTAGACCACTTAGTGCAGACGGAGGCAGAATTTCTAATGCGTTAGGGTAATGCTCTGAAATATACAAATCAATTTCATCGGGAAAGACATCATCCCAAAATTCACGGTCTAACTTTTTTAACACGCGCTCCATCGCTTCTTGTGTCGATAACTCAAATAATTCAGTCTGTTCCAGTTGAGCCGACTCAAGTATAGAGTCGCCAGGGTCTAGCGTTATAAATTCCAGAGCAAGATTATAATCGCCGGAAAACTTAGAAATGGTTTCGCTTACAATGGGGGAAGAACAAAACCAAATCCCCCGCACTTCTCTACCTGCTGCCTTTTCAGCTAAAATGTAATTGGCTAATTTTAAATACGTCTTTTCTAAATTCTCCCGTTCTCGCTTACTGGGTTTTATCCATAAACTTGAAGCCAATATGACAACTTGCTGCATATCTATTCCTTATTGCTAGGCGGATTTCAGTCGCCAGTGCGACACCGCTTAATTATGCTACTAAACACATAGCATCGTAAACCTCATTAGGGGTTTTATAACCAAGTAATTTTCTTGGTCTGTTATTGAGTTTGCTATGGCTAGATAGATTGGACACATCTCGTATTGGAGAAGGCTGCCAGTTGTATTGTTCACAAACTACGGTATGATAATAAAAATCATACCTAACACCCCAAGCGCAGCTGCAATAATGGTTAATGCCAAAGAAGTATTCATGGTGTTGGTTGTTTTGTTTAGGTTAAAGATAGGTATTTATAAAAGTTTTAAGGTGTAAAAGCGTGCAACAAGCCTTAAAAGAATGCTTTTTGATAAAAAGAGGCTCTTTTATTCAGATGGAATTTAGCTCATCTGATGAGCTACACGTTACTGTATCATCGAGTCACGAGATGATACCTAACATAGTATCAGTGGTTGTTGGAGGCTAATTTAGGACTTAGCTTTACTGATACTTGGCACAGTGAATCATTCTTTTGAGATTCATACCTGAAGCTTCTTCTACTCTAGGGGTCTATGCAGTAGCATCAGAATAAGAATAATAATGATATTAATACAGAAGTAACAATACGCATGAATACACAGTCAATCTCAGCACTTATCTGGTCAACGGCAGACCTACTACGTGGCGATTACAGGCAATCTGATTATGGTAAGGTCATCTTACCTTTTACGATGATTCGCCGCTTAGAGTGCGTCTTAGAAGCTACCAGAGACGACGTGTTACAAGAGTATGATGCAAGGAAGAATCTAGGTATACCTTTGCAGCAATTCTTAGTTCGTAAGTCAGGTCAAAGCTTTTACAACACATCAAAGTTCACACTCAGCAAACTGATGTCTGACGCTAATAACATCAGAGAAAACCTCGATAGTTACGTCAATGACTTCAGTGAAAATGCACGAGAGATATTTGAGAAATATGATTTTAGCAATCAAATAGACAAGCTAAACGAAAACGATTTGCTGTACCTGATTGTAGAGAAGTTCTCAAGCTTCGACCTACATCCAGACACCATATCAAATCATGAGATGGGTTTGCTGTTCGAAGAACTAATCAGAAAGTTTGCTGAAGCATCTAATGAAACGGCAGGTGAACACTTTACCCCTCGTGACATCGTCCGATTAACTACCTCACTGCTGTTTACTAACGATGATGAAGTTCTGACTAAGTCAGGTGTTGTAAGAAGCTTATACGACCCAACAGCGGGTACAGGAGGATTCTTAACCAGTGGTACTGAATATATTCATGAGTTAAATAAAGATGCCGCATTGGTAACATTTGGACAGGAGCTTAACGCAGAGTCTTATGCTATCTGCAAAGCCGATATGATGATAAAAGGTCAAGAAGTTGAGAACATCAAGTATGGTAATACTTTAAGTGACGACCAGCATGAGTCGAAAAAGTTTGATTACATGCTATCGAATCCACCATTTGGAGTTGAGTGGAAGAAGGTACAGAAGATAGTTACGGATGAACATAAAGACCGAGGATTTGATGGTCGATTTGGTATGGGTTTGCCAAGAGTATCTGATGGTTCGCTGCTGTTCCTAATGCACTTAATATCTAAGATGCGACCACAATCAGAGGGTGGAAGTCGTATTGGCATCATATTGAATGGCTCACCTCTGTTCACTGGTGGCGCAGGTAGTGGTGAAAGTGAGATAAGACGCTATGTACTAGAGAATGACCTCGTAGAAGCTATCGTAGCGATGCCTAATGATATGTTCTTCAACACTGGTATTGCGACATACATCTGGATACTAACCAACAATAAAGATTTTAGTAGAGAAGGAAAAGTTCAACTCATCAATGCGACTTCAATGGGTGAATCCATGCGTAAGTCATTAGGTTCTAAACGCAAGTTTCTTAGTGATGTTCAGATTAATGATGTTGTTCGCTTATACGGTGAGTTCAAAGAATCTAAGGTATCGAAGATATTTGACACTACAGATTTTGGCTATCGAAGAATCACAGTAGAAAGACCGCTACAGCTCAGTTTCTACTCACACGATGAAGATCGATTAGAAGCATTACAAAGTGATAAAGCATTTATAAAGCTAAATGAGATGGGTGGTGAAATACTAGTAGCGTTGAAAGCAATCGAACTAGATAAAGTTACCAGTAGAGATGACTTCAAGAAGTTTTTAGCTAAGAAGATGACATCTAAGCTATCGGCTAGTCATTTCAAGCTTATCCAGAAGCA
>Ga0233443_1003914_pt1 | contig 10000 bp, 11 predicted proteins | sample SI_123_September_2_FD_182784 | JGI IMG/M metagenome (GOLD analysis project Ga0233443, IMG submission 182784) | Seawater microbial communities from Saanich Inlet, British Columbia, Canada - SI_123_September2016_200_MG | ecosystem: Environmental > Aquatic > Marine > Inlet | place: Canada: British... | reverse complement strand
AAAAGTGGTGAAAGAAGTGGTGCTTAAGAAGCGCAAAACCAAAGCCACGATTACCGATAAAAATTTAGAAAAATACTTAGGTGTTAAAAAACATCGTTTTGGTTTGGCCGAAGAGAATAATCAAGTTGGCGAAGTTACAGGTCTTGCCTGGACTTCAGTAGGTGGTGATTTATTAACCATTGAAGCAACGGCCTACAAAGGTAAAGGCAAGCTAAATTACACAGGCCAGTTGGGCGATGTTATGAAGGAGTCTATTCAGGCTGCTATGAGTGTCACACGAACTCGTGCTAAAGAATTAGGCATTGCCGATGATTTCCAGGAAAAGCTGGATATTCATATTCACGTTCCCGATGGTTCCACCCCTAAAGACGGACCAAGCGCTGGCGCAGCAATGTGTACAGCGTTAGTATCTGTTTTAACGGGTAGAAAAGTAAAAGCGGATGTGGCAATGACCGGTGAAATCACACTACGTGGTGAAATCACTCCCATTGGCGGGCTTAAAGAAAAAATGTTGGCCGCACTTCGTGGTGGCATTAAGACGGTCATCATTCCTGATGATAACGAACGTGAACTCTCTGAGGTACCGGAGAAAATCAAAGGCAAGCTGAATGTGATCAAAGTTAAATGGATTGATGAGGTATTGGATATTGCTTTAGAGAAGTAACCGCTAAAAAAATACCAAATAAATCAAAAATCCCCTCATTCTTAAAATTTGCTAAATTTTTGATTGTTTAATACGAACAAAGAGAGTATTAAGTTAAAAAAGCTATTTTTATGGTTTTTTTGCGGTAAATAGGCTGTTTTTATCAAGGTTTAAGCATTACAAATGCCTTATTTAAAGGATTTTTAGGTCATTTTCATTATTTGTGAAATTTTTTAGTGGAATCCTTGGTAAAAATTTTGCAAATTTTCACTTTAGACTGAAATACTTTTTCTAATTGGCAGAAAAGTATCCAAAAAGAGGCGACTCTAATAAAACAATCTAAACACTACTATTGCTAGTTTCGTTAAATCTTAAAACTCATTTCACTCAGACAGTTAAGAGTTAACCACTTTACTTCGCAAAGCATTATTTGATTGTTGCTGTAAATGGAGAAGTCAAAAAAGCAAAGTAGATTGACCGCTAAGGCTTTTGATTGATTATTAAATCAATAATAGTATGTGGGTCAACTTCCAGCGCCTGAGCATAATCAACCATCTCCACAATATCCAGCCTTCTATCGCCCGTTTCTATTTTGGCAATAAGTGATTGCACAACCGTGATTTTTTCAGCAAGCTCGACTTAAGATAAGCCAAGCTCTTTTCTTCTGTCAATCCAGAAATCACGTAAAGCAATATGCTGCTTTGAATAAATTGATTTTCTGAACTTAATATAAACCATATAAACCTATTTTAGGTTTATAATTTATCAATCCCAAATCGGGATAATTTTATACAGGAGCAGGGTTTGTTAAATTTAGAAAAGAAAATATCGTTGTATACGGTTATTTTGATGTTATTCATTGGCATTATTGGTTCAGTATTGTTTGGCGCATCAGTGCGTCATGTGATATTAGCGCCAGAGCAAAGACTTGGCGGCTTTGGTGAGGCATTGTTAACGATCGCCGAGTTTCCATCAGATATAAAGCAAGTGCTTGGTGGGACTAATGGGCAAAAGATTAAAAATGGTAGATTTGGAAATTTAGATGGCTTTAAAAAAGACGATAAACTTCCTGCAGGGGTTTTGGCCGATGATGGTTATCTGTTATTAAGTAGTTATGATGCTGACAAAGAGCAGGCTACCGTGGAGTTAATTCAAATTAATACACAAACAACGTTGCATGAGTGGGTACCAGATATCGAGCAACTTAATGGGCTTAATATTCTTAGTGAAGAGTACAGCGAAGATTACACAGCTAAATCAAATTTTAGACTCGTGCACCCATTAATCATGAAGGATAGTGGGCTGGTTTTTAATAATAGCTATGGATTGTATGGGGTAGATTCATGTAGTGAGAGTAATATGTTTGTTGATGGTACTTTTCACCATAGTAACGAGCTCGATCATGAGGGTAATATCTGGGCCCCTTCGGTAATGTATCCACATAGCTTTGAGCAGTTAGCTAAATTTCGTGATGATGCGATTGCTAAGATATCCCCTGCTGGAGAAGTGTTGTTTAAAAAATCAATAGCAGAAATTTTGGTTGAAAATGGTTATCGTGGTTTGTTGGCTGTAGGTGATGATGATGACCCAATCCACATTAATGATATCCAACCCGCTCTGACAGACTCAGACTATTGGCAAAAAGGCGATTTATTTATGAGTCTACGCCAACGAAGTACGGTGATGCTTTATCGTCCTTCGAGCAATAAAATTTTATGGCTGAAAACTGGCCCTTGGATGAATCAACATGATGTAAATTTTGTTAATGAACATACTATTTCAGTGTTTGGTAATGACGTGATTGACACCAAAAATGGAAGAAGGCTATTTGACGGACATAATAGTGTTTATTTTTATGATTTTAAAACCAATGTGGTGAGCGAGCCTTATCAAAAAATCATGAAAGAGATGGAAGTGAAAACCCTGACAGAGGGGCGTGGTACGCCATTACCTGATGGTGATTTATTTCTTGATGAGTCAAACAATGGGCGAATTCTTAGAGTGAGTAAGGATAAAGTTCAGTGGGAATATGTAAACCGAATTGATGAAGGTACTAGCGCTATGTCATCATGGAGTCGCTACCTAACTCAGCAAGAGGCGAAGCCCATACTTGCACAACTAAAGGATAACTCATGCAAATAGTGAAATATATTAGCAAGCTCATACTGCCTATTTTATTAATAGCCTCTTTTCCTGCTAGCGCCTATATTGGCCCAGGTATGGGTGGTGGCGCAATTGCTGTGGTATTTGGAATATTAGCGGCGATATTTATGGCAATATTTGGTTTTATTTACTATCCTGTTAAAAGATGGTTAAAGCGACGTAAAATAGAAAAATCGTGACTAATCACCTTGTGTTGGTCATTTTTTGCGTTGTTGCGATAGAGTTTTTTATGCGCATAGATGCGCTGGCTTTTGTACATAATATGGTTGAAAAATTTGCAAGTTTTGCAAAGCTGATGTCGTCTAACAATATTAGCGATCACTGGAAGGAAAAAGTCATCCCAAGTTACGCCTTAATTATTATTATTAATGCATGTAAATTTTTAGCAGTATTTTTTCTGATTGTAGGGTTATTTGCAGGACTGGGATGGATTTTTGACGGATTTTTCCAGTTATCAATTTCAATGATTGGTATGCTAGAGATGTTGCTATTCTCACTACTGTATTTAAAAATTCGCCCAAAATTAATGGCGTATGGACGCAGTGAATAATTATAACTTCTGGCAACAACTGCTTCATCGAATTGTATTGTCTCCTCGATTTATGCGGGAAATGATGTTTGATTTTGAAAAGTCAGTTTTTTTAAATAAATCAAAAATTGAAGTTAAAAATCCTGTTTTTGTAACGGGGCTCGCAAGAGCAGGAACCACAATTTTGTTAGAAGCAATTCATGCATCGGGGAAATTTGCCTCCCTTTCATATTCGGATATGCCATTTTTAATGGCGCCAAACTTATGGAAAAAAATTAGCAAAAGAGGTGTAAATCAACAAAAAATTGAACGCGCTCATAGGGATGGGATTATGGTGAATGCTGCTTCTCCAGAAGCATTTGAAGAGGTTTTTTGGCGAACATTTTCTCGTCAAGAGGCAGAAAGGCAGTTCAAAAACTATATTGTATTAATTCAGCATAGTTATCAGCAGCGCAGATATTTGAGTAAAAACAACCAAAATGTCAATCGAATTGCTGTTTTGCAAAAAATATTACCCAGTGCTAAGATACTAATTATCTTCAAAGATCCCATTAACCATGCTCATTCCCTATTAAAACAGCACTTGAAATTCTCTAAAGCTCAACAAGAGGACGGCTTTATTAAAGACTATATGGATTGGATTCACCACAGTGAATTTGGATTGTCTTATCAACCTATCACATCAGAAAATCTCAAACATACAAATCTAGAGTGTATCGATCATTGGCTAGAGCAGTGGCTGCTGCTTTATGCTAAGTTAATCAAAGCACATGAGGGGGATCCTAATATAGTATTTGTGAATGGTGAATTATTGCACTCTGGGGAATCATGGCAAAAAATTAGTAACTTTTTGGCAATAAGTAGTTATGATTTTGAATTTAGAGACATGAGAAAAAATATTGAAACTGATTGTAATCAGGAGTTATATCAAAAGTGCAAAATTTTATATGACAATCTAAATAAGATCGCCATTTAATTTTTTATGAAAAGTGAAAATATAATTTATCATCATGCAACGGTCACCCGTAATAGGCGTAATCAGGCAAACGGTCATAAGTCTGTCGTGTTATGGTTTACGGGGCTTTCTGGGTCTGGAAAGTCAACTTTAGCGCATGCAGTAGAGGAAGAGTTATTTGGCAATGGCTGCAAAGTATTTGTATTAGATGGTGATAATATAAGACATGGACTATCGTCAGATCTTGGCTTTAAGGATGCTGATCGTAAGGAAAATATCCGCCGTATTGGTGAGGTTGCCAGACTAATGATGGAAGCTGGAACTATTGTTATGACCGCCTTTATTAGCCCATTTAAGCAAGAACGACATACAGTACGTGAGCTAATGCCCCATGGTGATTTTATAGAAATTTATTGCCATGCTAGTTTGAGCGTCTGTGAATCAAGAGATGTAAAAGGACTATATCAACTCGCAAGAGCAGCAGAAATTAAAAATTACACGGGTATTAGTTCTCCTTATGAGGCGCCAGAAAATCCCGAATTAATCATAGATACTGCTCAAGAACAGCTGGAAGAATCGGTATCTAAGGTTGTTAGATTTTTAAGAAGTAGAGCAATTATTATTGAGTAATAAGGGACTAATAAGGGGGGATTGAATTCAACTTGTAAACCCCCTTTATATGCCAAAAGAAGTTATTGCTATTTTAGCCATTGGCGGTAAGTTAGATATTAAATATAAAGACCATAAGTTGACAGAGCGAAGGGCGATTTTAGCGCCTTTTTATTAGCTTCTCTTTTGCAGTTTAGCGTAATAAAATCCATCAAAATTATGGATTGGGAGTTGTTGTATTCCTACAGAGGTTTCAATACCCCAATCTAAGTCTATTTTGATTTCTTTAGCATCTTCATGAGACTCTAAAAATCGTATTATTTGCTGTTCATTCTCAGTTTTTAAAATCGAACAGGTGGCATATAGCAATGTTCCACCAGGTTTAAGTACGGTCCATAAGTTTTCTAATATTTGTTGTTGCAAGGTAACTAGCGCTGCAATATCTTTGGGCTTTCTAAGCAGCTTGATATCAGGATGTCTTCGGATGACACCAGTAGCTGAACAAGGCGCATCTAGCAATATTTTGTCAAATAATTCACCATCCCACCAATCATATTGTTGAGCTTGGCCTTGAATAACTTTAACGGAGCTAATATTAAAACGTTGAAGGTTTTCTTGCACACGCTCCAGTCTATGCTCATCGCTGTCAATTGCTACAATAGAAGCTTTGGGCGCTAGCTCACATAAATGCGTGGTTTTTCCACCAGGAGCACTGCAAGCATCAAGAATATACTCATGATTTTGTGGATCTAATAAAGTAGCAGATAGTTGTGCCGAGCCGTCTTGAACATAACAAGCACCAGACTCAAATTCTGGCAAGTTAAAGACACTAGTTGCCTGATCTAAAACAAGCGCTTGAGGTGCAATTTTAATCTTCTGAGTGGTGATACCGCATTCACTAAGTTGTTGTTTATAATTATCAAGCTGAAAATCAGGATGAACGCGAATAGTCATCGGTGCCTGAGTATTGTTTTGCTTAAATATTTGCTCAAAGTCTTGAGGGTAATATTGTTTAATTTTTTTAACTAGCCAAGTTGGATGTGATGCGTGTTTTTCACTTAGCAGCTTAGCCTTATCCCGATCAATTTGCCTAAGTATGGCATTGACCAAACCCTTAGCCCAGGGTTTATCAATGGTATTGGTCACATCAACTGTTTCAAAAATACTGGCATGTGCTGCTATATTGGAATGCAGTATTTGATAGGCGCCTAGCAAAATAAGGCAATGAATATCCAGGTCTTCTTTTTTTAAAGAATGCTTAAGTAAATCAGTAACAATATCATTCAATTGATGATAAAAACGAATGGTTCCAAAAACCAATGACTTGGTTAGTGAACTATTTTGATCAGGATAGACAAAGGCAGAGAGTGATTTTTTTTCTAAAACAACCCAACAAATTGCATCTAAAGCAACAAGGCGTTCATTGCTATTTTCCAAGAGTTACTAGGATCTTGCTTAATAACTTATCAGCAGGCAAAAAGCCAGGTAAATGAGTGCCATCTGATAAGAAAATAGCCGGCGTACCTGTAACACCTAGTTGTTTAGAAACGGCTAATTGATCGGCAACCGGATTATCACAATTAGGAGTGTCAACAATAGTGCCGCTATCATTATAATCATCCATGGCTTGATTTCTATCATCTGCGCACCAGATTTTTTGCATCTTAGCTTGGGCCTTAGGGTGTAATGAAGCCAGAGGAGAGGCAAGATATTTCACACTAATGCCTAAATCATTCATCTGCCCTATGCTGTTATGTAGTCGTCTACAGTAAGGACAGTCAACATCAGTAAATACATGAACCTGATATTTTTCATTTTGAGCTTTGTAGATAATTTTATCGCTATCTTTGATGGTATTGATTAGTGCTAATTTTAAGTTTTTGACTTTGCTACTTTTTTGAATCAAACTTCTAGTTTTTATATTGATCACATCCCCTTGGATTAAATAGCGACCATCTTCAGAGATCAGCATTGAGTCAATTGGATTGTAAGTAATCACTTCATACACGCCTTTAAAAGGTGAGTGAGTAATATCTTTTTTGTCGATCTCACCAAAGAAGCGGCTTAAATGTTGAATAACCTCATCTTTTGTTGCAAATGCTGAGCCAGATAAGAGTGTGATAACTAAAAAAAGCGATTTAATCATGAGAAAAATATAAGGGAAAAATGAATAAATTTTACCTTTTTAGGTAGAATATCGGGATTATATTTTTTATTTAGGAAGTGACGTGGAATTTTCATTAATTAATACACCTGTACAAAAATTTGACGGTGATATGGTGGTGGTTTTTGCCAACTCAGAAGCTACTTTTGGTGATGCTAATATTCAGCAACTTATTGAATTAAATCATTTTGAATCAAAATCAGGATCAACGTTATTATTAAACTTGGTTCAGGGTTTTAAAGCTAAGCAAGTTCTAGTGTTAGGCTTAGGAGAATTACCAAATAATGCCAAGAATTATATCAAAGCATTAACAGCAGCAAGCAGCATACTAAGTTCAACCAAGGCTAAAAGTACGATGATTGAGCAGGTTAACATTGAAGGTTTTGATGAAAACTGGAGGCACAGAGTTTCTGCCAGAGTTTTAAAAGATGCAGAATACGAAATTCAACAGGTGGGCGCACAAGAGCAAGTGACCAGCTTGGAAAATATTGCCATTCAATCTACACAAACGGATGCGCAGGCAATGCTTCAGGGCGGCTCTATTGCGAGTGGTATGAAGCTCACGCGTCATCTAGGAGATCTACCCTCAAACATCTGTACGCCTACTTACTTGGCGCAGACAGCGCAAGATCTATCACAAGAATTTAATCTTGATTGCGAAGTATTAGATGAGGCTGAGATGTCAGTATTGGGTATGGGCTCTTTATTGTCCGTTTCTAAAGGTTCAATCGAACCCCCTAAATTGATTAGCCTGAGTTATAAAGGTGATGGCAATGCAAAGCCGATTGTGTTAGTGGGTAAGGGAGTGACTTTTGATAGTGGCGGCATTTCACTAAAACCGGGTGCTGGCATGGATGAAATGAAATATGACATGTGTGGTGCGGCTTCCGTATTAGGCACCATGCGTGCTATTGCAGAAATAAAGCCCAAGCTTAATTTAACCATTGTTGTGCCAGCGGTTGAAAACATGCCGGCACATAATGCTTCAAAACCTGGTGATGTAGTGACGAGTATGTCAGGACAAACGATTGAAATTTTAAATACCGATGCAGAAGGACGCTTAATTTTGTGTGATGCGCTTACTTATGTGGAGAAGTTTAATCCAGAAGTGGTGATTGATACCGCAACCTTGACGGGTGCAGTAATTGTCGCCTTGGGCAAGCATCATTGTGGCCTTATGGCGAACGATCAAGACTTGGCGAATGATTTAATTTCTGCTGGCCAGCAATCTTTGGATACGGCGTGGCAGCTGCCACTTGATGATGAATACGATGAACTGCTTAAATCGAATTTTGCCGATATGGGTAATATTGGCGGACGTGAAGCGGGTACAGTAACAGCAGCCTGTTTCTTAGCAAGATACACCAAAGATTATCGTTGGGCTCATTTAGATATTGCGGGCACAGCTTGGGTTAGTGGTGCTAAGAAGGGCGCGACAGGCAGACCCGTACCTTTATTGACCCAATATATTTTAGATCAAGCCAAATAAGGAAAAGATATGTCAAGTTTTGAAAATGTAGAAGTTGTTAAAGCAGCCAATATTTATTTTGATGGTAAGGTAACGTCACGTGTTGTGGTATTTGCAGATGGCTCAAAAAAGACCCTAGGAATCATGATGCCGGGTGATTATGAGTTTGGTACTGATGATAACGAGCTGATGGAAATTCAAGCAGGCGAGATGGATGTATTATTACCTGGTGAGAGTGATTGGCAAACTTTTGCGCAAGGCTCGTCTTTTGAGGTGCCTAAAAATTCAAACTTTAAGCTCAAGGTTAAAGAGGTGACAGATTACTGTTGCTCTTACTTTTAGGCTGTTTTATCTAGCCAAACACCCAGACCCTGGGCGCAAATTTCTAAATCCCCTTTAAAGAGCTTAATTTGCTGGGATTCATCAAGTGTGACGCCGTGTTTGCTGGCAATTTCTAGTAAATAATCAAGCAAAGCCTTTTTAATCACCTGGTGACGATTAGGCTGATCTGCTGATTTTTTAGCAATTTTAACAAAGCCATTGATGTGCTGTATGAGCATATCAGCTGATTTTTTGGTAAATTCTATTTGGTTGAAATGGGTTAAATAAGCCATTTTTGGTTGCAACGTCATGAGGTGATTAACGGTATTAATCCAGGCTTCAGGGTCAAATTGTACGGGTGTTGTAGGCGGGAAAATTAATACACCTTGTTCAGTGTCAAATTCACGATAACTCACACCTAGCGTGTCACCCGAAAAAATACCTTGTGATAGTTCGTCCCAAATACACAGATGGTGCCTGGCGTGTCCAGGCGTGTCAATAAATTTTAATAGTCTTCCACCCAGATCAAGGCTATCACCATCTTTGGCAATGATGACTTTATCAGCTGCAATAGGAATCAAATCACCTAAAAATTGTTTGAAAAATAGCTCTCCATACACACCAATGACACCGGCACGCAGTTTTGAGGGGTCAATTAAATGTTGTGCACCGCGCTCATGAACATATACCTTGGCATTGGGTAGGTGTCTAATTAGCTCACCTGCGCCGCCCGCATGATCTAGGTGAATGTGGGTGAGGATAATATAGTCAACTACATCAGTGCTGATATTTTTTTCTTTAAGGGTTGCGAGTAGTATCGGTACTGATAAGTGACAGCCAGTATCGACAAATGCAGCTCGACCATTGTGCTCAATTAAATAGGCCGCCACAAAATCTTGGCGCATATGCTCAGTATCAATGCAAGTGATGCCAAATTCTAGTTGATGATAAATTGGATTCATGGTGTTATTCTATACCAAATTTTTAAAAACAATATCAAATAATTACAGGTATTTTTTAGCAAAAAAACCGCCCAATTGGGCGGTTTTTAATTGACTCTGTAAAGGGATTTAGAAGTCGCCTTCTGCGCCACCATCTTGAATCGCTGTAATAACGCGCTTAACTTCTAGTGCTTTTTCTAGTAGGTA
>Ga0233443_1003911_pt1 | contig 10007 bp, 9 predicted proteins | sample SI_123_September_2_FD_182784 | JGI IMG/M metagenome (GOLD analysis project Ga0233443, IMG submission 182784) | Seawater microbial communities from Saanich Inlet, British Columbia, Canada - SI_123_September2016_200_MG | ecosystem: Environmental > Aquatic > Marine > Inlet | place: Canada: British... | reverse complement strand
AGTTGAAGCAGGCGACTTTGTTTGTTTGATAGGTCCCTCTGGCTGTGGAAAATCGACATTTTTACGCATAGTTGCAGGCCTAGAAAAGCCTGATGAGGGACAAATCTTGTTTGATGGTCGTCCAGTTGATGAAACTGGACCTGAAAGAATTATGGTGTTTCAAGAAGGTGCATTATTCCCCTGGCTCAAAGTCCAAGATAATGTAGAATTTGGATTAAAGATGGCAGGAATTCCAAAAGAAAAACGTGCAAAGATATCGCATAGATATTTGGACATGATGCAATTAACAAAATTTACTGATTCCTACACTTACCAGCTTTCAACTGGAATGAAACAACGTGTAGCTATTGCTCGTGCATTGGTAATGGATCCTGATGTATTACTCATGGATGAACCATTTGCAGCCCTTGATGCACAGACTCGTGATTTACTATTAGTTGAAATGCAATTAATTTGGGAAAAAACAAAAAAGACAATTTTGTTTGTAACTCATAGTGTTGCAGAAGCTGCAGTTCTTGGAACAAAGGTAGCAGTTTTTAGTAATCGTCCATCAACAATTAAAAAAGAAATTGAAAATGATTTTCCAAGACCACGAGTTTCTGAAGATGAATCATTGCTAAAATTCCAACAAGATCTCTTATCTGAACTTCGACCTGAGGTAAAAAAAAGTAAGGAGTAATTATTATGGCAAAAAATTTCACACCTCATAGAATTGTATTTTACATTGGAATTATTGTTGTTTGGCAAATTATAGCAATGTCTGGAGTTTGGCCTGATAATATTTTCCCATCTCCATATGAAGTAGCTGAAGATTTAGCATATGGTGCATCTGATGGTAGTTTGTTTTATGGAATAATTACTAGTATGTGGAGATTAGCAATTGGATTGTCAATTGCAATAGCTGGTGGAGTTGTTTTGGGAATATTTATGGCAAGAATTGAAATAATCAATCAAACAGTAGGGTCACTTGTCTTAGGATTACAATCTATTCCATCAATTGCATGGGTTCCACTTGCAATTCTTTGGTTTGGATTAACTGATGGCGGAATAATTTTTGTTACTGCAATTGGAGCAATCTTTGCAGTCACAATCAATACATACACTGGCGTCAAAAATATTGATCCTCATTTCATAGAGGCTGCAAGAAATATGGGGGCAAAGGGAAGTCAACTAATCACTGCAGTATTGATTCCTGCAGCATTCCCATACATGATTTCAGGCTTTAAACAAGGCTGGGCATTTGCCTGGAGAGGTGTAATTGGAGCAGAAATTCTATTTTCGTTCCTAGGATTAGGTTTCTTACTTAATGTCGGTCGTTCTCTAAATGATGTTTCTCAGGTGATAGCAATTATGGTTGTAATCATGGGAATCGGTCTTGCAGTTGATGGTGTTGTTTTCAAAAGATTGGAAGACAAAGTAATGTCTAGATGGGGTTTGAGATAATTCTCTTAATTAGTTCAGACCTCTAAAGATTTATCATTAATGAACATTTTTTTGTTTAGTTATTTTTTCATATTGATTTCATCCATACATATTGTACAGATTTTTTTATTTTCAAATTCAATCAAGTTACCTCTCATGTGTGATGGTTTATCACACTTTGAACATCTAATTGAATAATATTCTTCAATCTCTTTGATACAATCTTGACAAAGTAATCCATTTAATCCATGGTTTTTGTAATGTGTTATGGTGCCCGAATTAATATTAGATTTGTGACATCTTTCACATGTTTTTTCTTCTTTCTTAAACTCAGTACTCATTATCAACTCAAACGTTTGTAAATTTCTTTGAATTCCATTCCAATATTATATGCCATGTTAAGTGCATGTGTTAGATTATTCATCGATGTCATGTCGTTTCCAATTTGTCTTAGAATTGTTAGAGCTTTTTGCGGAGAAGTTACAGATGGAGGTTTTTGCCCTGTCCATGTTTTAAAAGAGTCTCCTACATCCAAACAAAAATTCAAAATAAATTCTTTCCAGTTTGGCATTTCATTTAGATTTTTTCCTCCTAGACACATTTGTGATAACTCGTCAAATTCATTTTTTCTATCTGTGTATAACATTTCTATGGATTTGTGTACTTTTTCTTCTATGTATTCTTCAGAATTTAGCATGTACATTCCTTCAAGACTCATAATCATAAATTGTTAAATTAACAATTAAACAGATTTATGATTCTCATATGTGAACATAGTCTATTTTTATCTCAAAATAGGCTCAAAATCTATTGAATTAGTATTATTTTCTAAACATAATCTAAATTCTGAATCTACAAAAATTCCTACAACCAGAACTATCCATAATGGGATACAATTTGTCCTTCTATGATTGGACTAATTTCATTTAATCTAAAAATATACTAATATTTCTTTTTTATTTTTTGATTTTTAATGACACAATAAATGCACATACGATAATTACTACTGCAAAATACAGCACTGCAACATAATCAAACAAAAATGCAATTGTTCCTCCAATTACTGGACCAATCACTGTTGCAATAGATAACGTTGAACTAAATATTCCAGTAGATGTTGAACGTGGATTATTTTCCATTAAATGAAAATTACCTCCAATGAATAAAAATGCCCAAGTTGCTCCAACTAGTGACATAAACGGCATCGCCATCCACCAATCAGTAACAAATGCTAATCCCACAAATACAAATGTCGTAGCACCAATACCGATTTTAAATTTGGTAATGTTTGATAGATGAATTTTACTTGCCATTACATTCATCAAGATAAATGCAGTCAATGTATTTGCAACATACACCACTGATATGTGATACAAGTCTCCTCCCCATTTCTCCATAATCATTATTGGGAGAATTACCCAAACAGCTGCTGCACCAATATGTCGTAATAGTAATGACAAAAACAGAAATTTATTTTTTGAAATAACTTGTCTTGTTGTACCTGGTTTTAGCTCTTTTTCTTGAACTGGATTGGGGAGTTTAATTGTAAATAATAATCCAATGATAAATGCTGCTGCACTAATTAAGAAAATTAATTTCAAGTCATTTGCAATTCCAGCTGCTGCAATTCCTGCAAGCCATCCTAATGCATGAAATGAAATTACAGTGGCTGCTCTTTTTTTATCAATATTTGCTTCATAGGTATATGCAATCATTGCAGGAATCATTATTCCACTAGCTACTCCTGCAGCAATTCTAACTATGAAAAACATGGAAAGATCTGTAGCAAAATAATGCATTCCAAAGGCTACAGCACAACCAATGAAGCCAATTCTAATGAATTTGAGCCTAGTTCCCTTCTTATCTGAATGTCGTCCAAAATAGATTTCAGATAAAATTTGAGCAAAACTAAATGACGCAACTAGCAGCCCAATCTCAAAGATAGAATCAGTTACTCCCTGTGCAATTATAGGCATGAAAACAAAGACTATCGATATCCCTGCATGTTGAAAAAATGTCGCACTACGAACTAGATTGTTTACTTGTAACTTTGGCATAAATGTACATGAAATAATCTTTGACCTAATTTCAAGATACGTATCATTGTTCTATTTGATATGATGATTTTTCTCAAAAGAGTTAAAATCTCTAAAATCGTCTCAAAAATTAATTGACTGAAAAAGAACCATTCCTTGATGCTTTGAAACATAGAATTTTACTTTTTGACGGTGCCATGGGAACTGAAATCCAAAAAAATGATCCTAAACCCGAAGACTTTCCAAATAATCAAGATGGATTCAATGATGGATTAGTACTTACACATCCTGAATGGATTAAACAAATTCACAGAAATTATTTAGATGCAGGAGCTGATTGCATTGAAACAAACTCTTTTGGTTCAAATAAAATTAAACTAGATGAATATGGGTTTGGTGATCAAACAATTGATTTTAATAAAAAAATTGCAACAATGGCTTTTGATGTTTGCCAAGAATATTCTGATAAACCACGATATGTGATTGGTTCCATGGGGCCAACTGGTTATCTTCCAAGTTCAAATGATCTTGACTTGGGACAAATACCTCTTGATGAAATTCTTCAAGCATTTGAATTACAAGCAGAAGGATTGATTCTTGGTGGTGTTGATGCATTACTAATTGAGACAAGTCAAGATATTTTGGAGGTAAAATTAGTAATTGAGGCATGTCACAATGCAATTAAAAAAACCGGTAAAAAAATTCCAATTATTTCTAATACTACATTGGATCAATATGGCAAAATGTTACTTGGAACAAATATTCAATCTGCATATACTACCGTTTCAGATATGGGCATTGATGTATTTGGATTAAATTGCTCAACTGGACCAATTGAGATGAATCCAAGTGTACAGTGGCTTGATGAACAAAATGAACACAATATTCTAGTTGTTCCAAATGCTGGTATGCCTGAAAATGTGGGGGGTCAAGCAGTTTACAAAATGACTCCTGAAAAAATGGCTGATGCATTAGGTGATTTTCTTAATGAATACAAAAAAGTTCGAATTATTGGGGGTTGTTGTGGAACAAACCCTGATCACATCAAAGCACTAAGAAAAGTAATTGACGAAAAAGCCAATTCTCTAAATGGTTAAGTATTTAGAAAAACTGAGATGATTTTACAACATTGACTACCCCTCGAGTAAGTTCAGCAATGAAAGCAGTTGATCTAAAACAGATTCCTAAACCCTTGATAATTGGTGAGAGGATAAACACTCAAGGTTCCAGAAAAGCCAAGAAGCTAGTTCTTGCTGATGATTATGATGGTTTGATTGATTTGGCAAGAACCCAAGTTGAGGATGGTGCTCATTGTCTTGATATTTGTGTTGCAACTACAGAACGCTCTGATGAACATGAATTCATGTTAAAGCTTGTAAAACAACTAAGTTTAGAAATTGATGCTCCACTTGTAATTGATTCAACTGATCCAGAAGTTATTGAATCCTCAGTAAAACAAATTCCTGGACGTCCGATAATTAATTCAATTAATCTTGAAGGTGATGGTAGTAGATTTGAAAAGTTAGCACCACTAATGGCAAAGTATGGTCTACCTGCAATCTCTCTTTGTATTGGACCCGGTGGTATGGCAAAAACTCCTCAAGAGAAATTGGAAACTGCTGAACTATTATTTGAAACCGGAAAAAAATATGGATTAAAAATTGAACAATTTATTTTTGATGTACTTACATTTACTTTGGCAACAGGTGAGGATGAATTCCTTGATGCAGGTAAAAATACTCTAGATGGAATCAAACTAGTAAAAGAAAAATTCCCAAATGCATTTACTACTTTGGGGTTAAGTAACATCAGCTTTGGTTTATCTCCATATGCTAGAAAAGTTCTCAATTCAGTGTTCTTGTATCATGCAGTACAAACTGGACTTGATTCAGCTATTGTCAATGCAAAGGAGATAATCCCAATTGGCGAAATTAATGAAAAGGAACGAAAACTAGCCGAGGATTTAATTTTTAATACACATTCTGATGCCTTGTCTGAATTAATCTCATATTTTGAAAAGGTCGGTCCTCAAAGTAGTACAGCAAGCAAAAAAGTCGATGTTGATCCTTCCTGGCCTCCTGGAAAACGTGCAAATTTTAGAATTGTAAATAGACTCAAAGATGGAATTCAAAATGATGTTGTTTCAGCTATTGCTGAGAAACTAGGGCAAGAAAATCTCATTAAAAATACTGATGGTGTATTATCTCTTGATGCTTCAAAAGAAATTACTCATGATGGTGCCCTACGAACTCTAAATGAGGATTTACTTACTGCAATGAAGGAAGTCGGTGATAAATTTGGTTCAGGAGAACTGATTTTGCCATTTGTTTTAAAATCTGCTGAATGTATGAAGGCAGCAGTAAGTGAACTTGAAAAATATTTGTTACAAAAAGAAGGCTCTAGTAAAGGAAAATTAGTTTTAGGAACAGTTTATGGTGATGTTCATGATATTGGAAAGAATTTAGTAAAAACAATTTTTCAAAATAATGGTTATACTGTATATGATTTGGGCAAACAAGTTCCTCTACAAAAATTCTTAGAGAAAATTGATGAAGTAAACCCTGATGCAATTGGGTTATCTGCATTACTAGTTTCTACTTCAAAACAAATGCAATTCTTTGTAGAGCATGTCAGGAAAAACAACATGAATGTCCCAATTTTGTGTGGAGGTGCTGCAATTAACAGTAATTACATTAACAGAATAGCAAAAGCTGATGGTATCTATGAACCTGGAGTCTTTTATTGTAATACCATGTTTGAAGGACTCAAAACAATGGATGCGTTAGTTTCTGATGAAAAACCAAAATTATTAGCCCAATGGAAAGAGAAATTAGAAAACTGGAAAGAAAAATCAACTACAACAATCGATCCTGCAAATATTCCTAAAAGTGATATCAAACCAGTTACATCCCCAACTCCCAAAATGATTGGCAAACCAATCCGTCTAAACTTGGAGCAAATCAAAATGGATGAAGTTTGGCAAATGATTGATAAAAAATCTCTATTCAAACTATCTTGGGGTTTGAGGGGAAAAGCAGGTGCTGAATCTGAAGATGAACATGAACAACTACTATCTGAATGGAAAATTAGAATTATTCGAGATAAACTAATTGAGCCTGAAATTGTATATGGTTATTTTAGATGTCATAACAAAAATGGAAAATTACTAGTTGAAAATAACAATGGTGATGATGTAGAATTCGATTTCCCACGCTCAACTAAACCTGAGCATCTGTGTCTGACTGATTATTTTGGAGATGGTGATATTGTTGCATTTCAATCAGTAACTGTTGGAAATAAAGTAGCAGAAATAATTGAATCATGGAATAAAGAGGACAAGTATACTGATGCTTACTATTTGCATGGGTTGGCAGTAGAGGTAGCAGAGGCTATGGCTGAATGGACTAATCAAAAAATAAAATCTGAATTAAATTTAGAGCAAGGTGGATTACGATACAGTTGGGGATTTCCTAGCTGCCCTGATGTTTCACAGCATCAATTAGTTTGGAAATTATTAGAACCTGAAAAATCTGGAATGACACTAACTGAATCTGGACAAATCATCCCTGAACAATCAACTGCAGCAATAGTTGTACATCACCCTCAGGCAAAATATTTTGTACTTTAGTTAATTGGGGTTTCTAAAAATTCATTCAAACCTGTAAAATCATTTGGTGATGTGAGTAATACATCCCCTGTAATTTCATGTACGTCTTTAACAAATTTATCAAAATTTTGACTGTACTCTGCTAAATCCATGTTCAAGAACTTTGCTGATTTTTCATTTTTTTGAGAAGGAAATAAAATAATTGGAATTATCAAATACCCTTTTAGATTCTCTGCCAAATTTTTCACTTGATCAATATTTTGCACTACTTGAGTCATGAATCCTTTGGGGTTTGCTTGTAATTTTTTCCCAATTTTTGACAAATTTGGTTTGTTTGACATTGATAAAAATAAATCAATTTTTGAATCCACTCCTTGCTCTCTTAATCTCTTTACTGTGACACTTGGAATTTGACCTGAATCTGCTTTTCCTGTTTGAGATGGGTCGCCCATTAGAATTAAAACTCCTGAAAAACCAATGGCGATACAATTCTCTACAAATTCAGATATTTCTTTTTCATTTTTGTCTCTAACTCTAAGACTAACTGTAATTGGTAAATCTGGGATTTCTTTTTTGATAATTTTTCCAACTTTAATTGGAGAAACTCTTTGAAAACCTAAAACATTTTCAGTAAGGTGTATTGCATCACATTTTTTAGAAATTCTTTTTATTCTATCTATGAATTTTGCAATTGATTCATCCGTATTTACATCTGGTAAAATCTTTGGAGGATTAGCTTCATACCTTACTGTCATGTCTTCTAATTTCTCAATCCTTGGTTAAAACCTTTGAATACCAAAAACCCATATGGATTAGGGGGAATTACAAAATATGGATTTAGATAATTTAAAATCTAAACTTTCAACTCCTATTACTCCCGAAATTATTCATGATGGGAAATATCGATTAGCATCAGTACTTGTTGTAATTTATGGAAAAGAACCAATTGTTGTAATGACTGAAAAACCAAAACACATGAAATTCCATGCAGGTGAAATTTCATTTCCTGGTGGAAAATTGGATGTTAATGATTCAAATCTTTTAGAAACTGCATTACGTGAAACTAGTGAAGAAATCGGATTAACCATTTCTAAAGATCAAATTATTGGGCAACTAGAACCTGTTGTAACTTTGAACTCTGGTTTTTTGATATTGCCATTTGTTTCAGTAATTGATGAGATTCCAAAACTTGAAGCAAACGCTGAAGTTGAAAAAATTTTTCATATTCCACTAGAATCATTTTTAGAAACTATGGCAAGAGATCCTGATCCATCTCATAATCTTATTCAAGAAATGTATACTTTTGAGTATGAACATCAAATTATTTGGGGAGCTTCTGCTAGAATGTTAAAACAGATTCAAAGTTCTCTCCAATCCTGAGATTCATTTAAAAAGAGCTCTTCGTGCCTGAAATTCTATGGCTGCACGCAAGTCCTCACCACGAAAGATTCGTCTGTTGAAAAAAACAAGACAAGCATCACCGGTACCAGCTTGGATTATCCTCAAAACAAAAAGAGCAGTTAGAACTAATCCAAAACGTAGGGCTTGGAGATCAACTGATGTGGAGGTTGGATAGTTGTCTCAAGAATTAGAACGAGTTTATACAATTCCTCTTGGTAAAGTAAAACTTTCACAATCCCAGCACAGAGCCGTTAGAGCAATTAACATGATTAAAGAATTTGCACGTCACCACATGAAAGTTGAAAATATCAAAATTGAAGAAGATTTAGCTAAACTAATTTGGGCAAGAGGAGTACGTAATCCTCCAAGAAAAATTAGAGTTAGAATGAGTAAAACTGATGAAGGTTTTATCCTTGTATCCCAATATGATGAAGAAGCAGAAGTAGCAACACCTGCAAAAGATGATAAAAAAATTAAAGATAAAGTAGAAAAACCAGCAGCTGAAAAAGTGGTAGCAGAAGAACCAGCTAAAGAAGCACCAAAGAAAGAAGAACCAGCTAAAGAAGCACCAAAGAAAGAAGAACCAGCTAAAGAAGCACCAAAGAAAGAAGAACCAGCTAAAGAAGCACCAAAGAAAGATTAATTCTTTTTAAAAAATCATTTTAAATTAAAATTTTATTCTAGTTGATACAAATCTAGTTTACAATCAATACTACAATCTGGAGTTTCCCAATCAAGAGTATTCTCTTGTGGTATACTTCCTAATGGATCATAATTATCAAATTTTGTCATTCCTTGAATTGAAGATAGCATAACTACTTTGGATTCATTTGATGTTGATTCCATATCTACTTGTGAACTTGATTCACTTACAATTCCACTTGTTAGATTTGTAATTGAATTTAATACTCCTACTGGGATATTTGCTCCGCCAACAACATACAACATTGAACGTTTGATTGAGTTTGGTGGGGCGTTTTCATAAAGCATTTTTAGTGAATCTCTAAGTGAGTCTTCGATATTTTGACCATCTTTACTAGTTGAGAGAATGTTTGTTTCAGCAGACATTTCAGATGTTTCAAGTGATTTTACTACGTGCATAATTGCTGAATTTGCAATTTCATAGCATGCTTTAGAACTCAAATCTGGATTACTTTCAAGTAATGAATCATTATCTAACACTACAGTACATTCAGAGTTTTCTCTAATTCTTTTTAGTGAAATTCCTGAATTGAAAATCCTGTCTTTTTCATATTTGAATGGCATAATTGCAAATGAAATTAGCCCTTTGTCTGATTCTTTACAAATCTCAGACACTACAGGTGCAATTGCTGAGCCTGCTTTTCCAGCCAAGTTACTCATTAGAATAATTGTAGAATATTCTGAAATTTTTGATTTAATCTCATCAGATACTTTGTATGCTGAACCTCTGATTAATTGAACAGATGGATTTACCACTGAATCAGTTGAAACACGAATGGATTCCTCTGATGTACAATCTTTTTCATCATTACTAATCACTAGACAATCAGAATTTAGAG
>Ga0233443_1003904_pt1 | contig 10017 bp, 11 predicted proteins | sample SI_123_September_2_FD_182784 | JGI IMG/M metagenome (GOLD analysis project Ga0233443, IMG submission 182784) | Seawater microbial communities from Saanich Inlet, British Columbia, Canada - SI_123_September2016_200_MG | ecosystem: Environmental > Aquatic > Marine > Inlet | place: Canada: British... | reverse complement strand
CAAAGCGTCGTGGATTCCTCATAAGTGAGTACAAGGTGATAGCAGAGAAGTACCAAGCTACTGATGATGTGAGTGACCGTGCGAAGCTTCTTAAAGAGAAGGGCTCCAAAGAGTCACAGATCAAGGCCGTTACAAAAACAAGCAAATCGCTTTCTTCAATTAAAAGTGAGATTGTAGAAGCTGAGCGTGAAGCTCAGGCAGCTGTCGAGTTCATTGACTTTGATGCTGCTTAACTAAAACTACAACTCGGGGCACTTCTTCGGAGGTGCCCCAATAGAAAGGAATAGAAATGCCGAAAAGTAATGAGCCCAAAATTCTAAGTAGACTTGAGTCTGCACTATTTGTTGATCCCCTTAGCGGAAGTTTAGATATCCATTGGGATGAGGATCTACAACGAGTCGAAATACATGATATAACCTCAATTAATATTCATGATTTCGTGGAAATAGTGTTCGATTCATTCACCCCAGGTGGAACACCAATTCTGGAACATATTGAGGGATCTTCATCTAACCCAGAATCGAATTGGAAAATATCCCATGAATTCTGGGGCATTTATGGTGATTACTGGGTTAGAACTGTCATGTCAATCCCAATGTCTGACATTACTACACTCATTTATGTACTTGAAGAGTACGCAAATTCCAAAAAATCAACAGCTGCATAACCTAAGAAAGTAAGGGCACTTCTTCGGAGGTGCCCCTTTTCTGGAATAAGAATAAAGGATGAAGAAACTTATGTATCATCAAATAGAGCAGGCCAATTTAATGAAACAAGTAATAGCTCGCAATTTAATCGAAATGATCCCACTAGCAGGCTTTCGGCACCTCACTATGCATGTAGATCCTGAAGAGCAAGAGATTGTTATTGACTGGAGATCTAAGAAAAAGCTCTCTAAATTTTATGTTTCTACGAATCTTAAGTACCGATATCCTAATCCTCCTCGAATTGGGAGCCTCCGTCATCAAATGGGGATAAACCCTGGACAACTATCTGTTTTTAAATTTGAAGAATTCCCCATCCTAAAAGCTGCACTTGAGAAGTTAATCTCTACAAAACATCCATATTTATAATAAGAAAGGAGCAAGTATGAATTACTTAGAAATAGCTGGCGACAAATACAGTAGTGATGAACTCACCGACATTGCTGCTGCCAGACTAGCTGAAATTGGTGTAAACAGTTTTCAGTCAATCCAGTTCAATACACAGAATAATCATCTCGCAATCGCTTTTGATGACAAGCAAGATGTTAATATTGCTAATGCAATTGCAGGTACGGACTCTCAGTCTAGAAGCAATATCTTTAAAAGTAAAAACGCAATCGCTTTTCTAGTATCCTTAACAGACACTTCGAATCAACCAGGGTTCTGCTAGGTCACTATCATGGAACAGATGTATAGCCTTCCAACAGTAGCCAAGATGTGGGACATGTCCGTCCGCACACTTAAGCGGCTCTTGAAGGAAGCTAACATCGAACTCCATAAAATTGGCCCTAGCTTTAAAGTTAAAGAGTCTGATTTGCAGCAACTGATTATTAGCACAAAAGAAATTAATGAAATGGATTCATATCTGTAAAAAGAAAGGAGATCTGTGATGGCAAGTATACAAAAAATTACCAGCAACAAAGGCGAAGGATATATGATTGTTTATTACAACCTAGCAGGTCTCCGTAGATCTAAAACGATCTACGGTTCTCGACATGAAGCTGAAGAATGGGCCGCCAGACTGGAAAACCGAAAGCAAGTCCGTCGATTAAAGAATGCTAATGGGACTTACATCCATACGCCCGAAAAGGTAATGGTGAGTACTGCTTTTGATGAGTATCGGCATTCAGTGTCGAGCAAAAAAGCTGCAACTACTGCTAGATTGGAAAAATGGGTGTTTGATACCTTCTTAGCGTATAGTGGTAACATGACACTTGCAGAAATTGATCTTAAATTCATGGAACGTTATGTTACTTATTTATCAAAAGATAAAAAGCTAAGCCCAACATCAATAGGTATGACAATAAGAACACTGAAGGCTTTTTTTAATCAGCAGCTTAAATATGGATTGATGGAGAAGAATCCAGCTATAGGCTTAATATTACCAAAGGTGATAAAGAAGAAAATCCGATTTCTCACTGAAGATGAAATAGATGCCTTTTTGGAAACTATTGATGATTCGAATTACTATGACTTGTTTGTAACATACTTAAATACAGGAGCCAGACATATTGAGTTGCTTCCAGAGTCTTTTACCTGGAAAGATGTTGATATTAAGGGTAGAAGAATTCGGCTTACTGGTAAGGGATCATCAAGCTATGTTAAAATTAACGGAGTAGTTCACGAGATCCTCAAGAGACGCAAGGAATCAGGTATTCAATTCCCCTTTCCTCTTGATTATGATTACTTGTATAAAAAATTCAAAAAGTATATGAAGAAAGCCAAGATTGAAAACATAACCCTTCACGATTTGCGAAGAACATTCGCTGTTCAATTAATTGCAAAAGGTGTAGACATATACCAAGTGAGCAAATTACTACGTCACGAGGATGTTAGCACCACTCAGAAATATTATGCTGATGTAATAGATCGTGATCAAGAAGAGGCGGTAAAGAAACTGGAGTCACTGTTTTGACCTTCCACCAAAATGAAGCAAAAGCCTGGAGATTTCTCTGGGCTTTTTTTATATCCAATAGCATAAGTTGCCTCCCCAATCTCAAGTATATGAAATATAGCCAGTTAGGGGTGATATGTATCCAGATCTCCATACCATTTCCATACCATTACCGGTATGTTTGTCCCAATTTGTCACCAACTGGATAGAAAAGAATATTCAAATAGTCCTCAAAAGTGGATATAAAACTTTCAATCTGGATAGGGGAGATATGTTAAATGGTGATTTTATAAGTCGTTATAATACAGTTAGATAGAGAATTTATCTTGCAGAATGGCACCCCGTAAATTATAATGCCGCCCCTACCAAATGCACCGCTGGCTCAATTGGTAGAGCAGTTGACTCTTAATCAATTGGTTCCAGGTTCGAGTCCTGGGCGGTGTACAATAAAACCAACCACTTAGGTTGGTTTTATTTTTTATAAAAGACAACTACGATTCAACTACTTTTGATGAAAACACCCCTTTTTTCACGAATATCACGGGATTCAACTACGATATCAACTACGGGAACCACAACCCAACCTATATGGGAACCACAACCAAACCTATACGGGAAACTATAACCGAACCTTTGAATAATGAGAGGGGTGAGTAAATTCTTTCCATCAATTCTGGGGAATATTATTTATGGTTCAATCAAATTATAAAAGTTGGGTGTCCACTCTGAATTCGTTTTTGGATGAGTTGATTGGTAATTCAATCTATACAGTCTATGAACAACCAACCCTGAAAAAGTGGAAATCTATCAAAGAGGATGGATTTAGGAAACAGACTAAAAAGGTGGGTGACGAGAGACCAAAATCCATCAATTGGATGTTTCAAACAATTCAACCTTCTCGTGAAGAAATAAATACGGTTATCGAACGGTGGTGTCTCTCACAAGACCTAGACCAGAAAGAAATGAAGAAAGAAGTGGTTCATTCTGTTCTGATGTCCTTTATGGACTCATTTGTTGAGGATTATTGTCTATTTACTGATACAGAACTAACGATGTCTGACCATCAATTTAAGGGATATCGTCCCTCATCGGGTCAGGATAAGAGTAAAGTGTATCTATTTATAAAGACACTTCAACCAAGTAGGAGTGAAATTGAATTGGTTGTTAAAAATTGGGTAGATACTAAGTTTGGGGACTGACCCATAAACCACTGACTGTAATTCTATTAATTGATGATTTTGGAGTACGAGGATGGATATATATACAACCAAGAATAACAAGATCATTCCACTTAAACAGAAACCGTTCAAACTTGAGAAACATATACAGGAGTTAGTTGAGTCCAACCTACTAACCCTTTTCAATCTCGAACTGGTTAAATCCGAGTTCCCAGTAAATAAGTTCAGAATTGACACTCTTTGTTTCGACCCTGAGTCAAATTCATTTGTAATCATCGAATATAAAAGAGACAAGAATTTCTCAGTAATTGATCAAGGATTCTCTTATCTATCCTCTGTACTTGAAAACAAAGGAGATTTGATTCTTGAGTATCAAGATAGATTTAGTAAGACAGTCAAAAAGGATACAATTGACTGGTCACAAACAAGAATCATATTTATTTCTCCGTCTTTCAGTGATTATCAAATTGAGAGTATTAATTTCAAAGACCTCCCCATCGAACTGTATGAGATTAGAAGATACGAGAATGATTCAATCACATTAGAACGTCATCAAAGTAGATCAACATCCACGAGTATAAATGAGATATCAAAAGGGTCGTTAATCCAAAAAGTAAAAACGGAATTGAAGGTCTTTTCTGAGGATGACACCCTTCGATATGGTTCTGATACAACAAAAGAACTGTACGAAATGTACAAAACCCGAATCCTTAATTTGGGTAATGATATAGAAGTGAAATTCACAAAGAATTATGTCGGGTTTAAAAGGAATAAATCCAACTTCATTGATATTACAGTTTCCAAAGTCTTCATAAAAATATGGTTGAATCAGAAATGGAATTCCTTAGACGATTCCAAGGACATATTCCGAGATGTCAGTAATATTGGTCATTGGGGAAACGGTGACTACGAAATCAAAGTGACCACCGATAAAAACCTTGAATATATACTATCCTTAATTCGTCAATCTTATGAAATGAATGGTTGACCACATCCCTGAATTACACAATAATTAGGAACATAAATGTCCAACAACTACGGTAAAATCTCAAGTTTCATTTGGAATGTCTGTGATGATGTTCTTAAAGAGAACTGATACCTAACCCCAAAAAGGGGGGAGTAATATGTCGTTTTTCAAATGGGTGATATCTATCTTAATGGTAATTGAGTCTTTGATCCTTTGGTCTTGTGAAGAAACCGATACATCCTCCCCAGAAGATAATGACCACACCGTTGAACTGGACACCATACCTCCTATCTCAGTAGAACTAATATCAGTTACATTTGATAACCAATCATTCATGGTCAACTGGACTCAGAACAATGATGAGGACTTTGATTTCTATACATTATTGGAATCAACGAATAATGGGATGAATGACTCTACTGTAGTTGATACCTTTACTCTTCAATCTATCACATCAACTACCATTTATGGAGTTAGTTATGAAGAAATTAGGTATTTCCAAGTTCAAGTTTCAGATAGTTCAGGTAATAAGGTTCATAGTAATGTAATGTCGGGGTCATACATGAGAATCGTCTATTCATCCGAGGGAAATCTCTTCACTATGATTCCCGATGGTTCCAATCAAGTAAATCTTACAGAAACAAACTATAGTGGATTCAACCCAATTTTCTCACAGGACGGAACAATGATCATTTACACAGGTGGAGATAGTGATTGGGAAATCTACCTCACCGACATAAATGGAACTGACCACCAGAATTTGACCAATTATACGAGTGTTGAATACGATTCAGATTACCAAGATTTTAATCCTGTGGTTTCACCAGACGGAAACCTCGTTTGTTTCGTTTCTCTGAGGAATAATGGTGACTTTGATATATTCACGATGAACATTGATGGGTCGAACCAGACAAATATAACCAATTCAACTGGGAAGGATGGTACTCCAATATTCACACCCGATGGACAATTGATAATATTTGAGACAAGAAGAGATGGTAATTCTGAACTATATAGTATGAATGTTGATGGGAGTAATCCCACAAATCTGACTAATACTTCATATCACGAAACTTTATACGATAATTACAATGTTAATCCCTTGTTTACTCTAGACGGACAGAATCTGATTTTTCTGTCAACTCAAGATGGAGATACTGATATATTTATTATGGGAATTGATGGGAGTAATCCCACAAATCTATCGAACAATTCTGTTTTTGATTTTTACCAACAAGTTTCTCCCGATGGTAACTATATCGTATTTCTCTCACTACTGGATGATCCAAATATATTTCAGGTTTATGTGATGGGGATTGATGGATCAAATATCATTAATGTGAGTCATGAATTTGGATACTATCCTACATTTTCACCGGACAGTAAGAAAGTCATTTACAAAGGTGGTGACGACCAGTTGTACTCTGTAAATATTGATGGGTCAGAAAAAGTCCAATTGACATTTGATAGTGGAAATAAAAAGGACCCGATGTTTCGACCAATACCCAATCCTTCAGGACTACAGTGATGAATAGAGTTCTCTCGAATTACCAAATTTCATCATCAATAGTACATCTTACCAGAAATTCTTTTGGTTAAACAACCTCAAAGGGAGGGGTCAAATGTCTTTTTTCAAGTGGGTTATACTTGTATCAATAGTAGGAAGTTCACTATTGGTGTGGAGTTGTGAAGAATCAGATACAACTCCCCCCGAAGTTACAATCACCTCACCACAGGATAATTCGACAGTTTCAGAAATTGTTACCATTACCTGTATCTCAACTGATAATGAAGGTATTGATAAAGTTGAACTGTGGGTTGATGGAATATCCACCGGTTTAGTTGATAAGACTGAACCATATTCAATAGACTGGAATACTCTCCATTATACTGAAGGTCTTCATTCTATCACGATACTTTCATATGACAAATCAAACAATCAGACAGAATCTCAACCTATTGAATTGATGGTTGACAACACAGAGTTCTATCCCAGTCCGATTACACTATCTCCAATAACGTTTATTGACAATTCATTTACTTTATTGTGGTCTCATAATCAAGATGATGATTTTCTCTCATATAAAATTTATGAATCACTTTTGGAATCAATGGAATCACCATCCGAAATATTTTCAACCACCAATAGGGATGATACCACATTTGTGATCAATAGTATTGTAGGGGAGTATTTTCGTTATTATCAAGTCTGTGTCGAGGATTCGATTGGACTAAAAACATTAAGTAACGTCGAAAAGGGAAGTTCAATTACTGTGTTTTTCAATGTTTTTGGTGGTGAGGTAAACGATGTCGGTTCCTTCGTTCGACAAACGACAGATAACGGATATATAGTAATCGGTTCAACCAATTCTTATGGAGAAGGAAACGATGATATCCTCCTTATAAAGACAGATCGAGATGGTGAGTTGGAGTGGGAAAGAACGTATGGGGGAAGTAATTATGATAGAGGAGTATGTATCCAACAAACAGAAGATGGAGGTTACATATTATTAGGGAATACAAACTCATACGGTAGTGGAAATGGTGATGTTTGGTTAATAAAAACGAACAGTAGTGGTGAATTGTTATGGAGTCAAACTTGTTGTTCTGAGATTAATTGGGACCAATCCTATGGTGGATATTATGTTGAACAGACGAACGACCAAGGATTTATTATCACTGGACATGTTTGGAATTCGAGAATGGATATTTTGGTGATAAAGACAGACTCTAATGGGAATAGGGAGTGGGTAAAAGAATACGGAGAACTATGGAAGGATGATGAGGGTTATTCGATTCATCAAACAATTGAAAATCAATATTTGTTGACTGGATATACTGAGTCATATGGAAATGGGGATACTGATATATACCTAATGAAATTGAATTCTACCGGTGATCCTGTCTGGTCAAAAACATTTGGTGGAGATGACCATGATAGGGGATTTTCTTCTGACCTTACAACAGATGGAGGAGTAATTATCACAGGGTACACTTATTCATATGGTGAGGGTAATTATGACTTGTGGTTATTGAAGTCTGATTCCGATGGAAATGAAGAATGGAATCAAACATTTGGGTGGGGAGATGGTGAAGAGGGTCTATCAGTTGACCAAACAAATGACGGTGGTTACATAATTACTGGGAATACATATTATAATGGTGGGAATGATATACAATTATGGTTGATCAAAACAGATCCATTAGGTAGTTCAGTCTGGGAAAAAGGATTTGGTGGAAATGATCCAGAAAGTGGTCAATCTGTTCAACAAACTCAAAATGGAGGATATGTGGTTGTTGGTTCTTCCCAATCATATGAGGGTAGTAATTACAATAATATTATCTTGATTAAAACAGATTCACAAGGAAACACTCAATAAACTAGTAATCAGTATTCAAAAAACAGAAAAGTGAAACTATAGTATGAATAGAATTCTATCAAACCACCTAATCTCTCCCTCAATTATCGAACTCATTCGTAAATCTGAGAAGGAGGTAATTCTTGTATCACCTTATGTAAAAACATGGGGACACCTTGAGTCTGAAATACAATCCTCTATCAACAGAGGTGTGAAGGTCGACTTGATTTTTAGAAGTAATAAGTCTGAAGAGTACAAATATTCCTTAGAATTTCTTCAAAAAATTGGTGTGGGTCTATATGACGTTGAGAACCTACATACTAAATTATATCTCTCAGAAAAATCATGTATTCTGTCATCTATGAACCTTTACGATTATTCATCTAGTAATAGTGAAGAGATTGGGATATTCATTACAGACCCAAATACTTTGGAAGAAATTCGGGAATATGTTCGAGACCTCAGGTCAAAATCGATTCCAGTCAAAAAATCTCTATTCAACAAAATTGGTGATGGAATAAATAGGGTTAAAGATGTCATAGATGTTGTTCAAAATAATGGGTCGTGTATTCGTTGTGGGATTACTATAGATTTTAATCCCAAGATTCCGATGTGTCCGAAGTGTTATAGTAGTTGGAAACGATACAAGAATCCTGAGTTCAAAGAGAAATTCTGTCATGACTGTGGTATTGAGTACAAGACTACTATCAAGAGACCAGTCTGTAAGGACTGTTTCAAGGAAAGTGTGAATAGTTAGGTTCCAAAAGGGGGTATCAAAATGGGTAATTTTGTAATCATACTTATAGTCATTATCATTGGTGTTGTTGTGTATAAATCGACTCAAAATAAAGACGATAGTTCGGTAATTTTAACATCCCTAGACACAGATCATGATCCTGATGATTATGGTGAAATTTCAGATGAATTTCGAAAAAACATGGAGGAATGGTGGAAGATAAAATTTTATGGGGGTGATGAATTCGATGACATTACGGGGAAGAAGATAGAAAGATTTGATGGAAAAGGTGGTGTATGGGAAGGGTACAATAAGTATTTCAGAAAATATGTATGTTCGTCAAGAGAAATTATTTCGGATGAAGAGGTTATTGAAATTCACCAACAATATCAGGAAGAGATTCATCCACTTACGAATGAAGGAACCCGATTAATTGAAGTGAATAAAATCAAGAGATTCATCCACAATAAAATGTGTGTTCCTCTGAAGTCTGATAAATATGACCCCGACACCAAATCGTGGACAGATTTCGATGTAACAGGTGTAATAATGAGGGTTAGAGGACATATGATTAATACGACGAACCCGTTCCCTCATTATGTCTGGAATATTGTACCCGGGAATCCATTTGATCGTATATATCGTATATGTAGAGATTATACCAAATGGAAAGGAACCCTGAGAACATCAAAAACTCTATTTGATAATGTCTGTAAATGGGAAAATGGTGAAATATTTAGGGAAGGTGAACCGAATAAGGAGTTCGAAATCCCTCTGTGGGTTAACTGGAACGTGGTTGGTAAGGTTTTTCTTTCCTTCAAGACCAAATTGAAAAAGGATTCTCCCAATGGACTGGAGTGGTTGAAAGAAACCGTCGGTGGGTATATCAGAGAACGGAAAGAATTCTATGATCAATTTGGTGAGGATAGTGAGTATTATATATCAGATGAACTTTTGGAGAAATACTCTAATCTGAAATAATATTATCAACATCACTTATTGGTAGAATATCATATAATGTGATCTTCCTCTTATCAAACCCAACAGGGTCACCCAAAATCATATCGAGAATCCGTAATCGGATTTCCCCCTTTTCAGTATATCCTGACCAGTTTAGGTCATTAATCCAGTCTATCTTAGGATTCTGATACTTACTGTCTCCAAAATATTTTTCCATGT
>Ga0233443_1003903_pt1 | contig 10019 bp, 6 predicted proteins | sample SI_123_September_2_FD_182784 | JGI IMG/M metagenome (GOLD analysis project Ga0233443, IMG submission 182784) | Seawater microbial communities from Saanich Inlet, British Columbia, Canada - SI_123_September2016_200_MG | ecosystem: Environmental > Aquatic > Marine > Inlet | place: Canada: British... | reverse complement strand
TGCCTAATTTATTATACCTATCAGCAAGTTTTTTTCCATAATTAATTGCCTCAATAGGGTTATTAAATGCAATTATGAACCGATCTGGCCGAGTCATTCCCGCCTCCCCCATAAAAAATTTTAAAGCTGATGCTCCTGATTTCTCAGAAGATTCAAATAGGAAAGGTAATTCATTTTTCATATGTTTAGGATGAAAACTAATGTATACCCTCGAGGGATCACCACCTAACTGACGAGCTTCTTTAAAGCTAATTTGTGCAAAGCCTCTAGGTGTGTCTCCATCATACTTTACACTAATATACAGCTCTTCCCCATGTAACTTTGCAGTGATGGAAGACATTGCTTGCATAATGTCTTCAGCACCTAAGTGCTTTAAATACATTTTAAATTCATTAGATATTAACTGTAGTTCTTTATTCAACTTTAGCCCCCCCCAATTAAAACCATAAATCTTGTCAGAAACACCCTCAGGTTCTGACTTGAGTGCCAAATCTACAACAGCCTTTAATTCTTCATGATTCGACTTTCGCAAATTAGAAAGCCAATTGAGTGTTGTATTTGGGTGATTTTCAAGACTGTTTTGAAATACTCTTTTACAGCTATTTGCTAAAATTGGCTGACAGGTGCTTAAGACGTATACACTCAACAACAAGCTAAACACTTTATGTAATTTCCAAAAGTTCATATGATCATAAATTGCAATCCAAGAACCAACTTTATTCTGCTAACATATAAAATTGCACTCCATTTATGAGCCCTTGCTTAAAAAAATACTGATGCATAAAAGGTATGTGATGTTAGGTAGTTACTGTTTAAGCAACTATTTTGTAAAAATTCTTTACAGAGCCTATGCATGTAAACCGAATAGATTTTGATGGAAAAAAAGGTGCTAGGTTCCTAATCCGAGTTGCCATGCGTCCCGGATTAGGAACCTGGCACCTTTTAAAACACAGTTTTAAATTGAATGTTACCACCTTCCCAAGTGGATGCGGAAGTAAATACATCGAGATCGAATGTTAGTAGGATATTCATTTGAGATTGGTTTTTGAAAAATAAAAGAAGTTAAACCTTTCAATTTAACAAAAATATTTTAAATTAATACTGATTAATAATAAATTTAAAAAATATATCTCTCTGTGTTTTCCTAGAAAACAAATTATCTACTCAACAATTTGCTCCACAGCTTTTTGACTAAACTTTTCAACATAGTCCACAAAACCTTTTCTGAAGTCTGTTACTGTATGGTTATATTCATAATCTGGAACAACACCATTGTTTTCTACCATATGGCTATCTGGGTAATTATTGTCACTTTTATAAGTAGTGAATAACCCACGGGTTAAACGTAATGATCCCTGAGAGTAAACAAGCTTAGCAACTTCCTCAACATTACCGCCGAGCCCCATAGTTCTTTGTCCAAATATCTTTGACCTTTTGCTTGTTTTAATCATTTTAGGAAATGCATCACCACAAGATCCAGCTAGCTCATCAGTAAGTACTAACATTGGCTTTTTCCAGGTATATTTTTTATTAGGTTTAGAATAATCTTCACCACTAAATATTGGAAAAGGATAGCTTGTTAAGGATAGATTATTTTCATAATCACTTTCCATATCTTTTGACATCGACATATAGGCTCTATCAATTTCTTTAACATTATCTTTATTAATCCACTCTCCACCCAAAGACTGGATCCATTTTCTGTCAACATTACAAGATTGAACAGTCCCAGGTTTTTCTTCTTGAATAAACAAAGTAAAAAATTCTTCACAATAGCTACCACCACCATTATGAGTTTGGTCTAAAACTAAAACATCCGCAAGTGGCTCGTACTGATCAAAAATTGCCTGATAGGCTTTCATATAAGCACTGTTTGGGAGATCCCTGTGCCAGTAGGTGTAGTTTCTAACCAGAAGGATGTTTTTTCCTTTGTAGTTATACATATAGGCGTAAATATTTGGTTTTTGACTCTTTTTAAGTTTATATTTTTTTCGAAATTCATCATTGGCAGAAATGCGACGCAAACCATATTGTTCAATTACTTCAGAGGAAGCAAAAAATGGTTCTGCTTGTGACATTTTTAACAGACTACTTCCAGCAGCGTTGTTAAACTCGAAGGCACCATGAAAATAGAAATTTGGTCCCTTATAATCTGTAACCATATCTGGAATTATTGTATTATTTTTTTCAGGACGCCAAACTAGGGACTCTGTATACTCTGTACCGTCTTCTTTTTTTAAAGTAAGAAATACGCGATTTTTCTTAGGTATCCACTCTGTTACAAATGGTTCACGATACAATACTTTATATATTAGGTGTTTTAATGAAAGATCATTTCCAATGCCGTAATACTTTTTAATTGTAGGTAAATAGTCAAATACTGGAACACCATCAACCTTTATAAGTTCATCACCTACAGCAATGGAGGTATCCATTTCTTTATCTACCCAAGCAACAAGGGCGCGGTCTTCAACAGGGGTTAGAAAAACGGGAACTTTATAGCGTTTAATTTCAGAGGAGTTATTTATAAAGCTTAATCCCACATGACCATCATCAAATTTGGCCAAAAACTGATAATACAAACCAAATATTTCAGCCTCAGATTTAGCAATTTTTATCCTTGCCTCAATTTCAGCAACCCAATCTTCAAAGTTAAAATTAAAACGTCGTTCTTTAAACTCTAAGGGGCCGTAAAGCTCTCTGAAACTATGGGCAATTTGTTGAAAGTCTGCCAGACCTTCTACATTATTTATGTCTCTTAAAAAAAAGGGGGAAACTTCATAATTTTCACCTTCATATGCAAGTTGTGCATTAGCGCTTTCGAAGAATAGTGAACAAGCTAAAAAAAAGTAAACAATAATAACCTTAGTCATAAAACCCCCATATAATCTACTATGTAAAAAATTCATACTAGATCTCTCACAACCAATTCAATAAAGAAAGTATTAGTAGAGGTCTAGCAAATGCGTCAATGTTGAGAGGTTATGTGTTTGTTGTCTGAACAATATATTTTCACCTTAATTGCATTGTTGTGCTTTTTTTATGTGCATCGATGGCTACTACTAAGCAGTAAAAACACTCTGCTATGATTCTGTTCTGTGAACAACTCCATTATAAAAACAAAATATCCGGCCTTCAAAAGTCCTATTTGATGAAATAAGCCAACCTACCAAATAAAATTAATTGTTAGAGTAGAGGCCATTTTCTCAATATTGTACAACAAAATAAAAACTTCATTTTAAAAATGTTAGATCCAGTTCTTTCCGTTATAAATTAAAACACAGTTTTAAACTGAATGTTCCCACCTTCCCAAGTGGATGCGGAACCGAACTCATCTAGATCGAATGTCAGTAGAATATTCATTTGAGATTGGTTTTTAAAAAATAAGTTGTATTTCAGGTTCCACCGGGTTTCTACAACAGCATCCTTATCTAAATCAGATTTTAAATCTTCGTTCCCATAAGATCTGTGCCAAGTGAGTTCATAACCTGAATGCAGATGTCCTTTTTTGAACTTGTAAATATTATGCCAATAGTATGGGAGCACATCTTGTTGTTCTACAAAGCCCTGTTGTGAACTCCACCTTCTTTTTACAGCAAAAATTCCATAAGAAAATTTTGCGTGTTGTAGTTCCGCTCTAACATCAATATTAGCGTAGTCCCAACCCTTCACTGTTTGCGGTGTGAGTTCATAAACCTTTTTTAGACGATCAGAATAGGATGTCACTATGGATAACGTACTCTCATCAAAAAGTTTTACAAATTTTATTTGTGTAAATACTTTTTTATAATGAAACTCTTTATTTTCTTGAGGAAACCACCATTTGACTTGGGACTCAATATAAGCATCCCATTGGAGGAAATCTTGCTCTTGATTGTTTTGCAAATATTGAAAACCCCATTTTTGTGGTGCAGATCTAAACTCATCGTCTTGCTCATTTCTTTCGTTGCGCGAAAAATCTGACCATAGCCCGTATAGCTTTAATCTTTGGTTTTCTGATATCTGGCTTGTAATACTAATTCCTATATCATCTTCACTTTTATAGCTTTTAGTTTCCCCATAGAGTGACATTTCAAATGTAGAATTTAACTTATAAGGAAACTCAAAAACAAAATGAGAGTTGTTTTTTTCAAAATCACCTTCATGCAAGTGAAGTATGCGAAAGGAGAGATCTTCCGTGAGCTGATTTTCTAACCTTAAACGTTTTTGTATTAAAAAACGTTTACTGCTAATGCTCCCTACAGATGTATCAAAAAAATTCCCACCCTCCAGCCATTCCACGTCCCATAAGAATGATTTTTGGAATGTGAGAAGGTCTGAAGAGTATTCTGAATCTACGTACTCTGGTCCGTGCAAATCCGAATAATCATTGGTACCCATGCTTGATATTTGTGGCAATGACTCAAAGGCAAAACTGAAACATGGAAAAAAGAAGAAACTTATCCACAGATAAAAACTGGAGACTATTTTTTTAAATTTATTCATTTCTCCGTACCCTCAAAAAATTTTTTATCACGTAATTGACGTTGAAAGGTTATGGCAAATCGATGAGCTTCATCCCTCAGTTGTATTAATATCTGATATGCCTCAGAGGCCTCTCTAAAAACTACAGGGTTTTGACGATTTGGTAAATAAAATCGTTCTTGAGTTTTTTCCACCGTGGTGTCATCAAATTCACCAAGAGCTCTAGATTTAGCCAATCCAACCACAGGAAGACTCTCTCTCCCCATCTCCTTCAGAACTTGAACAACTATATTGAGCTGTCCCTTTCCACCATCAATGAGAATTAATTGTGGGTCGTCATACTCAGTGTGTTTCAATCGTCTCTCCAAAACCTCTTTCATGGATAAATAGTCATCGGGTTTAGCTACAGTAATTAATTTATACTTACGATAATCGGATTTTTTAGGAATACCTTCTTCAAAGACCACCTGAGAAGCCACTGTCTCTTGACCTTGAAAATGTGAAATATCATAACACTCAATACGAATGGGCAAAGCTGGTAATTTTAACTTTCTTTGAATTTCTTCTAATCCCTTTTTCTTATTTTCAGCTGTGGATAATTTATTTTTAAAATGTGATTTTGCATTTTTGTAGGCCATAGCCATAAGATGGTCTTCCATTCCGTTAGTTATAAACGAAAAAATAGGGCGCGTTCCTTGTTTTTGCTCAAAAACATCTGACAAAAGATGGTATAAGTCTTGGCCTAAGTCATTGGGTAAGACGATAGCTTGAGGTACTAAATTCTCACTGTAGTATTGATTTAAAAATGAAGTGAGCCATTCTTTTGGGTCCTCATGTTCCGCAAAAACATCTAACTTGGGTATAAAGTAATTTCTATTTCCAATCATTCGGCCATTTCTAATATGCAGTGACTCTATTAAGGTGCCACGCTCATCCCCATAGTAAGAGAATACATCTTTGCTACCCTCCTTAAGCTCATCCACTACATATTGCTTTTCCCATATGGACTGAATGGCTTTAATACGGTCTCTGTGCTCGGCTGCCACTTCAAAGCGTTCATCTTTAGACGCCTTCTCCATTTTTTTAGTCATTTTTTCTAATAAATCATCATCAGGAGCTTTTAAAAACTCAATTGCTTTTTTTGCTGCGTTTTGATATTTACGCTTTGATATTAGGTCTACACAGGGAGCGCTACACTTGCCCACCTGGTGACTCATACACGCCCGTTTTCTCGATTTTAAAAAACTGTCTGTACAGTCACGTAATAAATAGGTTTTATTCAAAAAATCTATGGTTTCTCTTACAGAATAGCCACTGGTGTACGGACCAAAATACACACTGCCATCGTTTTTAACTCTACGAGTAAGTTCAAAATTAGGAAAATCATGTTTTAAACGACATTTTAGATAGGGGTAAGATTTATCATCCTTTAATCGAATATTATAACGAGGTTGGTGTTTTTTAATTAAACTGGCCTCTAACAAAAATGCTTCTACCTCAGTTTCTGTTAATAGATATTCAATATTTTTAATTCGACTCACTAAAAATTTTGTTTTCAAACTATGATCAGAACTCTTCACTAAATAAGATCGAACACGTGATTTCAGATTTTTTGCTTTACCCACGTAAATAATCTTACCATTCTCGTTTTTCATGAGGTAAACACCAGGAGTCGACGGGAAAGTTTTAACTAAATCTTTTAGCTCATCAAGAAGGTTCATTTACCGTACATCCAAGTCTAGCAACTCTAATCTTTTAATCTCGTCACGTATTTTGGCTGCATCCTCAAATTCTAGGTTTTCTGCATACCTTTTCATTTTCTTTTTTAAACGGTTCATCTCTTTTTTAATCTCATTGGGTCTGGCAATATAATCTTTACTTGAAGACTTTAATAAATAACTTTGAGGTTCCGGCTCATCCATACCAAATGCCTCTAACAAACCAACGCGAATGGCTTTTATAATGGTTTTTGGTGTTATACCATGCTTAAGATTGTAATCTGTTTGGATTTTACGTCTTCTTGTAGTCTCAGATATAGCTCGTTGCATAGATCCTGTAATCCTGTCTGCATACAAAATCACATAACCTTCACTATTTCTTGCTGCGCGCCCAATGGTTTGGATTAAAGAACGTTCTGACCGTAAAAATCCTTCTTTGTCGGCATCGGTGATAGCCACCAGACTCACTTCTGGGATATCTAACCCCTCCCGAAGTAAGTTAATACCTATAAGAACATCAAACACACCCAATCTTAAATCTCTTATAATCTCTGTGCGTTCTACAGTCTTAATTTCTGAATGCAGATATTTGACTTTTAGACCTTTATTCTCATAATACTTGGTGAGCTCTTCAGCTGTTTTTTTTGTTAGTGTGGTCACCAAAACTCGTTCTGATTTCTTTATTCTCAGTAAAATTTCTTCATACAAGTTATCCACTTGATTTTTAACAGGCCTCACCTCTATCTCTGGATCCAAAAGTCCTGTGGGGCGAATAATCTGTTCGGAAACCAGTCCATGAGATTTTTCTAACTCATATTCACCGGGTGTTGCTGAAACATACAAAACCTTATCCTGTAGTTTTTCAAATTCTTCAAAATTGAGAGGACGATTATCAAGGGCCGATGGTAGTCGATACGCATGTTCCACAAGATTGTTTTTTCTAGATCTATCTCCACGAAACATACCTCCTACTTGTGGTACTGTTGCGTGGCTTTCATCAATGATCATCAAAAAATCTTTTTCAAAATATTCTAGTAAAGTTGGAGGTGGCTCCCCGGCTTTCTTGCCGGTGAAATGACGGGAGTAGTTCTCAATGCCTTGGCAGAAGCCAATTTCATCAATCATCTCTAAATCATAAGAGGTTCTCTGTTCTATACGTTCAGCTTCGCCTTGCATGATTTTATCTCTGTAATAAGTGATGCGCTCTCTTAGTTCTTCGCGAATAGTTTCCATAGCCATTTTTTGTGTTTCTTGTTTCGTTACATAATGACTTCCTGGGAACAAAAGAGCTTGTTTTAAATCTGTTAAAACTTCACCAGTTAGAGCATCTACCCAACTCATACGATCAATAAAATCTCCAAAAAACTCCACTCGTAAGCATTTTTTATCTTCATAGGGAGGAAAAATATCAACCACATCTCCTCGCACTCGAAAGGTGCCTCTAAAAAAATCAAAATCGTTTCTTTTATATTGAACTTCCACTAATCGTTTTAAAAATACATCTCGAGCCATTTTTTGATTCAGCTCAAGCTCCACCTTCATTTCTAAATACTCTTCGGGTGAACCTAACCCGTAGATACAAGATACACTACTCACAATAATCACATCGTTGCGTTCAAACAAAGATCTTGTGGCCGAATGCTTCATTCTATCTATTTGATCATTAATAGCCGAATCTTTTTCAATAAATGTATTTGTGGAGGGAATAAAAGCTTCGGGTTGATAATAATCATAGTAGCTCACAAAGTATTCCACAGAATTATTCGGAAAAAGTTCTTTAAATTCACTAAATAGCTGTGCGGCTAGGGTTTTGTTATGCGCTAATATAATAGTTGGTCTTTGTAATTTTTCAATGACATGAGCCATAGTAAAAGTTTTACCAGAACCTGTAACCCCTAACAGCACCTGTTGATTCTCACCATTTTTAAAATTATCTACAATTTGCTCAATAGCAGCCGGTTGATCCCCGGCTGGCTCATAATCTGATTTTAATTGAAATGGAAAACTTTTTCGTTCCATGAAAAATTATCCTTTTTAATGTTTTGCCACTTCCCAAGTGGTGCCTTCAGCACGATCTTGAATGGCAATACCCTTATTTTTTAATTCGTCTCGAAGCTCATCAGAGAGAGCAAAATCTTTGTTTACACGAGCCTCACTTCTTTTTGCAACAAGCTCATCAATATCAATGCGTTTTAATTCCAATTTTTCCAAAAGCATATTATCTAAAATCAATAAATAAGCTTTGGCGTCTTCTTGAAAAAGTGCGCACACGCTACCAAACCAGTTAAATATTTCTTTAAATCCCTTGGCCATGGCTTTTTTATCACCAGTGACGGGACCGGGTAAAACACAACGTTGATTAAAAGCTTTTAACAATTCAAACAAAGCGGCAAACGCCTCAGGAGTATTAAAATCATCATCTAAAGATTTTTCAATTTTGTCTTTTGTTTGATCTAATATTATTTTAAATTTCTTAGGTATATCAGATTTCTCCACATCGCTAGCTAAAAGACGATCTGCCAAATTAAGTGCCGAGTAAAACCTAGCTAACTGAGAAATACAACGTTGTACTTGTTCAGGAGTAAACTGCAGAACACTTCTGTAGTGTGATGACAACATAAGATATTTAAAAATCTCCCCGTTATAATCTGACATAAATTCTCTAAGGCTAATAATATTCCCCTTAGACTTTGACATTTTTTCTTCACCTAACTCTAACATATTATTATGCACCCAGAATTGAGCATAACATTTATTATGACAGGCTTCTGATTGGGCTATTTCATTTTCATGATGTGGAAAAACTAAGTCTAATCCTCCACCATGAATATCAATCTGTTCTCCTAGAAATTTTTTAGCCATAACAGAACATTCAATATGCCAACCCGGACGCCCCTTTGACCATGGTGAGTCCCAAGAGGGTTCACCATCTTTTGCTTTTTTCCATAAAGCAAAATCAGTGGAATCTTTTTTCAATTCACTAGCATCAATACCTTCCCCTGCTTGAAGCTCGTCCACTTTTTTATTTGAAAGCCTGCCATATTCTTCAAAAGAAGCCACCGAGAAATATACATCGCCTTTAGACTCATATGCTTTGCCCTTTGAGACTAAATCAGAAATAAACTGAATAATCTCACTCATTGTTTCTGTGACTTTTGGGTTATGAGTATGGGCTCCAAGCTTTAGGGATGCATAATCTAATTTAAATTCAGCAATATATTTTTCAGATATTTCACTGGCTGGTAGACTTCGTTCTTTAGAAGCTTCAATAATTTTGTCGTCAACATCAGTAAAGTTATATACATAATTGACTTGATATCCGCGGTATTCCAGCCAGTTGCGAAGTAAATTAAAAAATACAGGGCCACGGAAATTCCCCACGTGAAGTAAGTTGTACACTGTAGGACCACAAACATACATTTTTACTTCATCAGCACTTATTGGTTTAAATTCTGATTTTTCTTTGCTCAGGGTGTTATATATTTGTACAGCCATTTTTCTCTCTTTTTTTCTTTATTGAATACTGTTGCTTAATTTATATATTGATTATCTTATACCAAACTCTGAAAAGATGTCCTCTGTTTTTTATGTGTTTTTCTCATTACTCCTAAGAGTTTTAGTCTTGTGGTTTGTTAATTTTGAGTATTGGTTCTCCGCAGTGAGCTGAACATCCTGATAATCGAGGCTGGCCGCCTCGAGCACCGCAATCTAATGGCATCGTGCCATTAGATCTAAAAAAACTAATATTCGCATTGAACTAAACTGACTTTCTTTCTTTCTTTCTTTCTTTCTTTCTTTCTTTCTTTCTTTAGATTCCCCCACACGACGTGGGGGAAT
>Ga0233443_1003897_pt1 | contig 10043 bp, 10 predicted proteins | sample SI_123_September_2_FD_182784 | JGI IMG/M metagenome (GOLD analysis project Ga0233443, IMG submission 182784) | Seawater microbial communities from Saanich Inlet, British Columbia, Canada - SI_123_September2016_200_MG | ecosystem: Environmental > Aquatic > Marine > Inlet | place: Canada: British... | reverse complement strand
TTGTATGAAGTCCAAGAAAAGGATGCCAGCATATAATGCGGATCGATTGTGGAAAATTCATGCGCATAATATTGACCATTAGATTGAGTCTCGTGGGACAAATAGACGGTAGAAAAAATATAAATGACATCACTCCCTGTTGAAAGTGTCATTAGAGAACATCAGCAAGCGTATTATGATGCATTAGAGCAATCAGGAAAAGCAGGTGATAGCACACAATTTATTGAGTTTATGTTGGGTATTTTGCATCAATCTATTGATGATGCAATTATTACCGACCAAGCAACCGACCAAGTAACCGACCAAGTTAGAAAATTGATACAGGTTATTGGTTCTGGGTGGATAAGTCGAGGTGAGCTTATGGATAAATTAGCATTATCACACCGTCCAACATTTAGGGATAATTACTTAAATCCTGCTATTGAATTGAGGTTAGTAGAATTGCAATATCCAGATACACCAAGAAATCCGAAGCAAAAATATCGATTACGAAAGAAAAACAAATGAACTTAATTGATAAGATACAGGCCCAATTTGACACCAATCCAAATTTAAAAGTATTATTCTTTTTTGATAAAGATCAAGATTATACTGATGAAATCAAAACTTTAGAAATTCCAGGTATAGAAGTTATTGATGCGGAAAAAGCTCATTTTAGTTTAAAAATCAGGTTAGAGCATAATTTGAGTGACAAAAAAGTTTTATTATATTTCCCATATGAGCATCCAAATAGCAGCCAAGAGAAGAGAAGATTTATTCTGTTAGATCTGCTTATTGCAAATCGTGAACTTATTTTAGATGATGTTGCAGATTTTATGAATGAGTATAACCTGCTTCCCAATCAACGGAAGCTGGTAAAAACATATATCAAGGAATTAAAATTAAAGAAACATCAAAAAGTGTTGACGCAGTATTTAAATCCACACACTTTTTTAGAAGATAACATTGTAAAAGGATTGATAAGTTCATATTTAGAATTTCCAACGGTGAAAGATGCATCTCTTTGCTTGGCAAAATTAATGGTGTGGACTCACCCTAAATACACAGAGAAATACACGCAATTTGAGAAAAAATTAGACTTAGATGAAATCTCTGGTATGATATCAAAATGGTTGTTTGATTATTTTGAAATTGTAATTGAAACCATTACAAAGGATGACATTATTTCTGCCATTATAAAACTGAAATACAATGTTTTGACACAGCATCTATCCGAACTGAAAAGTGAAGATCCTTACAGAAAATTGCGGCCAAAAGATAGTTTTCCGTTACAAAGAATGAATTCACTTATCGTAGAATGGGAGAATGACGCCAAGCTTGAAAAAGAAATAAATAATGTCTTTTCAATACTAGGACAAGCCATAAAAGAGAAAAAATTGGTCGATATTTATGGCGTTGATTCGGGTTTCACCTTTTTTACAGATGAATTAAAATATTTATTTTTGGCTGAAACGATAAAAACGATATCAGTCTTACCAGATAAAACTCTATTATTGCTCCAAAACATCTCAGGTAATATTGAACATAAAAAAGAGCTATCCGCATTGATAACATTTGTAGGCTCATCTGGCAATTATTTTAGCAAACTTAATTCTATTAAGAGTTACAGGTTAGATAGCCCAATAGACTATATTGAAAACTATGTAGAAAATATGAGTAAGGTTGATACTTATTATCGCCATACCGTCCTTTCATTAGAATTGGTGCAAAAAATGAATTACCCAGAGATAATTAATGTGGGGTCGCTTGCAAAAGGTATTCACGCTTCTTACGATGAATTTCTGATTGAGCTAAATCGGGAATGGTTGGATTGTATGAAACAGTTTGACTTTAAATTCAATGATATTCCTGTTGCCAAACAGGTTGCTTTTTATAAAGATCAATTAGCAAAAAGTGACCAAAAAGTTGTCGTTATTATATCAGATGCTTTACGATATGAATGTGGTGAAGAATTGCTGAAAGAGATATTAGTTGATACAAAAGGTAACGCCAGTATATCGTATATGCTCTCAGGACTCCCTTCCGTAACACATTGGGGAATGGCAAACTTACTTTCGGATAAACCACTTGCCTTACAAGATGATAAATTAAGTATTGAAGGGATTATTACCGATGGAACTGGCAATAGAGAGAAAATTTTAAAAGTAAACGAACCATCGGCCAAAGCAGTCCAATATAAAACATTGAATACATTAGATAGAGATGATGTGCGTAAACAATATTTTAACGAGAAGAAGGTTGTTTATATTTATCATAATGTTATAGATGCAATTGGAGATGTTCCAAAGACAGAAATGAAAACATTTTCAGCCATAAATGATGCTATTGAAGATTTGAAGAATCTTGTAACAAAAGTCCATGCATCGTTTGCGGTAGGCCGTGTGTTAATTACATCTGATCATGGTTTTTTGTTTAATTACAATTCGTTGCCAGCAGCCAGTTTCCAAAATGCTCCGAAGGGGAAGCATGTAAAACAGAGCAATCGTTATATCCTGACAACAGATACAAAAGCAGTTTCAAATAGCTACCAATTTAATTTATCAGATTGTTCAACGATTAATAGTGAGTTAAAAGTTGTTACACCCAAAGCGATTAATCGATACAAGCGTCAAGGATCTGGGGCGCATTTTGTTCATGGGGGAGCCAGTTTGCAGGAAATGATTATTCCACTTATAGAAAGCACACGAAAAAGAAAAGATGTTGGAAAAAAAGTTCCTTTCAGGCTTATAAATAATGAATTAAAAATTGTATCTGGAGCACTTAAAGTGAAATTGTTCCAAGAACAGCCCGTAGATAGCCTTTTGAAGACGCGCGAGATTATTATGGGAGTTTATAATAGTGTAAATGAGTTGGCGTCATCAGAAATAACTTATACTTTGGATTCTCCGTCAGAAATAGCCACCAATAGGATGAAAGAGTCTATTCTGAATTTAGATAGTAAATCAGCACAAGAGTCTGTTTTAACACTGAAAATATTTGAGAAAGAAGATACAGGGAAATTGAATCCAATTATTAGTCAAAAAATAATTAATAACACATTTATGGAAATGGATTTCTAATGAAATTACAAGATAAAATATTAGAACACTTCGACGGAAAAGTTGTTCGAAAAGATTTAACAAAAGGTATCAAAGGGAATGCAGTTGTCCCCACGTATGTTTTAGAATATTTGCTTGGCCAACATTGTGCCACATTTGATGAAGACATTATTGCACAGGGGTTAGATAAAGTAAAAAATATTATTCGTGATCATTTTGTTCATAGGGATGAAGCAGAAGAAATAAAATACGTTATAAAGGAAAAGAATCAGCATAAGGTAATTGATAAAGTATCCGTTAGGCTAAATGAATCGAAAGACAGATATGAATGCACATTTACGAACCTTGGTTTAAAGAATGTTCCAATCGCAACCAGTATTGTTAAGAAGCATAAGAAGCTATTGTCTGGCGGTGTATGGTGCATCATTACCATCGGGTATTTATATGACGAAGGTGAAGATATGCCTTGGCTATTACAGGACGTAAAGCCAATCCAAATTTCTAATATTGATATGGATGACATTTTGAAATTAAGAGAAGAATTCACCAAAGAAGAATGGGTTGATTTCTTAATACAAAGTATCGGATTAGAACCGTCAGAATTTAATTTTAGAAGCAAACTAATTCAACTTACAAGATTAATTCCTCACTGTGAAAACAATTATAATTTTATTGAATTGGGACCAAAAGGAACGGGAAAATCTCATATATTTTCTGAATTATCTCCACACGGAATATTGATTTCAGGCGGAGAAGTAACACAAGCCAAACTCTTTATCAATAATTCTAATAATCAAATTGGTTTAGTTGGATATTGGGATGTTGTCGCTTTTGATGAATTTGCAGGTAGCCAAAAAACATCTGATAAAAAGCTTGTGGATATTATGAAAAATTATATGGCAAATAAATCATTCTCAAGGGGTAAAGATGTGTTTGGCGCAACAGCTTCGTTTGCCTTTGTGGGGAATACGGAACATTCAGTCCCATACATGCTAAAAAATACCAATCTGTTTGATGCACTTCCAAAAGCTTATTATGATTCTGCCTTTTTAGATAGAATCCATATGTATCTACCAGGCTGGGAAGTCGCCAAATTGCGGAACGAAATGTTTACATCCGGTTATGGTTTAATTGTAGATTTTTTAGCTGAGATGCTAAAACAACTTCGCAAAGATGATTACAGCTCCAAAATGAATGGTTTGGTTGAGTTAGATTCATCCTTAACAACCCGTGATCGTGATGGTATTACAAAAACATTTTCAGGGCTTATGAAAATAATTTATCCCCATGGAAAATTTACCCATGATGAAGCAATTGAATTGGTAAATTATTCATTAGAAGGACGGAAACGTGTCAAAGACCAACTTATAAAAATGGATGATACATTTGAAGAAGTTGTCTTTGGTTATATGGATAAGCAATCAGGGAAAAATGAGACAGTTGATACTTTAGAAAATATTGAATTTGGGGGTAAACTTGCTCCAGTGGAAGATTCAATACCTGAAGTTGAAAAGCCACAATCCGAAAATCCCAGTAGTAGTTTAAAGGGTGGCCAAGTGGTCATTCGGGAAAACCAAGTTGATATTTCGTATGATAAACTATTTAGTTCATATTTATCAGGTGCAAAACATATTCAAATTGAAGATCCATATATTCGATTACCGTATCAAATGAATCTTCTGCTTGAGTTCTGTTCAATGCTGATTCAAAACAAATCAGTTGAAGATGAAATTACTCTTAATTTGGTTACATGGAATGAACCAGACGTCATGCTCCAAGAAAGCACAGATAGTTTAACCGAAATAGCTACATCCCTCTTCGATAGTGGAATTCATTTAACTTTTGAGTTTAATCCAAATATTCATGACAGATTTATTAAATCGGATACAGGTTGGAAAATAGTTTTAGGAAGAGGATTAGATATTTTTCAAAGACCTGAAGGTCGATTTAACATTGCAGGATTTCAGCAAGAACAGCGCCAATGTAAATCATGTGAAATTACATTTGTAGAAATAAAATAATGGCAAATGAGCCTATTCAATATTATGTGTACATTGGTCAACTAAAAAAAGAGTTTGCCAAGAGTAAAAAAGCAAAGCAAAAAAATAGGAATCCAGACCCCAATAAATTTGGGTTATATGTAGGATATTCATCTAAGCCGCCAAAAGAGCGATGGAGCCAACATTTAACCAAAGCTAGAAATAAAAAAGGACGCTTATATTCAAAAGTTGCCGCAGATTGGGGAGAAAATTACATACACTGGAAAAAGTTTGAAAAATATAATCCATTAAAAACAATTGAAGATGCAAAAGCTCTAGAAAAAAAAATAGCGATAAAATATAGAGATAAAAACTTCGCTGTATGGTCTGATGCTTTACCATATCTTGATAAATAGTTTGGTAAAGATATTATATAAGTAGAATAAACGATTCTATTAGTTTTAGAACAATGACTAAATAATTATTAGTTGTATATTTAGCCAACATCAGGAACGTTCCAATAAAGAATTGGGACTACCAACCGAGTTTTGATAAATTGAAATCACGGTGGTTTGATCCATAAACGGTAGATGTGTCCACAAAAAAGTGGAAAACAAATGAACCGCCTGATGTCTTGGCGGTTTTTTTCGTTTATAGACTTTCCTGGTGTGTTAACCATAATAAAAGGAAACACATCATGAAAAGAAAAATAAGAGTAAATAATAATTTAGACCATGTTATTCAAATAAAAAAAAAGTGGGCTGCAATGGATATGAAACTCCGTGAAGAAGCTTTGAATAAACTCCCTATATCAGAACGTGAAGTTTATTCATTTTTAGATACAGATACTTTATTGGATAAAGTGAATGATTATGTTATAAAAAAGGAAAGCATGAATTAAGGCGAACAACTTATTTGCTTGACTTCTTCCTCCCTATTTCTATGTCCTTTACTCTCTCTTTATTTATAAAGAGAGTAAAGGACATAAGGAATTACACTATGATTGTTCACGAAATGATAATAAATGAAAAGTATCTACTCAGGATTTCCAAAGATACAGTAAATGGGAAATCTTTTGGCCAGGTAAGAATTTGGATATTAGATAAAATAAGAGGTGATCATAAGCCTACAACTAAAGGGTTTGGGTTTGAATTATGCCATTTAGATGGAATAATCCAAGGAATGATTCATTTAAAAGCAATTGATATGTCTGTATATGAAGCTTAATAAACCAAAATATAAACATTATTTTGTAGTCTGCTGGTAGAAATACTTACTAACTTTAACTGTGCCTAATTACAATGCGAAAAAAGATAAAAATATTAATATCTGTATTTAGCTTGTATTTCCTGTTCTGGATTTTTTCACCCGCACAGGATACAACCTCAATTGTTGATAAAATAGAATCTGAAAGGATACCTAACTGGGAAGGTATCGGTACAATCTCATTGGGATTTGAAACATCTTCATTTAAACCAATTGATTTTCAAGAAAGATGGTGGGTCTCTTTTGCATCTGATTCTATCGCTAAAATTTATTATAAATATGCGGGTGAGCCTAAAAGCTCATCCCCAAATGATTATATTAAATTTCGTAAACCTGTTACATTTTATGTAACAGGTGATGTGTCTAAATCGGGACATTTTGGTCATATGGGTTTTTATAGTAGAAAAATCACTATATCTAAAATTACCGAACCGCCAAAAGCATTAATCAAATAGACGATTTTGAAACTTTAAAGGCTAACTCCTTTTGATAAATGATGAAATATTAAACCTCATAAAAAAACACGCATTATTGTTTAATAGTGAAATTCATGGAATTACACATTGGAAAAGTGTAGAGAGAAATGGATTGTATTTGACCAAATTTACAGGTGCGGATCCGAAGGTTGTTTCATTATTTGCTTATTTTCATGATTGTATGCGTGAACATGATGGGCATGATGTAAAACACGGTTTATGGGCTGCGAAATTTGCCAAATATAGTCGGAAAATGTTGGATGTAACAGATGTGCAGATTGATCAATTGTATAAAGCTTGTGCAGGGCATACCGGGGGACGGAATGCACCCGATGTTACCATTGCCACCTGTTGGGATGCAGATCGACTAGATTTAGGTCGAGTTGGGGTTGTTCCAAATCCGAAATATTTATTTGCCCTCCCGCTATAGCAAATTTCATAAATGTATCAAATAGCTGATTTGGTTTTTCAATATTTTGTTTTTCTGTAAATCCAAAATTATCAATGGTTTTAATTTCATTATACTCTGGTGAGATGATGTGAATGTGGGGGAGTGGGGAATGCTCGGAAGGGATAATTATAATTGTTATTTTATCCCAGGAAGAATTTGGTGATAATCCTGTATTTGGGCGTTCAAATAAATTTGATTTTTGCACATTTATTAGTGGGGTAATATCATTGATTATTAGTCCTTTACTGTGAAACCAGCTTATAAACTCTTTATTCGGTTCAAACCACATATATTCAGAATTAAAACCATTAAGTTCACGTGCTTCATTTATCATTATTCGTAGATATTCATAAATCATACGATTAAATCGAATAACAAACTCATCTATATTCAATTGTTCTTTTAACTTATATAATTCTTCATTGTTTATAAATGTTATCATATCCTCAATATATGTTTCACGAACCTCTGCTGGCTTGGCTTTTGATACAACAAATTGCCACATTTGATACTCTTTTATTGGAGCATACCATATATTTGTTTCTTCAAAATCTGCAGATTTTTTAGCTGTCCATTCATTATATTTTTGAATATCCAAATTGATTTGGGTTAATTTTTCAATACGTTCTTCATCATCATCTAAATTGACCATTAATTCGTAAGGGTCGATTTCATAATCTTCATGTGGGTTAAAGGATATAGGAAGAACACCATTATATAAACCAAATCCTTTTTGCACGGTGCTAATTGGTAAAAGCTTGCTTAAATCTTCTTCCTGAAATTGAGAGTCTGTTCTCACAAGTTGAAGAATGAATTCGTATATGTTTAGTTCTGCACTCATTTCAGCAAGGGCACAATTATAGATCTAAATTTTTCTACAGAATTGGCATACCATTCAAAGCATTCATTCCAGTTTTCTTTGTTATTGGGTTCCGTTTTTTTCCTTAATACAATTCTGCTTATCTTGCCTTCTGGCAATTCTTTCCAATCAAGTTCACAACCGAATTTTGATTCAATTTCTTCCTTTTGATTATATAACCCATGGAAAATTTCTTTGGCACTTTCTGTTCCGATATAAAGTTCACATCCAATATCGTTTCCCCATACAAACCTGACTGTAATAGTTATATGTATCCCACTTTTACCAATAGCAACATCATACCAATGTCCTGTATGTGGTTTTCGTTGATTGATTTTTACATTATTTGCCTGAATATATTCATTAAAAGAAGACCAATAGTCGAGCTTTAGAGAACCACCTTCTGTAATTTTATTTTTTTCTACTCTTACGCTTCTAGTCCATTCATTAGGTTTACTAACAATTTTTAAGTTAGGGGCTAATGCTGATTCACCTATTCGTAATAATTCTATTTCAATCCCAAAAAAGTCCACATCCTTTACTGTTATTTCATTAAACCAATCAATTGCTTGTCGATGTTCCTCTCTCATTTTTTGGGCAGTCCAAACTAATGTGGTAGCTCCAAATGAAGCTGAATAGGTAAACAATTTTCCAATATGGTCATGGTCTGTTGATGACAATTGGTTCTCTATCACTACATATTCATTACTTAACGAATCTTTCGCAACTATATCCGCTCGATAACTTCCAACTGATACTTCAGTATCCTCAAGTTCAAGTTCCATCCCTAATGCTTCACCTAATAATTTCAATCCTTCTTCACTGGCAAGCCATGGGGTAAAGTCTTTTGCTTCATCTGGCCATTGTTCTCTCAAATTGACATGTGATAATTTTCCTAACTTCATAATAGACCTCCCGAATAAGTGTAATATCTCATTATCTAACTCTCCAAATACAATTCTTCTGAACTGATGGTTGTATCAAATAGCCCAATGTCTTCACCCTCATGCATATTAATACCAGAGTATTCCAAGCTGGCATCTTCATATCGTTTAAACTTGTAAACGGCATCATTCATCAAAGAGCTATTAAATACTCCGAGACTAACCAATAGTTCAAAGTCTTTCACATCTAACCCAGTCACTTTTTTAAATAGCCCAGGTTCAAGTTGAGTGATAACATCTTTTAAACTTCGCTCTCTATAATCAGTTAGATACATAAAAACAGGCACCCTTGTCGCAAATTTAATGAGCTTATCCTGTATCTGCTTTCGAATGCTTTTATATTCTTTTTCTTCGTCAGTTAATTGCTTCTTTTTCTTCTTTGACAATGTTTCGTCGTTGGCTTCTTTTTTTGTCTTTTTAACCTTTTCCGATTTATTAATAATGGTCTCAATGTCTTGGTTAAGTGAGCGGAACCCTTCTATACTCATTAACGCTTTCATTGCATCTTCATTTGCCATTAATCGTGCAAGGGTATTGTTATCAACATTGACCAATAAAGCACTTTCCCAACGTCTTGCTAATAAAGTAGCGGACGTACCACTTAAGGCTATATCAAGGACACCAGCAGCATCAATTTGCTTCATAGAACTGCCATCATAAGCTAAAATGGGTAGAAAATGGATGAACTCGGCCACTTTCTTTTCAGGATTACTTTCACCAACATTTAAACGACAACTATATTCTGCAACTTGGCTTAACGCTCTGTTAGGTGCAAAGTCAAAGATATAACATTCATCCTTCATAATTTCTTCTTCGTTTGGAGAAGTGCCGTCTGCATTGTGAATGACCCATGGTGATTGCACACGGAAAGCTGTTTGAAAATAGGTTTCAGGACTGGACAAATTGCGCAACATGAATACACCTGACCAAGGTCTTACCGTTACACCAGTTGTTAGCTTTCCACATGAAAGAGTAATTGTTTTTGTTTTTAATGGATTTCCCATAGCATTTTGCACAGGTTCCAATGCAT
>Ga0233443_1003895_pt1 | contig 10045 bp, 9 predicted proteins | sample SI_123_September_2_FD_182784 | JGI IMG/M metagenome (GOLD analysis project Ga0233443, IMG submission 182784) | Seawater microbial communities from Saanich Inlet, British Columbia, Canada - SI_123_September2016_200_MG | ecosystem: Environmental > Aquatic > Marine > Inlet | place: Canada: British... | reverse complement strand
CACCGACGACACGCATGGATGTGCTCAGTCTTCCGTGGTGTCGTCTTTGGGCTTCAGATCGCGCTTGCCTTTATAGCCGCGCGTCGGGCGGCGCGGCGGGCCATAGCCATTGGCTTCCTCTTCGTTGCGCGCACGCGTGTTCTCGCTGCCTGTGCGCATCACAAGCACGCGACGGCCCTTCCGGTCCTCAGTCACGCTGCGCTTTGGCTTGGGCTTCGGACCGCCACTCGGCTGTTCGCCGCGGGACGCATCGTTCACCGGCTTGTCGAACTGCGCACCAGACATCGCGACGATCTTCTCGCCGAGCTGATCGCGCAGCACCCGCGATTTGATCTCCTCGACCTGGCCTTCCTCGATCTCGCCGAGCTGGAACGGGCCATACGAAATACGGATCAGGCGGTTCACCTCAAGGCCGAGATGCGCCATGACGTTGCGGACTTCGCGGTTCTTGCCTTCGCGGATCGCAAACACGATCCAGACGTTGGCGGCCTTGTCGCGCTCCAGCGTGGCGTCGATCGAACCGTATTTGACGCCATCGACCTCGACGCCGTTCTTGAGCTGATCGAGCTGGGCCTGGGTGACTTCGCCGTGAGCGCGGACGCGGTAACGCCGCAGCCAGCCGGTGTCCGGCAATTCCAGTGCACGGGCCAGGCCGCCGTCATTGGTCAGCAGCAGCAGGCCTTCGGTGTTGAAGTCTAGCCGGCCGATGCTGATGAGGCGCGGCAATCCTTCGGGCAGATTGTCGAACACCGTCGGACGGCCCTCGGGATCGTCGTGGGTCGTCATCAGGCCGCGCGGCTTATGATAGAGAAACAGCCGCGTGCGTTCACGCTCCGGCAACGGCTTGCCGTCGATGGTGACCACATCGTTGGCGGTGACATCCAGCGCCGGCGAGTTGATGACGCGGCCATTCACCGCAACACGACCCTGCACGATCCAGTCCTCGGCATCGCGGCGCGAACAAAGTCCCGCACGCGCGACGATCTTGGCGATGCGTTCGCCGGTCTTTTTCTTTTCAGGCGCAGCGCGCGGTGCGCGCTTGTCGAAATCTGGCTTGCGCTCGCGGTATTCGCCGCGGCCGCCGAATGCCGGCCGCTTGGCGAAGACCTTGCTGTCGTCCTCATTGTCGCGGCGCGGACGGTCGCGCGGTTCGCTGCGCGGATGCTCCTGCCAGTCGCTCCGGCCACGCGGAGCGCGGTCGTCACGCGGTTTGTCGAAGCGCGGACGCGAAAAACGCGGGCGCTCGCTGGAATCGCGATCGCGGTCGCCCCGGTCGAACCGGGGCTTGTCGAAACCGCCACCTTCGCGGCGCGGCGGACGGCTGTCAGCGTCGCGTGACGGTCCACGCTTCTGCCAAGGTTTGTCATTGCCGCGATCCTCGCCGCGGTTGAAATCCCTGCGCGGTCCGCGATCCGGCGAACGCCCGTCGCGATCATCGCGGTTGAAACGCGGGCGCTCATCACGCTGCGGACGGTCATCCCGGTTGAAGCGGGCGGGACGTGCATCGCCGCCTTCGCCGCGCGGCGTGTAAGGCCGCTTCTCGCCGAATTTCCTGTCCTGGAAACGTCCGGCACCCGCGCTGCGCGGCGCGCGATCGTCGCGGTCACGCGGCTTGAAGGGGCGCCCCTCGCCACGATCCTCACGTGGCTTGAACGAACGGCCCTCGCCGCGATCCTCACGCGGCTTGAACGGACGACCTTCGCCACGATCCTCACGTGGCTTGAACGAACGGCCCTCGCCGCGATCCTCACGCGGCTTGAACGGACGACCTTCGCCACGATCCTCTCGTGGCTTGAACGAGCGTCCCTCACCGCGATCTCGCGAGCCGAATTCCTTGCGTGGACCGCGCTCCGGTCCGTCTTTCCGGAAATCATCGCGCTTGCCGGCATAGGGCTTCGACGCATAGGACCGCTTGTCCCCGGACGGGCGCTTGTCGCCGAACTTGCGGTCACCGAATTTCTTGTCGCCGCCACGTGGGCCGGATGATCGAGCCGGCCGCTCGTCGCGCGAGCTTCCTCCGCTGCGCGAGCCTCCGCCGGGGCGACCTCTGCCACCGGCCTTGTAGCCGCCACCCGCTCCGCCTTCACGGCGCGGCGGACGGCCGTTGTTTTTATCGTTATCGCGGGGCATGAATGATCTCTCAGGACGTTGGGCAGAATATGGGACTGTCGCACAACGTGGAATTGGCTGGCGGCACGCGCCCTTTTAAATCAGGGCGCATTTTCGCGCAAAACCGGTTCTCGCGTTTGCTGAAGACGTCGTACTAACAGAGTTTATCGCCGGAAACGAGGCATGACGGCACGATCTTTCATGGATTTGGCGCTGAAACAGGCGGAAATCGCCGAAACGGCCGGGGAAGTGCCGATCGGCTGCGTTATCGTGCGTGGCGGCGTGGTGATCGCTCAGGCCGGCAACCGCACCCTCGCCGACCGCGATCCGACCGCGCATGCCGAAATCCTGGCGATCCGCGAAGCCGCCCGCGTCACCGGCAGCGAGCGGCTGACCGATTGCGACCTCTACGTCACACTGGAACCCTGCACCATGTGCGTGGGAGCGATCTCCTTCGCCCGTATCCGGCGGCTTTACTATGGGGCAAGCGACCCGAAGGGCGGCGCGGTGGACAGCGGCGTGCGGTTCTTCGCCTCGCCGACGTGCCACCATGCACCGGAAATTTATCCTTCCGTCGGCGAAAGTGACGCGGCCGCGCTGCTGACGAATTTCTTCAAGGCGCGGCGCTAAAACAGATTGATCTTCATGCCCTCATGCGAGGCATCCAGGCCGAGCCGCGCATAGAAGCGCTGCGCATCAGCACGCCGTTTGTCGGTCGTAAGCTGCAATTGCTTGCAGCCGCGCGCACGCGACCTGGCGATCACCGCATCCATCATCTGTTCGCCGATGCCGAGACCGCGCAGCGACCGATCGACCCGCACACCTTCGACCTTCGCGATCCAGCTGCCATGATAGGATAAGCCGGGAATGAACGTCAGTTGCAGGCATCCCATCGCCGTTCCCTCGTGATCCCACACGTAAAGTGTGTTGTTGGGGTCCGCCGCGATGGCGTCGAAGGCGGCATAATACGCCGCCATATCGCCCGAGAAATCCTCGCGCCCACGCGCCACCTCGTCATCCGCCAGCATTTCAACGATCCGCCGAATGTCTTCGCGCCGCGCCTCACGTAATGCCATCAATCCTGCTCCAGAAAAAATTTAAGTAATGCGTCAGCCGTTGCCTGAGGGTTTTCCTCGGCAAGGAAATGGCCTGAATCGATGGCGTGCCCGCTGACGTTCGTTGCCCACCGGCGCCAGGTGTCGAGCGGACTCGAGGCTGAGGAGGCAATGCCCGCACCGCCCCACAGCGCCAGCAGCGGCACGGTGATCTTGCTGCCTGCTTCAACGTCGGCCTTGTCGTGCTCGAAATCGGCGTAGGCCCCGGCGCGATAATCCTCGCACGCCGCATGAATGCGCAGCGGGTCGCGGAGCGCCGTCAGGTAATGTTCGACCGCACGCGGATCGAACGGGTTGGGTGCATCCTTCTTCGCCCAGCTTTTGAAGGTGCGGCCGAAATAATCGTCGGGATTCGAGGCAATCAGGTTTTCCGGCAATGGATGCGGCTGCGCCAGAAATGCCCAGTGATAGATCCGGAGCGCGAAACCGCGGTCCATCTTCGCCCAGTAATCGTAGGTCGGCAGAATATCCAGCGTCGCAAGGCGCGACAGCCGCCCGGGGTGATCGAGCGCCAGCCGGTAGGCAACGCGCCCGCCGCGGTCGTGACCCGCGAGGCCGAAATGCACGTGGCCGAGCTTTTCCATCACCTCAATCATCGCCCGCGCCATAGCGCGCTTGGTGAACGGCGTATGGTTCTCGTCGGTCTTCGGCACGTCCGACCAGCCGTAGCCGGGCAGGTCCGGAATCACGAGGGTGAATTTATCCGCGAACTTCGGCGCGACGCGATGCCACATCACGTGGGTTTGCGGATAACCGTGCAGCAGCAGCAAGGGCGGACCTTTGCCGCCGACGCGGGCGAAAATTCGGCCGCGCGACGTGCTGATCCATTCAGAAGCGAATCCGGGATAGAGATCGGCGAGATCGGGCATGGAGAACCTTGACCCTTGTGTCGTCCCCGCAAGAGCAGAGACCTATCCTCACTGAATTCAATTTTTGAAATTCTATCTTACGATAGCGCAACACCACGCTGGAAATTCGGCAGAGACAACGACGTTCGACAGCTATAGATCCCGGCCCTTGGCTGGGACGATGGTAATTTTAAGACTCTTTCTCCCGCGCTACCGCTTGCCATCCGATGTCGCGGCGACAGAAACCCTCCGGCCATGTGATGCGATTGATCGCCTCATAGGCGCGGCGTTGCGCCTCGCTGACGGTCTTCGCTGTCGCGGTGATGTTCAGCACCCGGCCGCCATTGGCGAGAATTTTATCCCCGTCGGCCTTGGTGCCGGCGTGGAAAATCTCGACCCCTTCCACCTTCGCGGCATCATCGAGCCCCTCGATGGTTGTGCCCTTGGCATAGTCGCCCGGATATCCTTTCGCCGCCATCACCACGGTGAGCGCGGGCTCCGGATACCAGCGCAGATCGAAATGCTTCAACTCGCCATCGACCGACGCCAGCAGCGCCGGCACGAGATCCGAGATCAAGCGGATCATCAGCACCTGCGTCTCGGGATCGCCGAAACGCGCGTTGTATTCGATCAGTTTCGGGCCATCCCTGGTGATCATCAGGCCAGCGAACAGCACACCCTTATAAGGCATGCCCATCGCCTTCATCGCGTGCAGCGTCGGCAGGATAATCTCGGCCATCGTGCGCGCGCGCACCGCATCGGTGAACACCGGCGCCGGTGAATAGGCGCCCATGCCGCCGGTGTTCGGCCCCTTGTCGCCGTCGAAGGCACGCTTGTGATCCTGCGCGGCGACCAGCGGCAGCGCACTGTCGCCGTCGCACAGCACGAAGAACGAGGCCTCCTCGCCTTCCATGAACTCCTCGACCACGGCTTCCGCACCGGCCGAGGTGAACAGCGCATCGACCGCGGCTTCCGCCTCGGCCAGCGTCATCGCCACCACCACGCCCTTGCCGGCCGCAAGGCCATCGGCCTTCACGACAATCGGCGCTCCCTGCTTGCGGATATAGGCCTTCGCCGCATCCGCGTCGCGAAATCGCTCATAGGCTGCGGTTGGGATGTTGTTCGCCTTGCAGATGTCCTTGGTAAAGCCTTTGGAGCTTTCGAGCTGTGAGGCTGCCTTGCTCGGCCCGAAGGCCTTGATCCCGGCCGCGGCGAGATCGTCGACGATGCCCGCCGCCAGCGGCGCCTCTGGCCCGACCACGACCAGATCGATCGCGTTCGCCCTGCAAAAGCCGATCACCGCGGCGTGGTCCGCGACATCGAGCGCGACGCATTCGGCCTCGCGGGCGATGCCGGCATTGCCTGGCGCGCACCACAGTTTCGTCAGCAGCGGCGAGGCCGCCATTTTCCACGCCAGCGCGTGTTCGCGCCCGCCGGAACCGATCAAAAGGATATTCATGGATAAGGGTCGAACCGGCGTTTATGGGATGATAGAAGGGTTTAACATGATGCTTCGCCATCGCAACAGATTCGAATCCTGATGAAATCGACTGCCGCCGAACCGCTGCCCAATTCACCGGAATTTACCGTTTCCGAGCTGTCCTCCGCGCTCAAGCGGACGGTGGAGGATGCCTATGGCCATGTGCGGGTACGCGGTGAAATCTCCGGCTTCCGCGGACCACACGCCTCCGGCCACTGCTATTTCGCGCTGAAGGACGAGAGCGCCAAGATCGAGGCGGTGATCTGGAAGGGCGTCCATGGCCGGATGCGGTTCAAGCCGCAGGAAGGCCTCGAAATCATCGCCACCGGCAAGCTCACGACCTATCCGGGCTCGTCGAAATACCAGATCGTCATCGAGGCCATCGAGCCTGCCGGCGTTGGCGCGCTGATGGCGCTGATGGAAGAGCGCAAGAAAAAGCTCGCCGCCGAAGGCCTGTTCGACGAAGCCCGCAAGCAGCTTCTGCCTTGGCTGCCCGAGGTGATCGGCGTGGTGACCTCGCCGACGGGGGCGGTGATCCGCGACATCCTGCATCGGCTCGAAGACAGATTCCCGCGCCGCGTGCTGGTGTGGCCGGTGCGGGTACAGGGCGAAGGCTCCGCCGAACAGATCGCGGCGGCCATCCGCGGTTTCAACGCGCTGGAAGAAGGCGGCAGGATTCCGCGGCCCGATCTTTTGATCGTCGCGCGCGGAGGCGGCTCGCTGGAGGACCTGTGGTCGTTCAATGAAGAGATCGTGGTGCGCGCGGCCGCAGAGAGCATGATCCCGCTGATCTCGGCGGTGGGTCACGAGACCGACGTGACGCTGATCGATTTCGCCGCCGACAAGCGCGCGCCGACGCCGACTGCTGCAGCCGAGATGGCAGTGCCGGTGCGCGCCGAACTGTTCGTCGAGGTCACGTCGCTGGAACGCCGCGCGATGCTGTGCTGGCAGCGCGGCCAGGAACATCGCCGCAGCGAATTGCGTGCGGCGGTTCGCGCGTTGCCGAAGGCAACGGAGTTGCTGGACATTCCGCGCCAGCGCCTTGATCGCGCCAGCGCGCAACTGCCCCGCGCGCTGCGCGCCAACGCGCATGTTTACGAGCGGCGGCTTTCCGCCATCGGCGGGCGGCTGACCGTGACCGCACTGCGCGCGCAGATCGATCGCGGCAAGGAGAAAGTGGCGAGGCTGGCAACAAGCGCGCGGCGTTGCGCGGATCTGCATATCCGGCAGGGTGAGACCCGGCTGAAGTATGTCGCGCAGCTTTTGAATGCGCTGTCCTACAAGGGTGTGCTGGAGCGTGGCTTTGCATTGGTGCGCGACGAACACGGCCAGCCGCTGCATGCCGCCGCCAATGTCGGCTCCGGTCAGCATCTCACCATCGAGTTCGCCGACGGACGCATCGGCGCGACGGCGGATGGTGAGGGAACAGCTGCGGCGAAGCCGAAGGCCGCGCCGGCCAAGCCCGCGTCGAAGCGCACCACCGATTTCGGCGTCAAAAAGGTCCAAGGCGACCTTTTTTGAGACGTTCAGAGCGGTTTCTCTTTTGATTTCCGTGTGATCATTCCCGAAAATCAGTTTCCACCTTTCGGGATCGTGCCTATATTTGAGCAACCTCTCCGGACGAAAAATCTGCCGGATCCCACAAGGACAGTTATCGTGCTCAATAAATTCGGGCCTTCCGGCCAGGGCGAAGCGCAGGTCGAATATCTCGACGGCGATTTTCGCGTGACCTCTCCCGGCTCCTACGTCCGTTGCGCCATCACCGGCGAACATATTCCGCTGGACGAGTTGAAGTACTGGAGCGTGGACCGGCAGGAAGCCTACGCAACGCCGGAAGCCGTGCTGCAGCGGCATTATCCGGCGCAACTGAAAAAAGTCTGAGATCTATCGCGCGCGGGCTTTCGCCAGCCGCTCGGTCACAAAATTCCGCAACATCGCCGCATCATCGAAATCCAGCGTGACCGGAAAGGTCGCGATGCCGTTGGCATAACTTTGCAAGCGGACATCGCTGCGGATGCGCGCCATGTCCTTCGCGGTAGTCACCAGCGTCAGCGACCTTGCCGCGGCATCCGACACCAGCGATCCGATTTCGTCCGGTGTAAACGGATGATGGTCGGCGAAGGCTTTTTCCTCGACGACGTCCACACCGCAGGCGTGCAACGTCGCGAAGAACCGCAGCGGGTCGCCTATCCCTGCGAAAGCAAGCACGTGTTGGCCGCGCAGCCTATCGACTGAGACCTGATCGGGAACCAGGTGCGCGAGCATCACGGGCGCGCCATGCCGCAATACCTTCGTAGCAATGACATTGGCGGCATCGCCCGTACCGATCACAATCAGCGCATCGGTACGCGCGATTTGCGGCTCAAGAGGCGCACGCAAAGGCCCAGCCGGAAACACGCTGCCGTTACCGACGCCGCGCACCGCGTCGATCACGATCAGTGAGGCATCCTTCACCAACGCCGGGTTCTGGAAACCATCGTCGAGCAGAACGACACTCGCGCCTTGCGCGCGTGCCATCGCCGCTCCGGCCACACGATCCCGCGACACGATGACGGGCACGCTTGAAGCCATCATCAGAGGCTCGTCACCAACATCGGCGGCCGTATGCGCAACCTGATCGACGCGCACAGGACCTTGTTGAGAACCGCCATAACCCCGGCTGACGACGAATGGCTGTTCGCCCATCTCACGCAGCAGCTTCACGAGCGCGAGCGTCGCCGGCGTCTTGCCAGCGCCGCCGACGTGATAATTGCCGACACAGAGAACCGGAAGCCCTGCGGATACACCATCGCGCGTCATGCGCTGCGTTGTGATTGCGCCGTAGGTCGCGCCGAACGGCGCGAGGAGATGCGACATCCATGATGGCGGCCGATACCAGAAGGCCGGCTCACGCATCGGAGCCTCCTCCCTCCAGCCGTAACTGCAACAGATAAGGCTCCAGCGCGCTGAGCGTCTTGTCCAGCGCACCACCGAGCTTGTTTACGACGCTTGCCGCGGCACCGACCGATCGCTGCCGCGCAATCGGATTTACCAGCAAGTGCCCGAGCGATTTGATGAAATCCTCGCTGGTCTCGGCGCGGATCGCGCCGCCCGCCTGATCGAGCGACTCGTAAATATCGCTGAAGTTAAACACATGCGGTCCGTGCAGGATCGCTGCACCAAGCTTGATGCCCTCGATGGGATTCTGCCCGCCATGCGGCACCAGCGATCCGCCCATGAACACCACCGGCGCCAGCCGGTAGAACAATCCGAGTTCGCCCATGGTGTCGGCGACGTACATATCCGTGTCAGCACCCGGCAATTCGTCCTGCGAGCGCACGGCCACCTGCATACCCGCGGCTGTCAGCATCTGCGCGATCGCAGCGCCCCGGTTGGGATGACGCGGCACGATGACGCTCAGCAACTGCGGCATGCGCGACGCCAGGCGCCGGTGCGCGTCGAGAATAATTTCGTCTTCGCCAGGATGAGTGGACGCCGCGACGAACACCAGCCGGCGCTGCATCGCCTCCTTCAGGCGCTCCAGCTTCCGCACATCCGCCGGCGGACCTTCGACATCAAGTTTCAGATTGCCGGAGGTGACGACATTGGGACAGCCGAGTGCTGCGAAGCGTTCGCCGTCGCGCTCCGATTGCGCAAGGCAGAGGTCGAAGCATTCCAGCAGCGCCGAGATCGTGCCGCGCAGTTTCTGCCAGCGCGGAAACGAGCGCGGCGACATCCGGCCATTGATGATGACCATCGGAATGCGCCGCTCGGCGCTCGACAGGATCAGATTGGGCCAGATATCCGACTCGATGAACAGCGCGAGGCCCGGCTTCCAGTGATCGAGAAACGCCGACACGAAGCGGGGCGAGTCGAACGGCACGTACTGATGAATCACGTCGGGCGGGAACCGCCGCGCGACGATGGCGGCCGACGTAACCGTTCCCGACGTCAGCAGGATTCGGACGTTCAGCGCCCGCAGCCGATCGATCAACCCGGCAGCTGCCAGAACCTCACCGACGCTCGCGCCGTGGATCCAGATCAGCGGCCCCGGAGGGCGCGGCACGCTCGCAACACCCCGGCGCTCACCGAGACGTTCGGGATCTTCCTTGCCCTGCTTCAGCCGCCGCGCGATCAGCGGAGCCGCGAGCGGCGCTGCGAAGGCCGACAGCCGCCGATATGCCGCCAGCGTCGCAGGCAACGCGCTAGGCATGAGCACCCTCGTCCGGCAATCCCACCAGTTCATATGCGCGGCGCGTAACCTCGTTCAGCCGCTCTTCAAGTTGCAAGCGCAGCTTCTGCATCGTCTCGCTGTCAGCATCGGACGGCACCCATATGATCTCGCCCGCAGCAATGACGCCGCGCCCGAATGGCAAATGAATGACGGAGCGATCCCAGTTGTTGAGGCGTTTGAACCGGCTGGTGGCGATCGCTACCGGCAGGATCGGCCGTCCCGACTCGCGCGCCAGCATGATGATGCCGAGGCCCGCCTTGCGCGCAACCTTCGGCACGTC
>Ga0233443_1003887_pt1 | contig 10070 bp, 9 predicted proteins | sample SI_123_September_2_FD_182784 | JGI IMG/M metagenome (GOLD analysis project Ga0233443, IMG submission 182784) | Seawater microbial communities from Saanich Inlet, British Columbia, Canada - SI_123_September2016_200_MG | ecosystem: Environmental > Aquatic > Marine > Inlet | place: Canada: British... | reverse complement strand
GGAAGGCGTGGTCTTACCGCCGATCCCCTTGCGGCCACCGCGACCGCCGCCGCCTGATCTGCCTCTGCCAGCCATTACTGCGTTCCTGCTTTCTCGCGCCTGTCGGCGCTCATCATCTGTGTCAGCATACCTTCGCGCAAACCACGATCGGCAACGCGCAAGCGCTGCATATCCCACATACCGGTGATCGCGTCCATGATGGCACAACCGGCCACCACAAGATCAGCACGGGCGCGACGAATACACGGATTTTGTGCCCGTTGCTCAAAGCTCATGCTTTTCAGACGCCCTGCAACTTCACCCAGGGAGGCCACATCAATCCAGGTGCCATCGACTTTCGAGCGATCGTAGCGTGGCAATCCCAGATGTACGGCAGCCAGCGTTGTCACGGTGCCCGATGTTCCCAGCAAATGGGCCTTGTCGGTCTGGATCGCGTCACGAATATTGTGACTGGCCTCGAAATCATGCAAAAGGCCGGTCACGAATTGCACCATGTCATCGTACGTTGCGGACGAGATTTCGTCGCCCCCGTGGCGCTCAGTCAGTGTCACCACACCACAGGACAAGGATGTCCAGCCGATGACCCGCGGGTCTTCACCCGGCACAACTTCAACCCAGATCAGTTCCGTACTACCACCACCAATATCAAAGACCAAAGCATGGCGACATTCCGGATCTATCAGCGGTGTGCAGCCTGCCAGGGCAAGTCCCGCTTCTTCACCAGGATCAATAATCTCGAGCTCTATACCTGTTTCCCGTGCCACCCGATCCAGAAATCTCTGGCCGTTGGCGGCCCGGCGACAGGCTTCAGTGGCAACTGTCCGGGTTCGGGCAACGCGGGAGGAACGCATTTTGCCGGCACAAACGCGCAAGGCTGAAACGGTTCGGTCGATGGCGGCGTCACTCAGGATGCCACTGCTATCGACGCCTTCACCCAGTCGCACAATACGCGAAAACGCGTCCACGACATGAAATCCCGTGTCGCGTGGTTCAGCGATAAGCAAACGGCAGTTGTTGGTTCCAAGGTCAATCGCCGCGTAGGTTCGCGCAGGTGCGCAGTCCCCACCTTGTGTTGACTTGCCACCTTTCCCAACGCGCCGACCAGCCCCCTGCGATGCAGGCGTTCTGTCTGGCACTATAATTCTCCTGGCCACCGCAGCCGGTTCCGACCTGTGTCTTGTTCGGTAAGCCTGGCGCTGCAGCCCTTGTTTAAACGTGATTAGATGATATCAGCAATTGTCGCGACAACCCAGCCCCAAAATTTCAACCCGGAAAAATTGCCACTGGTCGCCGATCCTGAACCTGATCAAACAGCGAGGACGGGTCAGACCTTGTCGCGCACCCACTCAAGGACATCGTCGAAGGATCCCCGAAAGGCAATTTTGTCTTCCTGTTTACCAAGCTGGTAATCGCACATGGGATCGTAATATCTGGCGAGCAGCTCGGTGATCCAGGCTTCGTGGTCGCTGACCTCACCTTGTGATATCTGTTTTTCCAGTGCCGCATTCATCAAGCCTGCAATATGGCTGTAATTCTCGTGTCCAAGGCGTTTCTGCACCCGGAAAAGGCTTTGTGTCAGATAGTCAACAAACAAGTCCCAGCCATCTTCGGCGTGGGCCTCCTGGAACTCAGCCGTCATATCGACGACATATTCCTGCAAAATTCTTTGCACCCGGAAATCAAGCGGCATTTCGACGACAGCCAGATCTGCAGCCGCCATTTTGTCGAAAAAAGCTTGCGGTACCGCGCAGGCACCTATGCGCCTGCTTTCGTCCTCAACCACCAGGGTTTGATCAGGCCAGGACTGGCGTTTGCGCAGAAGGTCAACGCCCAAACCATGTTCAAAATCAATTTGTGTCGGCACCCCGGAGACACGCCGACCAAAGCTGGAGCCACGATGATTGGCATGCCCTTCCAGATCAACGCCCTGGTCAACGGCATTCACGAGCACCGTTTTGGCGGTCCCGGTTTTCCCACCAATGCGGATAAGGGAAACTTCGGAGGCGGCGGCATCAATAGTATCGATCATCAACCGCCTGAGAGCCTTGAAGCCACCTTCAATCAACGGTACATCCACACCGCTGTCCTGCATCCATTGACGAGCGATGTTTGAACGCATGCCACCACGCCAGCAATAAACATGAGTACCGGGATGGTTGCTGGCAAAATCACACCAGGCCTGAACCCGCTGATCCTTGATATCACCGGATATCAGGTTGTGCCCCAGTTCAACGGCCGCTTTGTTGCCTTGTTTCTTGTAACAGGTTCCAACTTCGGCACGCTCGGTGTCGTTCAGGATCGGTAAATTGACGGACGTCGAAAAACGTCCCTTGGCAAACTCGCCTTCCGCCCGCACATCCAGAAACGGCGTATCCGTCAGAAGCAGGTCCCTGAAATGTTCTGCCGTTACAACTTGGCCTGACATTGGTTTCCCCGGTTAAATAAACGCGCCCTGGTCTAGGTCAGGCACGCAGAGTGGAAAGCATCAAGCGTCTTGTCGTCGAGTTTTACCACATCTTTCAGATAATCTTCTACGGTACCACATTGCTGCTCAATCGCAGCAAATGCTGCGCTGAGATATTCCTCATGTGCGGAAAACACGTTTGCTATCGTCTGTGCGTCCATTTCCGGGCGCACCCGTCCAGCCCGGTCCCAGTATTGATTGGTCAGCATATAGTCTTCAAACACGGTCTCCCGCGGCACACCGAGGATTGTCAGCATCATGGCAGCAGCAGTTCCCGCGCGATCCTTGCCAGCGGTGCAATGGACAACAATTTTTTCCCCGGCAATCAGTCGTTCAACCATTGTCCGATAAGCATCCGCATACAGAAAAGGATAGTTCCGATATCCGTCGGTCATCCAGGCACGGGCAGTTGCCGCTTTATCAGTCGAGGCCTCAAAAGAATCCAGTGCCCGCGCATCGGGCCGTTCATCGAGGCCGACTTCCAGCACTTCCACTTGTGCGTGACCCAGAAACCGGGAGGGCTCAAGCGTACGTTCCTCACCGTAACGAAGATCAAAGGTCGCTTTGACGCCCAGATCACGAACTGTCTTCATATCCTGATCACTCAGGGAAGAAAGCGTGTCCGAGCGAAAAATTGTCCGCCATATGACGCTCTGACCGGAAGAAGTCTTGTAGCCACCCAGGTCACGAAAGTTCGTGATCCCTTCCAGTTCCAGTCTTCGCTCCATCTATTGGTACTCCTGCCTCTGAATTTGCATCACACAAGAAAATGCCCCGGACCCCGGGGACAGGACATTTTATGTCATGACCGGGGGTACCGGGACAATCTCTGAAGATCAAATAAATAGAGTAGAACAGACCTGATGGGTAAGCTAGCTGCCCTTATTGTGTTTGGCGCGCCATTCCTTCAACTGTTCAACAGCATCGCGTTGCTGCCGGGCTGACAGTTTCTCCCGCAAGGCGTTTCTCTTTTTGGCGGCTTCTTTGCCTGCAAGAGTATACCAGAACAGGCCTTTTACCTGGTCGACATCGACACCAAGCCCCTTCACATACAAATCACCAAGCTTGGCTTGCGAGAGCCTGTGTCCTTTTTCCGCAGCTTTCAGGTACCAGATCATGGCCTTGGAATAATCCCTGATCTCGCCTGTATCACTGAGATAGCGAGCAAAATTGTATTGGGCGTTTTTGTGGCCTTTTTTAGCCGCCTTTAAATACCATTGAGCTGCGGTTCTCAGATTTTTCTCAACGCCTGCGCCATATTTGTAAGCCTTGGCCACATTGTACTGGGCTTTGGAAAAGCCCTTGTTGGCTGCCTTCATATACCATTCCAGCGCCTTCTTGTGGTCCTTCTTGACCCCCAGGCCAAGAGCATAATATTTGCCCATATTATATTCAGCGTTGCGATAACCAGTATCCGCAGATTTTTTCAGCCAATCGAAAGATTTTTTGAGGTCTTTTTTAACACCTTGGCCATTTTTGTATCTGAACGCCAGATTTAGCTGGGCTCTGTTATTCCCCTGCTCGGCGGCCTTTCGAAACCACTTGACTGCTTCTACGTAATTTCTTTTCGTACCACGGCCATCGCGATAGGCATTGCCGAGATTGAGCTGTGCTTTTGGCTGACTTTGAATAGCCGCACGCTGGTACCACTTGAAGGCTTCCTTCGGGTTTTGTGGCACGCCTTGCCCCAGCGCGTACATCAACCCGACAATAAACTGTGAATCCGGTTCCCCGAGATCCGCACCCTTCCTGAATTCCTTGATTGCCGTGTCGTATTCAGCTTTTTTGTATAGCTCCATTGCGGATTTATAATCAGCAACCACCGTTACAGGTGCGAACATCACAAGAGCAAAAAGACTTATACAAAGGACATAGCCAGCCTTGAACAATTTATTCTCCCGGAAATTAAAAACGCACAAATTCAAATCGACATTCGGAATATATCACTTCCGAAAGGAAAAACATGACAACTTATTGTTACTTTTTCTATAATCAGATTGGCTGAATATCAACTAAATGGGTAAAATTCCCCAATTTTTTCTCCTAAACTTCCACAACCATGAGTATTAGTCATGAATACTTGAAAAAATGTAGATTTTCATCATATTTTCAAAGCATTTAGGGGAATTGGCCGTCGCCAATCCCCCCTCGAACACCTCAGACGTCACTTCAAATCTGTATAGCTGCCATCATGCATCCAGCGCGCATGCTCAGGCGCCTTTTTTGTTTTGTCCCACTCTTCAATCATGTTCCACTTCACTTCATCCAGCTTCTGCATCATCAGCGGCGTGTCGGTATTCACGGCGAGCTCAAGACGATGTCCGTTGGGATCATAAAAATAGATCGACTGAAAAATGGCATGGTCCGTTACCCCGACGACATCAATCCCGTCTGCTTCAAGCCTGGCTTTGGCGCCCAGCAAATCATCCATTGTGTCGACTTCGAACGCCAGATGCTGCACCCAGTCAGGCGTGTTGGGGTCGCGACCCATTTCATCCAGGCTGGGGATTTCAAAAAAAGCGAGGATATTTCCACTGCCCGCATTCAGGAAAATATGCATGTAGGGGTCCGGGGCCTTGGTTGAGGGCACTTCATTTTCGGCAATGGACAGGACCAGGTCCATATTCAGATATTTCTGATACCACAGCGCTGTCTCCTTGGCGTTTTTACAGCGGTAGGCAACGTGATGTATTTTCCGGATGTTCATATCAAACCTTTCATAATACCTGCAGACAGGGCGCATTCGATCAAAGCGGATTTATGCCAGTATGTGACTGATCGGGCATCAGCGCAATTCACCCACAAATAATTTGTGGTTAAATGGCGGTACACAAGTTCCACAAAAAAAGAGGCACCCCGAAGGATGCCTCTTTTCTCATATCAAATTGATCGTCATTTTGCTTCATCAATTGCCTTCAACACTTTTGGTGGCGACATGGGCAGATCGCTCATGCGAATTCCAATAGCATTTTCGATGGCGTTATTAACAGCTGCCATAACCGGTACAATTGACGTTTCACCAATTCCGCGCACACCGTAAGGGTGATTGGGGTTGGGAACCTCGACAATAACCGTGTCGATCATTGGCAGGTCAGAGGCGACCGGGATGCGATAGTCCAGGAAGTTGGGATTATCCAGACGACCATTCTCGTCATAGATATATTCCTCGTTCAGGGCCCAGCCAATGCCCTGGGCTGCGGCGCCCTGGAACTGACCTTCTACATATGACGGATGGATCGCCTTACCTGCGTCCTGAGCAACCGTCACACGCAAGATTTTGACCTGGCCGGTTTCCGGATCAACTTCCACATCAACGGCTTCTGTCGCAAGACTGGGTCCTGCTCCGGTTACGTTGGTCTGGATATGCCCTGAAATCGGCCCACCGGTTGTGGATGCCTTTTTGGCAATCTCAACAATGGATAAGGGTTCAAAATCACCGGCATTGGTGCTGGCTGGACGGGCATGTCCGTTTTCCCAAACCACGGCGTCCTCTGGAATGTCCCAGATTTTGGCCGCTCTGGCTTTCATTTCCTTGATGACTTCACGGGCGGCGTTGATCGTTGTCTTGCCGACAGCAAACGTCGTTCGACTGCCTGCCGACAAAAAGTTAAACCCGAGTGATCCGGTGTCGGCGATTGAGACCCGCACATCTTCAGCCTCGATACCCAACTCCTCAGCGGCCATCATGGACATGGAGGCACGTGAGCCGCCAATATCCGGATTGCCGACCAGCAATGCCACAGTGCCGTCTTCATTCAGGTTCATGGTGACACTGGTTTCACCGCCAATATTAAACCAGAAACCGGATGCCACACCACGTCCCTGGTTTGGACCCAGGGGCACGTTATAGTTTGGGTGGTCCTTGATGGCCTGCAGGGTTTCTTCCATGCCGATAGGCCCAAAAACGGGCCCATAAGCGGCCTTGGTGCCTTCCTTTGCTGCATTTTGCATACGCAGATCAATAGGTTCGATTTCCAGCTTCTTGGCCAGTTCATCCATGGCACTTTCAACAGCAAAAGCAATGACTTGTGCACCAGGTGCACGATAGGCAGCCACCTTTGGTCGATTGGAAATGACGTCGTAGCCGGTGGCCAGAACATTTTCCAGATCATAGCAGGCGAAGGCTGTCATGGTTGCCGGACCAATAGGAGCGCCCGGGAAGGCGCCAGCCTGGAAAGCCAGATCGGCCTGGCCAGCCGTTATGCGACCGTCTTTGGTTGCACCCAGCTTCACCGTCATATGACCACCCGACGTTGGGCCGGTTGCCCGGAACACTTCACCACGGCTCATGACCATCTTCACGGGACGATTGCTTTTGCGCGACAGGACCATGGCAACCGGTTCGCCATAGACATTGTTCTTGCCACCAAATCCACCGCCCATTTCACTGGGTGTGACTTTCAGTTTCGAAACTTCCATGCCACACAGGCGTGCGGTAAAGGAGCGGTACATAAACGGCCCTTGTGTAGTGACCCACAATTCGCCAGAGCCATCTTCACTGTAGCTGGCCACACAGGCCTGGGGTTCGATATAGCCCTGATGCACCGGTTTTGTGTGATAGGTTCGTTCGACGATTACATCCGCCGCCGCAAAACCAGCCTCAATATCACCCTTCTTGATTTTTACAATCTTGGAAACATTGGAAGGCTTGGTTGGTTTTGGCTCCACACCTTCAGTGAACAGGGTTTCGTCCAGTATCGGGGCATCTTCCTTCATGGCCTCGTCCGGCTCAATAACGTGTGGCAGAACTTCGTACTCGACCTCAATCAGCTTCAATGCCTTGCGGGCAATGGTCATGGAAGTTGCCGCAACTGCCGCTACAGGATGGCCATCATAAAGGACTTTCTCCCGTGCCATGACGTTGCGCACCACGTGCATGTAGTTAACGGGCAGTTCACCTGCTGCAGCCATTTCGTCCGGCTGCTCAACAAAATCATCCCGCGTAACAACGGCTTTGACACCAGTCAGGGCTTCCGCCTTTGATGTATCAATTGAAATCAGTTTGGCGTGGGCATGGGGGCTGCGCAGGGTTGCGCCGTGCAGCATGCCGGAAAGATTGAGATCAGCTCCATATCGCGCACGACCGGTGACCTTGTCGACACCATCGGGGCGTTTGATGCGCTTGCCGATTTGCTTGAATTCTTTCCCCTCGGGACGGTCTGCTTCAGCAATGCTCATCTTAATTCCCCCTCATTTCAGAGGCTGCATCCATGACAGCCCGAATGATTTTGTCATAACCGGTGCAACGACAAAGATTGCCCGCCAGCCAGTACCGAACTTCGGTTTCAGTCGGGTCCGGATTGCGTTCCAGCAAGGCCTTTGACGCCACCAGAATGCCCGGTGTGCAAATGCCACATTGCAAAGCCGCATGTTCGATGAATTTTTCCTGCAAAGTATGCAGATTATCACCGTCAGCCATGCCTTCGATTGTTTCGATTTTTGCACCGCTGGCTTCAGCACCCATGACCAGGCAGGAACAGACGTGTCTTCCGTTCATCATCACCGTACAAGCTCCACAGTCGCCAGAGCCGCAACCTTCCTTGGTGCCTGTAAAGTTAAGTTCATCGCGAAGAACATCAAGCAATGTCTGCTCCGGCTCACAAAGGTATTCAACTTCGTCGCCGTTAATTTCCGCTGTTATGTGATATTTAGCCATCAGTTCTGCCTCGCACGTTCCAGAGCAATACCAGCCGCCCGTTTGGCCAGGACCCCGGCAATCTTGATACGGTATTCTTTGGTACCGCGTTTGTCGTCAATCGGCTTGGCAGCAGCACTTGTGGCTGCAGCCAGAGCAGCCACGGCTGCGTCATCGACCTTGGTACCAATCAGGGCATTTGCGGCTTCTTCAACCAGCAAGGCCTTGACGGCAACAGCACCCAGACCAACACGAGCCGATGTGCATGTACCATCGCCATCCAGCTCAAGACTGACGCCGACGCCAACAACCGCGATGTCCATTTCAGTCCGGGGTGTCAGGCGAAGATAGGCATCTGACGCCACTGCACCACGTGCCGGGAAGGCAAATGACACAACTATTTCACCCTTTGCGAGGGTTGTTTTGCCCGGACTGACACACAATTCTTCTACCGGCAACTCACGGCTGCCACCGGGGCCCACGATTGTCAGAATTACGCCCGCTGCGATCATGGCCGGGACACTATCCGCTGCCGGTGAGGCATTACAAAGGTTTCCGCCAATGGTTGCCCGGCTCTGGATCTGGGTTGAACCAATCAGGTCCGTGCCTTCACACACACCAGGCCACGCTGCCTTGAATGCCGCATGTTCATTCATTTCTGCACCAGTGACCGCTGCACCAACGCGCCAACCGCCGTTCTCTTGCGAGATTGTGCGCAATTCATCGATATTCTTGATATCAACGACCAGATCAGGTTCGATCATTTGCGCGCGCATCTGAACGATCAAATCCGTTCCACCAGCCAAAACACGGGCTGTACCGCTCTCTTCATTTAACAAGGCCACCGCTGCTTCCAGCGATTCCGGGGCTTCATACCGCATCGGATTCTTGTTCCTTTCAAGGCTCAAAAAAAACCGGCAACCAGGTCACCGGCCACGAATTATCGACCCTGTTCTGCAGGGCCGATTAAATTTGGGAAGTTGGTGTTTCAGAACTGATACCAGGAAACCACAACGAAGCGCGTAATTTACTCTGTTGTGGCCGGAATTTGAAGGCTGAATAGTCCTGCATATACTAAAATATCATATTATTTTTGATGAAAATCAATTTTCTTCCAAATCCCGAAGCAGATCAGGTAGTTTTGCCAGTCGATCAATGCGGCGAAAACGATCATGTGCAGGGTCGTCATCATGCTGTTCAAACGAGGCCACGACATAGTAGGGAATGTGGACACCCCAGCCCCCAAGCTCAAGTATTGGCAACACATCTGACGGTATGGAATTCCCAGCCATCAAGGCACGATGTGGGTCTGTCCGGTTCTCAGCGAACAAATCCCGATAGGTTACGACGTCTTTTTTCAGGACGACATCAATTTTTTGGAAATGGTGCGCCAGGTCGGATTTTTCGATCTTGTTGTACTGATCCATATTGTCACCCTTCGTAATCAAATGAAGGGTGTAGCGTTCAGAAAGCTCATCCAGGACATCATCGACACCGTCAAACAATTCAAGTGGGCTATCCAGCATGGCTTTGCCCATCATGGTTATTTCATGAATGTCTTCGGCTGATATCTTTTTGTCAGATATCTCAATGGCCGTCTCAATCATCGACAAGGTAAAGCCCTTGATGCCGAAACCGAACAATCGGATGTTGGCTTCTTCGGTATCATGCAGCCGGGCCTGGACATTTTCGTGATCGGCATATTGATCCAGTATTTCAACCAACCGCGACTGAGTGTCCTGAAACAGGCTTTCGCAATGCCACAATGTGTCGTCGGCATCAAAGGCGATGATGTCAAATTTGCTCATGTTTCGATCTGGTAGGCATCAACCTTCTGCAACAATTCAGCCTTTGTTGTCGCATCCGCAAAGGCACCGTTGATAGCGTTTCGAGTGATATCCAGCAATTGCGCAGGTGAGAAGCCAAATCCTGCTGCTGCTTGTTCGTATTCGTGGCCGATGGTCGTTGCAA
>Ga0233443_1003884_pt1 | contig 10075 bp, 12 predicted proteins | sample SI_123_September_2_FD_182784 | JGI IMG/M metagenome (GOLD analysis project Ga0233443, IMG submission 182784) | Seawater microbial communities from Saanich Inlet, British Columbia, Canada - SI_123_September2016_200_MG | ecosystem: Environmental > Aquatic > Marine > Inlet | place: Canada: British... | reverse complement strand
TGGTCGGTCGATTAAACCATTTAAGTACTCGATGAGCCTTGGGTACTCTTGAATTAAATTATGAGATTTTCCCCATCGGATTAAATACGCATAATTAATATCCAAAACGCTAAAATCTGTTCCTAAAAGAAATTTTTTATCACTTAAAGTATCATTTACTATTTTTATTGCTTTAGAAAAATCTGACTTTGCCATTTCTATAGCAAGCGAGCTCCTTTTTTCTTCAGGATAAAACCAAGAATGTTTTTCACAAGTCCATAAATGGCATTCAAGTTCATTAGAAGCGAAGAAGTTCCACTTATCATAGATTGCACGAAAGTTCGTAGCTGGTTTTGGTATTAATCCTTTATTGGGATATTTATCAGCCAAATAGTTACAGATAGCCGATGCCTCATGTAATCTTAAGTCACCATCAACAAAGGTCGGAACCTTTCCAAAAGGGTTTAGCTTCAAGAAATCACTTTTTTGATGCTCGCCTTCCATTAGATTGACTGTTTTATATTCGCAATCAACTCCGAGTTCTTTCAAAAGCCAACGTATTTTATAAGATCTTGTTCTTTTAAATTCATATAACTTCATTATATCTCCCCAGATACTGCCACGCTCAGGCGTAACATGAGGGGTGGCTTTTTGTATATAAAACAAATATCTTTATTTTTACTCAGTAAGTCAGTATACTTTTAGGAAAAAATCCCAACTGAAAAAAATCTGTCCAATACTATTGGTGTCATACACTCTATCATATTGAAAACTCAGTGAGTTCTTAAACATCCATTATCAGATTAGTAATTTTTTCTTTTGCTTTCTGGCTCGTTTTCCATTGAGTATCAAATAATTTATCAATCTCCTTACGCTGTAATTTGTGAATTTGGATAAGATTTAATAATGCTTTTTTCATTTCTTTTCGATTAGGCTTTGGGAAGCTCGGACTCATTGCCTCAATAAACTGAGTTTCTCCACGCTGCTCAAGCCTACGCATATTAAAATTATCTTCACCGTTCAAGCGAGCATGCCATTTGTGAATTATTTTACGAATATCAGCAATGAAGTGAACTTCCTCATAATATTCTCCACGAGCCACATGTCCCCATGAGGCATGCACCCAAGTCCAGAACCTTTCCTCTTCATGGATAACATTAGACCAATCAGGACTCAATTTATATGGTGAATTTACCTTCTTTAGCCACGAATCCAAAGAAACACTTTTATTATATGCAACTTCATATGGGCCACCTGCCTGCGGTGGTAAATTTTCAACTGTATAAAACGATACATCAACATGAATATGTGGTTCAAAAAGGTAAATAATAAAATATGGTTTAACATGGTCAGCATCCATCCTATGAAACCAATCAGACAAAGGCCAGTTAAACCGTCGAGCCCAAATTTTATCTTTGCTTTCTTCACTAGTACAAACAAATCCCAGATCCAAGTCACTATATTCATCCATATTGCCTGAAGCACAGGTACCACTAACAAAAGCAGATACAACTTCAGGTTGTTCATAAAAAAAGTTCAGAATTTTTTTGCAAAGCTCATTGTGCTGAGGAAGATTTTTCATATACTTTAAGGCTTCTGATTGAATCATACTTTTTTCTATCAAAAATTAACCCATAGGTCATCACTAATAACTTGAAAAAAAATTTTCAATTTATAAGCTTTGCCTCAATAGGATTAAATCACACTGCTCCAGGAATTCAGCATTTATTAAACAAGTCATCTCACACGATTAGTTAATCATCACTTCATGAATAAGTAAGCCAGGTTGCATTAGGGGTAATTGCTTAACCACTTTTCCCTTTGGGTTAATGACTGCTGTAGGACCATAGCTAACCTTTCCATCTATTCTCCCTGTAACATCAGATGAAATGAGCCATAAGCCAGTTTCAATACACCTTTGAGAACGGATTGAATTATGTTTTAACTTCCATTTTTCTGCAACAGAGTTTTCCAGCATATTATTTGATGGGCATATCAATAACTTCGCATCTTGATTTGAAACCGCTTCAGCAGATGCAGAAAAGTTGAGATCGTAACAAATATTGATTCCGAATTTAAGTCCATCAACTTCAAAGACGGGATAATTGCTACCTTGATTAAAAATACTTCTTTCAATTCCAATTAGATTATTTTTACGGTATTTTCCTAACAGTTTTCCACGTTGTATGACGACTGCTGTGTTAAAAGTATTCTTACCTTCAATTTCAATAAGTCCAAATACTAAAATAAGTTGAATACTCTTTAACCCTTCTAACAAATCTCTAAATTGTATTGAGGATAAATTCATACCCAATTTTCGTGTTTCAATATTGAGCTCATAGCCTTGTAAAAAACACTCAGGAAAACAAATGATTTTGGCACCGTCTTCTTCAGCTTTAGATGAATAGTTAATCATCAACTCCAAAGCTTTTTCAGGATTATTTTTGATATAAGGTGCTTGGCAAGAGGCCACAATAATAGAGTTCATTATAATAGAAATGTATTAAACAACATGCAAAGAGTCTAGTACATATTAATACAAAACAAGTCATCTCATACTTTAATAGACTGTCAGAACAAATTAAACCTGGTTTTAAGGTTTGTTTTAAGATTTCACATATAAATTAAAATTAATAATCAACTGCACCTTGTGGATAATCCACAGCCAACCTAAAAATTAACTCCATGGCATCCAATTCAGGATACTTATCCTGAACCTCATCCATTAAACTAAGATCCTTGGGATCTGTAGTAGCCAGCCAATATTCCTCTGGAGTAGATTCAATAGCAACCACTGATTTTTGATCTTCGCACATTAAAAATGCTTCAGAGTAAACACCTTTTTCTTGGTGTAGGGATGAGATTAAAGCCACTTCGGTATCGTTAAGTTCTAACACTTCTTTTAATCTTGATTTATCAGCGCCTTTTTGTCTTAAGATCCACTTTATAGAAGAATTTGTCATTATGGCGGCTGAGACTGAGCTTCTAGCAAAGTCATCAATGTTTTGTGAAATGGCAATACAGCTCATAAAATACTTGCGACAGGTTCTAAAGATTGAGCCTATAAAACTTGCGCCTTCACCTTCAAGCAAAGCCCAGCACTCATCAAAGACTAAAAATTTCATTCTTGAGCGATCTTTTTGTACTGTTCTTAATACTAGGTCTGAAATAATGAGCAAACATGATTTTTGAAGATCAGGGTAAGACTCAAGACCCTTTAAATCAAAACACACTACGGACTTATTAAAATCCACGTTGGTTGGACGATCTAAGAATTGCCCATAAGGCGTGTTACCACACCAGGCATTTAATATACGACCAATGCGTTTGATTTCAATATTTGGATGATCAATGAGTTTAGCTTTAAGATCTGAAAGTGTGGGGCAAGGGCTTGATTCATAAACCTGTTGAATGGCCTCTTCAATTTCGGAACGCTCTAGTTTTTTAAGACCAGAATCAGCTTCTTCTTTAGTCATACTTTCAATAAGAGCTAATAAGAATTTAATTTTTTCACTGCTAGGCTGTGTCTCACCAGGGGCTAGGTCAAATGGATTTATTGCAAGGTTCGAGTCTAAGCCCAGCGGAATATATTGGCCTGATAGGTTATCACAAACCTTTTTATACGAACCCCCAATATCTACTACAAATACTAAGGGGTCTTCTTTTAGCATTTGAATTAAAAGTAGATTAGTTAAAAAAGATTTACCGCTACCACTACCGCCAGAAACAATTTGATTGGCATTGGTTAAAGAATTTGAAAAGGGGTTAAATTTTACCAGACTTCCCATACGGGAGCGTAATAAAATTTTAGCTTCTTTGTGACCAACCCAAGGGCCATATACAGGCAGAAGGTCTGCAAGGTTTGATGTTTTAATTCTTTTTGTGCGCTCTGCCACTCTGGTATTAGGAAAGGCAAATTGGGAGTAAATATCAAAGGCGGCTATGGTTTCTTCCATCCCCTCAGATCCACCTAAATCTCGAAGTGTCATTAAAGTTTGTGAAACTTGATCATCGAGGGCGTCTTTTGATGTTGAACGTAGAAGTACATTCAAACCAAAGTGAAATACTTTTTCCCCTTGTGCGATAAGCTCTTCCACCAGGCCCTCAAGATCATTTAGTTTTGCTTCACTTTCAATATCTGAAACCCCAGACTGTTTGCCGTAAACCATAGAAAAAGCCACGCGTCTTTGAGTTTGCAGGCTTTCGATTTCTTTTGTTTGATCAGATACATTGATTGATAAAAAAAGTTTTGAATTAAAAGGCAGTGTTCTTAAAACTGAGGCCATAGTGGCAAAAGTTTGACTTGGTAATATTTTAAGCGAGATGACCTTATAATTCATCTTACCTAAAGAAAAACTATCCTCAGCAATAACAGTATCTGTAAATAAAATTGAATTTCTAATATCTGAAGGGTCATAAGATTTAAGCTCTTCATCACGTACAGGGTTCCACTGCATATAGAGTTCTTCAACAATGTCTTGAGCCTTTATTTGACGAGTATTTAATCCCAGATTATTTAAAACACCCATAAGGTCATCTTTTATACGAGCACATTTTTTAAGTTCGGTCTTTAGATTCGCCTCACTCATTTCATTAAACAATTGTGTGCCAGAAAAAATACTTGTTTTATTCATTAAAGACTTAGTTAGTTTTTTTCGCACTAAAATCTTAAGTTTGTGTACGGGTAAGTATCCACTTTTATCAATATTTTGTAGATGACTGACTCGTTTTAAACTAAGTTTTTGTATTTTTTCATTTTTAGAGGCTTTGCATAAAGTCTCGTTATCTAAAAGTGTTTGAGCATTCCCAGAACAAATGCTCTGAATAAACTGAACGTCAATATTTATCGGTAAAGCATTTAAAAGCTGACAGAGTTTATCATGAAAATCATTCAGGGCATATTCATCCCAACAGCTTACATCTATGGGAAGGGTTTCTAAGCAAAAGCCTAGGCTGCCATCAGAATAAATAATAAAGTCATCCTCCATGCCCCAGACTTGAAGTTTATCGGCAAGTACAGCACTCATAAAATAGTCTCCTTTTTAATTTTTGGTGGAAATGGGTTTTCTGTGGGTTCTTTAAAGGCTGAATAAACCCCAGGACTAATCTGATATTTAATCCAATGAACCAAAAAGTTTTCAGGTTTGCCCTTCTTACCATATTTAAGGGTTAAGCCTAATACTATGGGAGGCAGCCACACCAGAAGAAACTTCTGGTGTGTTTTACCAAAAACTAGGTTTAAAACGGCTAGTAAAATAAAAGTTAACAGTAGGTCTGGCATTTCAAAGCCAAAGATTAATGTTTTTTTATCTAGGCACTTACTCACCGGGGTTGCAGTTAAGCTCATATACAATCCTTCCTAGTGAACAAGACCACTAATAAACCCAACAATGGAAGGGGCTCCAAATCCTATAACGGCTCCTAAGATAGCAAGCATTAAATGCGACCTAGCGTTGGCACTACCCATTAAGAAGCTAAATCCAGCGATTAATAATCCAATAACAGCAAGGACCGGCAAGATGGTGCCAATAAATTTTTGTTGAATAGCATTTAAGCTTGATTCTACGCTGGCCATGGCAAATTCTGGGAAAAAACAGAAAGTTAAGCTACAAACTATCAAAATCGATAAGTTAAAAAAATTAATTTGTTTTATATTAATCATTATACAGACTCCTTTTTATATCTGTTGGTTTTATTTTGTGCCACAATGGTTTTTAAATACTGTGTGACTCTTATAAGTTGCTTGGTTTTATGATAAAGCCGTTTGTTTTTTCTTTTTTCTTTTTCTGAAACCGTATCAAGTAGAGCTTCAAGTTTTTTTATAAGCTGAGTGTTCAATTTAATCCTCCTACTTTTTATTGAGATAATTTAAGTAAAATAGATTCGATACATTTATAAATTGAAATTAATTTTTGGTTTTCAATAATTTCTTCGATAGATAATATACCAAACCATTCCCTGAGAATTGTTTTGATTTCATGAATATTCATCTCAATGTCCTTTTGTTAAGTTTGTTTTATTAAGCCGTAAGCAAAGAGGCTTGACCTTCTTGAAATTCAAACAAAACACGATCTTTCAAAAAATCAAAAGAGCCTTCCAAAATGTCAGAAACGGTGTTTACACTAAAGCCACATTCATAACTGATTTCATAAGGGTCTTTATCTTCCCAAAATCGCATATAGACAATGGATTGCTCCAGAGCTGGCAGCTCTGTGATTATATCTCTTAAAACTTCATTAAAATGCTCATTATTTTTTATATACTCAAGAACATCACTGACCTCTAATAAGTCAGATGCTTCTAGGTTTTCTGTTTTCATAATTTTTCCTTTATGTTAAAAATTATTTTTTTAAAATTAGCTTGCTTGTTCAAGTTGTCCGGATTTATTTTTTTCAAAATGAATCTGATAATCAAAGCGGTGATAGACTTTGTTTAAGGAACCTGCGTTTTGATAAAAAATTTGTTTGTTATAGCTCCAGAGAATACCTTCTAGATCCTCAAGCAAAGCCCAGTAGGCAGCATGATCATCCCCACTGACTTTAACCTCAATCTTTGGAATTTGACCAAATTTATTCTCTTGAAGTCTAACTGTTATAAGTGAAAAGATTTGTCCATTTTCTAAAGACAGACACCTTAAATCACGTTCAATAAACAGTAAAAGTTCTTTAACAGATAATTTATGTGTATCTTCATAATTTACCCCTGTGCAGTTTATTTTCATTGGTATTTGTTCTCTGATACTAATTTTTACAGTTTTCAAAATAACACTCCCTTTTTAAAAATCATAAGTGATGTTGGCAATATCCAGCTCTAGCTAGTCGCTCAAGATGTTCTTGTTTTATTTTTTCTAAATACGCTTCATCAATTCTTCCTTCAAACAAGATCCTATGAATATTCTTTGAAATTTTTTTTAATGTTATGATTAGCTTTTTCCTTATTCTTTTTGCTTTATATGTTGTTTTCAAAATTTACCTCCCTACTTATAGTGAATTTGTTGCCCTTGTTGCCGGGGGCAACTATGGCATCAGGTGTTTGACCTTTATTGCTTTGAGTTTCAGTAAAAGCTTGTGCCACATGGCTAACTAGTTTTTTTGCCAATTGCTTTAAAGCACGATCTCTAATTTTTAAAACAGAACTTTTATGTAAATTGAGATATTCAGCTATTTCACTTAACTTTTGTTCTTTCCAAAATATTGAATACAGAATAAGCTGTTGTTTGTCTGAAAGCTCTCTCATTAAGGCGCTGGTTATTTTTTTAAGCTGTGGTAGATCTTTTTCAGTAAAGATATTTTTATAAAACTGGTTATGATAATCTTGTGAATACTCTTCCGCATTTATAGGGTTATCAAAAAGAAGTTCATCTTGTTTCTTTTCAAAAGTTGATAAATAATCTTCCCATATTTCTGGTGACCATTGATTACAATTCACTTCAAGCTCCTTATCATCAAGTGGTTTTCCATTTTCTTTGACCCATGGTTTTTTTGTTTTTTTTGTACTCATAATTTTTTACCTCCCTACTTATAGTAAATTTGTTGCCTTAGTTGCCGTGGGCGACAAAGGCAACATTCCCCCTATAAGTGAGAGGGAATGTTTTCGAGAAGCATCTATTACATAGGCTGTGCCAAAAATATAAATTTGATTAAGTACTTGAATTTAAAAAGAATTAATAAAATTTGTGTTTTTGTTAAAATTTTGTGGGTTAGATTTTTTCATCAAGATCTTGAAGATGAAAATAATAATTTGTGTGTTTATGGGGAGTTATAAGGTATCAGTTTATTGATACTCAAAATTAAGATATTGTTAGTCCTAATAATTATTTAAAACCTAAAGTATTATCTGGATGACCAAAATAAACATATGGGGTACTGTTATTTAAAGTAGAGGATGATTAATGATTGAAGATTTCACAAGAAAAGGTTCCTTTTTAAATAGAGATGGAAAAGCCAGGTCTAATTCTGGCTCCCATTCAAATAAAAAACTTTGTTTTGTGTCTACTGACAAAAACTTCTTAATGGAACTTCTTATAAAATTATCTGACTTAAAGGACTGTTATTTTGTTAAATTAACAGCCGAACCCAAAGATGGGATGTATTTAGGTAGATGCTTTTTTACAAGTGATCAACTTGTTGGTGAATATTGGGCAAAATACAAACTACACCCTAAATTGATGTGTAATATCCAGGATGATGATTTTAGCAAATCGTTTAGGGACAAGGTTATGAGCTATGATTAAATCCAAAATTAACTATGCAAGTTGACCTTTTTCTTCTGCACTCAAAGAATTAATAAAAGATCTAAAGAGAGCAGCTCATACAGACTCTCTTCGTATCAAAGGGTTTTGATATTTATTGTTAAAAATTTCTGGAGTTAAAACAAAGTACCTTAAGTCTATCCAAGAATTGTTGATATACAAAAAATTCTTCCTTTCTGATTCATATAAAAACCCAAGTTTTTTGATTAAACAAATTGAGGCCTTATTCTCTTTTTTGATCCCAGCTTCTAACCTATGGAGAGCTAAGATTTTAAAAGCAAAAGGAATAAGTGATTTTGCACTTTCATAAGCATAACCATTTCTCCATGAGTGATTATAAATATAATATCCAAAATTCGCACTTTGAATGTCCGTGCGGTCAAATATAGAAAGATCTAGAGTTCCTACATTTAGACCATTCTTTTTTAGAAAAATACCAAGAACATATTTTTTATCTGCTTTCCAGTTTGCATTGTGTTCTTGTATAGATTTTTTATAGATAATTTTTGTTAACTGTTTTTTTTCTGGACACCCAAAATCAAAGTCATTAAGGGATGGTTGTTGCTTTCCTTTTGATTGAGACCAATTTTTATAATCAGAAAGAACATAAGGGCGAATAACTAATCGTCGGGTATTTATTTTTGTGGATAGTGGAACATTTGGATATTTAATTAATTTTCTCACAGCCTTTTATACTCTTTTAGATATTAATTTGCAATAAAGTTGGAAACTCTTGTTATTTTCAGATTTTCATTTGGAGGTGGTGTTTCACATTTATTTTTACTTTGATAAAACTCTTCATCGCTCATAGTAAAATAGTATATATCCTTAGGTTTTTCTCTGTTTCTTTTTCGTACTCGACTTATTCTTTCTTCAGTTGGTACTTCAAAGCTATAAATTTCAATATTTACCTTTGCTGAGTCAGAAATATTTTTAAGCCAGCTCCAGTGAGCTGTCCCCCCACCAAAATCAAAAACAACAGAATGGCCTTTGTTCAAAGATTGAATGGCTTTGGCCCTTAGAAGACCAAGAGCTTTCTCAACATTTGACTCATAATCTTTAAAGCTATAAATAGGTAAATTAAACTCTTTGATTGTTTTATCTAAAGAATAAAAAATAGCCCCAGTATCATTAGATATTTTAAGAGCAAAAGTAGTTTTCCCTGACCCCATAGGGCCGAGCATAGCATAAATTGTTGTTGTAGATTTGTACTTCACAATAAGTTCTTATCATAGAATGTTTTTTTAGTCACTACTTTGTATGGCTATGCAACTTAAGCTAAGGATGAAAATAGAAGCTAGGTATATATATATCATTTTGAAAGAGAGTATTTGCGGCAAAGTCTCATTTGACCATGATAAATTTGTTTAGATTCATTATTAAAAAGAAAACCAGATTTTTCTAGCACTCTTCTTGAGCCTATGTTTTCACTTGCAACAACACCTAAGATCTTATGGGTTTCTAAATTTGACAAAGCCCAATTTACAAGAGACGTAACAGCTTCTGTTGCATAACCCTTTCCACAATATTCATCAGAAATAGCATAACCCACTTCAATATTATTTTTATATGGGCTTAATCCAACATGACCAATTAATTCATTTGTATTTTTTAAAACAATAGCTAAAACTAATGGCTTTTCATCTGGTTTAAGGCTGCCTTGATACTGTGTTATTAGAAAATCTAAAACGCCTGCCGTTTCTTCCTCGTCCTTATATACCTGGTCAGGCATCCATTTTGCTAGGCTTAATTCTTGGCTAAGTTGAAAAACCTTAGTTAGATCACTCATAATAAAAGGTCTAACAATCAAGTTATTAGTTTCAATATCAGTCATTTTTACTCCAG
>Ga0233443_1003878_pt1 | contig 10083 bp, 11 predicted proteins | sample SI_123_September_2_FD_182784 | JGI IMG/M metagenome (GOLD analysis project Ga0233443, IMG submission 182784) | Seawater microbial communities from Saanich Inlet, British Columbia, Canada - SI_123_September2016_200_MG | ecosystem: Environmental > Aquatic > Marine > Inlet | place: Canada: British... | reverse complement strand
ATTCAGTTTTATGTTAGTTTCGATTGATCTGATTGAGCAAAACCATAGCACTAGTTGTTCTAATGCGAGGTTTTGTGATTAAAGATCAATCGAAAATGACGTGAAGATGTAAGAAATATGTCCAGGTTATTTAATTTTCATTCCTTAGGGGAGGCGAAATAAATAAGTGTCCAAATTGCGCAGGATTTTTGTTCGCCTTTGAGGCGTAAAAGTAGGCGTATAGTCGAACTACACAACTATTTTTACAACAAAAAAGGCGGACAAAAATATTGCTATGCCCTTTGGGTACAAGCAAGTTGGATGTTTATTTATTGCGCATCCCCTTATATCAATGATTTTAAAAAATATTCATATAATTTATCTTAAATGATACTTAATGTTGACCGTACAATGTGTGTACGATACCATGAGTGATCAATTGGATAAAAAGGTGGTTGTGATGCAAATTCAGGAACAAAAAACAGAACGAATTGATATTCGTACGACAGCTACAGCTAAAGCAATTCTTCAACAGGCTGCAGCCTCAGTTCATAAATCTGTAAGTGAATTTTTACTGGATACAGGTCTTAGTATGGCTGCAGATACATTGGCAGATAGAAAGCTTTTTGCTTTAAATGATGAACAATGGGAATTGTTTCAACAAGCTTTAGATAGTCCCGCAAAAGAACGTCCAAAATTGAAAAAACTGTTAAATGAACCAAGTGTTTTTGATTGAGTGTTTTTATGGTAAAAAAACAGATAGAAAAACTCAAATTTTCTCATGTTCTGAATGGCTTTGATTGTGGTGTGTCTGATTTAAACCAGTTCCTAATTAAATATGCTTTACAAAACCAGGGCTCCAATAGTGCTAATACCTATGTCGCTTGTGAGAATGATAGAGTTATTGGATTTTATACTTTAGTAGTTGGATCAGTGGTTCATGCTAGTGCGCCTAAGAGAATAACTAAAGGATTGGCCAGGCATCCTGTGCCTGTGATGATTCTGGCTCGACTGGCGGTTGATAAAACTCAGCATGGGCAAGGAATTGGGCGAGGGCTTTTAAAAGACGTTCTCTTACGAACAGCACAAGCTGCCGATATTGCTGGAATTCGTGCTTTGTTAGTTCATGCAAAAGATGATGTCGCTAGACAGTGGTATCAACAATATGATTTTGATGAAAGCCCAACAGATCCTTTACACCTTTATTTGCTACTTAAAGATGTTAAAAAACTTCTCTGAATATTGGATTAAATTCCATAAAGGCACGTAATGCCAGTCAATTGGTTAAATTAATGGGCGGACAAATTGAATTATCCAGTATCATGGAACAGCAAACCATATTCCGATTTGCATTGACAAAGTAAAAAAGGACATTGTTTTTTGCCATCACCTTTTGATCAAATATCCTTAATAACATCACTTTCGAAAACACCTTTGAAAGTATACCTTTTTTTATTTTTATCAAATACTTCCTAAGTTAGGCAACTCGCAATAAATAAACTACCCATCTTACTTGCTATTTTGTTTGTCTTTTTTATTACAAAAATAGTTATGTAGAGCGACTACACGCCTATTTTTGTAATAAAAAAGACAAACAAAATTTCTGCGCAATATGGGTAATTTATTTATTGCGTGTTACCTTAATTTTTTATCTTGATCAAGCCACCGTTTTATCACTTCTTCTAATTCTAGTTTAGTAAAGGGTTTGCTGATATAGTCATTCATTCCTGCTGTCTTACATTTATTGGCATCAGCATGGAGTGCATCTGCGGTACAAGCAATGATAGGAATGGTATTTTTTTCATTGTCATCCAGTTGACGAATTTGTCGGGTTGCATCAAAACCATCCAGTTCAGGCATATGACAGTCCATTAAAATCAAGTCAAATTTTTCTTTTTTAACCGCATCAACGGCTAATTGCCCGTTGTTAGCAACAACTGTTTCATAGCCTGCAAGTTTTAGAAAATTAGTCGCTAGAAATTGATTGATTTTGTTGTCTTCAGCCAGCAATATTTTGGCAGAAATATTAGAGGATTTATTCGCTACAATATTATTTTCATCATCATCTGCAACTGTCTGTGCAGGCATCGATGAATTGTTTTGCACAACCCGATTAAATGTCAGTGCAAATCGGAATATGGTTTGTTGTTCCATGATACTGGATAATTCAATTCGTCCGCCCATTAATTTAACCAATTGACTGGCAATGGTGAGTCCTAATCCCGTTCCTCCATGTTTGCGTGAACTGGAATTATCAACCTGATTAAAAGCGTCAAATACTTTTGTCTGATTTTCTTCGGAAATACCGACACCCGTATCAATCACCGCAAAATCTAACTGTATTTTGTCATTTTGTTCTTCAAGCAACTCAACTTTAATGGTGACGGACCCTAATGCTGTGAATTTGATGGCATTACCGACCAGGTTAATGAGAATTTGGCGTAATTTTCCAATGTCTCCATAAACAGCAAGAGAAACGTCCTGAGGAATAATGGTTAATAACTGCAAATTTTTTGCTTTTGTCAGTCCACTCAATATATTTCTGACCTGAATGATTAAATTAGCTACATCAAATTCGTCATTTTTAAGCTCAATAGAACCTGATTCACCTTTAGAAAAATCAAGTATTTGATTGATAATCTCCATTAAGGCATGGCTAGATTGTTGGATGATATCTGTATATGATTGTTGTTCATCTGATAATTCTGTTGTTTGCAGTAAATCAACCATACCCAATACACCATTCATTGGCGTTCTGATTTCATGGCTCATGTTGGCCATGAAATCGCTTTTAATTTGACTGGCTGTTTCTGCAACTTCAAGGGCTTTGACTAATTCTTTGGTTCTATTTTCAATGATTTCTTCCAATCCTTCCTGATAGACAAAGAGTTCCTGACGACTTTGTACCAAACTTTTATTCATGGTATAAAAATCTTTGGCAAGTTGACCAATTTCATCGCTTCGATTGATATTAATTTCTATTTTTGAGTCTCCCTCACCAATGCGTTTGGCTGACTCAGACAATTGATGTATGGGTTTAATTAGGTTCTTCGCCAATAGTGTGACCATGATGATTGAAAACAGCATCATCACAAGGGTAACCTGTATAATTAATGATTGAATTTGTTGTTTGCCGTCATGCTGAATTAATTGTGATTGCTGAACCACATGTTCAATCTCCTGATGAATCGATTCCAGAGAAAACCCCAGTCTAACGCCGCCTAATTTAACTTTTCCCAAATAAACAGGTATTGAAAAGTCGATTAGATGAGTTGTTTTTTGTATTAACAGTTTTGTTGATGGAATGATTTTTTGGGCAAAATTATCTTTCATCGGGTGGCTGAATGTGGGAATTGAACGTTTGCCATCATGAATTAAGGCGCCTTTGTCATCGTAAACCATGGCATACTTGACGCCTGGTTGAGACAACACCACTTTAAGTAAACGATAAATGCTTTCCGTATCATACTGGTAAATTGGGTTTGCCAGATTATCAGCAAGGATGTGTAACGCCAATGTGCCACGTTGTTCCATTTGCACCAATAGCTGTTTTTCTAATTTGTTAACAGAAGATTGAGTCATTTTGTTTGAAATGGATTCAAACTGTAGTGATAAGACGCTGACCAAGATTGTTACAATGATAATAACCAGCGACAAAATCAGTAAGGTATAACGAGATTGAAGTTGAAGTTTCATTGTTTACAAAGTACCGTCAATGATATATTTGAGCTTTCTGGCGTGATCAATTGCTTGTATCATTTGGTCATTAATTTCCTCGAATCGGCTTGTTTTTTGGTACATTTTCATTGCTTGTTTGCCTTCAGAGGTGTTGTGTGCCGCTAATAAAAGGGTCTTTAGTCTGGTTTTAATCGTTTGTGGCAAATTTTTTCTAACAATTTCAAGGCTGCGAGGATAATCACGGGTTCGATGGATGATGTTGAGATTTTTTTTAAAAGAAGTTGGCATGTGGTCTTCCTTTTCCCAGTCCAGATTTCCAAAAGCCAGTGCATCGACCAGTCCTTTATTAACCCAGGTAGACATATTGATTTCTTCTCGGGCAAAAACATAGCCAATGTGATCAGCTGTAGGCTTTTGTCGGGGTGATTTGAGTTTTTCTAGTTTTAACTTTTTTTGTAGCAAAGTTGAGGCGGGGATATAAAATGCAGAGGTTGAACCTGAATCCTGAAATGCAATTGTTTTTCCTGTTAAATCATTCAATGTTTGAATGCCTGAACCTTGTCTTGCAACAAAAACAGTATGATACTTAGGAACCCCTTTTTTCCATTTTAACAGCAATAATTCAGCCCCCGTTTTTTGCTGAAATTCAACTGCAGAAAAAACAGTTTCGGTGATCCAGTCAACTTTACCTTGTTTTAAATAACGAATCATCTGCCGATTATTTTTTGCCATCAGTACCTTGCCTTGCTTAATGCCAAGGTCATGCAATTGACTGACAGCATAATCAATCATCGGTTTGAGATAACGATAATGTTTCATGGGATTGCTAGTGATTTTGCCAATGACCAGTGTTTGTTGTTCTTGCTCGGAGGCTTGAACATTAGTGCTGATGAAACCAAGGCAAGTGATGGATAAAATGATAATCCTCAAATAATCAGTTGATTTGTTGAGATACGTCATGTTTTAAAAATCCAATTGGGTACGCATTTGTAAAATATTCACATCATCATTGCCTATTACATCACCATCAGCATCGGCAAATTGATCGTTATCCACCATAATATAATTCAGCATAAAACGTAATTTAGGATTGGCGTACCAGTTAACGCCCAGTGTCCAGTGTTTTGCTTTACCTCCCGTGATGTCATGGCTGTTTAAGTTGAGTTGACTATGACGTAATGCCAATTCCCATGCACCATTTTGATGGGTCGGGTTGATGCGCGAGAAACGGCCTTTTTTTGCTTTATAAACGCGTGATTCTCCCGTTAAAAACCAACTGCCGTAGATGTACCAGCCATCAAAGTCGAGTGTTTGTTGGGATGAGCCACGAGATATTTTACTTTGAATGTATTCTGATTGAAGCGATAATGTGTGCATGACGATGGCCGCTTCAATGCCATAACGATCAATTTGTTCTGCTGATTTGATGCTGCCTGTGTGAAGATATTTAATATCAGTTACATGGCTTTCTGGGCGATTTTTGAACTTGATCTTATTGTCATCATCTGGCTTACGCATTGACAGGGCGATGCCTAAATGAGCCGATCGTCTATCCATTTTTAGCGGTGCAAAAGTGAAGCGTCCTGTTGCTCCCCAGCCTTCGTCGCCTTCGTTGTCAGCATCATCATTAAATCCATCACCAAACAAGCCTGTGTTGAAAGTCCATGAATCACCCATTGTTTTAAAACCGATGCCGATATTATTTCCTAATGCCAGCTCATTTGGCAGTGCTCTTTCCATAAATGTCAGATATTTGCGACTGGTTAATTCCTCAAGACTAAAGGGTTCTTTGAAATATCCAATTTTAAATTTCATTGGTAATTTGCCTAAATATTCTATGTAGGCATCTTTAATTTCGACCGATGAACCCGCAAAATCTAGTTCCAGTTCATAACCCCAATTTGTCTGTAGTATCCCCTCAGCACCTAATCGTGCGCTACGCAATTCAGTGCCAGAACCCAACCTGTTTAACTGATCCTCCTGATAGTAGGCATAGTCAATTAACAGGCGACCTTTTATTTCAAACGAAGACGAGCCATCATAGGTGCTGATTTTAAAGCCACCATTGGTGCTTAGATGAACTGCTTTTTGTTGATTTGACTCTTCATCATCCAAGCGTTGACTAATCGATTCATACTGAGATTCAGAAATAACCTTATTTTTTTTCAACTCTTCCAGTAAAATTTGATCGGTATCATCACTCATGACGCAAGTTGAGAGAAAAAAGCAAATGTTTGTCAAAATTAATAGGAATATATTTTTCATTAGAATAATGTCATTGATAAAATTGATAGATTAGTTTAGAAGCGGAAAATGGTATTTTTATTATTAAGTAAACAAACATTTGTTTGCTTAGATAAATAATCTAAAAAATATATCAAAAAAAATATTGCATTTATTTGAATCAGCTATACTTTTTCAATAAATATCTTATCTTCTGATGAAAGCAACTATTATGAATAAACGCCCCGTCTATTTAAATCTACTGAAAATACATTTGCCGATTGGTGGAATATTATCCATCGCTCATCGAATTTCTGGTTTTTTCTTGTTTTTACTCATTCCATTGTGGATTTATCTGCTTGATTTATCTTTGCAAAATGAGCAAGGCTTTAGTGACGTTAAGCAACTGTTGGATGGCTGGTTTTTTAAGCTGGTTGTGATTGCCTGTTTATGGGCATTGATACATCATTTTTTAGCAGGAATTCGTCATTTATTGTTGGATATGGATATCGGTATTGAGAAACAAGCCGCCACTAAAAGTGCATGGATTGTGTTTATTGTTGAAGCAGTCTTGGTGTTAATTATGATTGGAGTTATATTATGAGTCGGCATGCTCATGGATTAAAAGCCTGGCTCGCACAACGGGTTAGTGCAGTCTATTTGACAATCTATTTGTTGGTTATTATGGTGATGATATTGGGTTGTGATCAGCCTTTGACTTACACTGTCTGGAATGACTGGCTGAAATCATCGGTTATGTCAATTTTCACAACGTTGTTCTTTTTCGCTTTGTTGCTTCATGCCTGGGTTGGCATTCGAGATATATTGATGGACTATGTTCACCCCTTTGTTATCCGTTTTTCTTTACTCATCTTTATCGCTGTTTTTTTAATGATTGAGGCTTTGTGGGTAGTACGAATTTTACTCTGACCTGATTTTAATGTAGGACAATATGACTATACAACGACGTAAATTTGATACTTTAATTATTGGTTCGGGTGGTGGCGGTTTACGTGCCGCATTACAACTGTCTCAAGCCGATGCCAATGTGGCGGTGGTATCAAAAGTATTTCCAACTCGATCTCACACGGTTGCGGCACAAGGTGGTGTTAATGCTGCTTTGTCAAATTGCACCGAAGATAAATGGCATTGGCACATGTATGACACGGTCAAAGGCAGTGATTATCTGGGAGATCAGGATGCGATTGAATATATGTGTAAATCAGCATCCCGAATTGTTTATGAATTAGAGCATTACGGAGTACCTTTTTCTCGTCTGGATAATGGTAAAATTTATCAACGTCCTTTTGGTGGACAAAGTCAAAACTTTGGTGGAGCACAAGCCGCTAGAACGTGTGCCGCTGCCGATAGAACAGGTCATGCCATATTACACAGTTTATATCAGCAGAATATTCAGGCTAAAACCAATTTTTTTGATGAGTATTTTGCCATTGACCTAATTCGTGATGAAGAAGGTTATATCTTGGGGGCTGTTGTTTTAGATATTGAATCAGGTGAACCACTCATCATTGATGCAAAAACCACTTTGTTGGCTACGGGGGGTGCAGGGCAAATATTTAAAACCACCACCAATGCCTTAATTAATACTGGTGATGGGATGGCAATGGCATTACGAGCCAACGTACCGTTGCAAGACATGGAGTTTTTCCAATTTCATCCAACGGGTATTGCTGGTAGGGGCATGTTAATCACTGAGGGTGCAAGAGGTGAGGGGGGCTATCTGGTTAACGCCGATGGCGAAAGATTAATGGAGCGATATGCGCCGAATGCCAAAGATTTAGCGAGTCGTGATGTGGTCAGTCGTGCTATAGCAACCGAGGTGAGAGAAGGTCGAGGTTGTGGGCCAGAAAAAGATCACGTGATGCTGAAGCTGACTCATTTGGGTGGCGATGTCATCAAAAAACGTCTACCAGGTATTCGGGATATGTGTCTGACTTTTTTGCATTTAGATCCGATTGAAAAACCCATTCCCGTTTATCCAACCGCCCATTATACCATGGGTGGAATACCAACCAATCATCATGGGCAAATTGTGATGCCTTCTCAACAAGGCTTGGAAGATATTGTGCCTGGGTTTTATGCGGCAGGTGAATGTGCTTGTGTTTCAGTGCATGGTGCCAATCGTTTGGGAGGCAATTCATTATTAGATATTCTGGTTTTTGGACGTGCAGCAGCTAAAGATATTGTTAACTATTTACATGAAAACAAACATCGTCGTCCACTGGATAAAAATAGCATTGATAGAGCGATGTCAAGATTGGGTCGTTGGAATCAACAAGGTGATGGTTCAGGTGAAACGGTTGCTGGACTAAGAACAGAATTAAGACAGGTGATGGAAGATCATTGTGGTGTCTTTCGCAATGCCGATGTTATGCAAGATGGCATTGATAAAGTAAAGTCACTGGAAAAACGTTTAAAAGATGTCAAAATTCAAGACACCAGTAAAATGTTCAATACTGCTCGTATTGAAGCCTTGGAGCTTGAAAACTTAATGGATATTGCATTGGCAACCGTGATTTCTGCCGAAGCAAGAACTGAAAGTCGTGGTGCTCATTCCCGAATGGATTATACCGAAAGAGATGATGTTGATTGGATGAAACATAGCCTATACTTCAAAGAAAACTATCGCCTGGATTACAAGCCAGTGAGAACAAAACCATTAACGGTTGATTCATTTCCACCTAAAAAACGGGTTTACTGATATGAGTAAAACGATGCGCTTTTCAATTTACCGATACAACCCAGAAACACAAGAGCCTGCTTTTATGCAGGACTATGTATTGGATGATGTGCGTCCAGGAACGATGTTGCTCGAAGCCATTTTACGCATAAAAGTCATAGATGAAACTTTGGGTTTCAGGCGGTCATGTGGTGAAGGCGTTTGTGGATCAGATGCGATGAATATCAATGGTCGTAATGGTCTAGCATGTGTGACACCTTTGGAAGAATTAAAAGAACCCATTGAAATTCGTCCTATCCCAGGAATACCTGTAATCAGAGACTTAATTGTTGATATGGAGCCTTTCTATAGTCAATATAGAGTCGTTAAGCCCTATTTGGTGAGAACTGATCCAGAAACTGAAGTGGAAATACCTCAAACTCCTGAACAACGAGACAAGTTGGATGGTTTGTACGAATGTATTTTATGTGGTTGCTGTACTACCTCATGCCCATCATTTTGGTGGAATCCTGACAAGTTCCTAGGGCCTGCGGCATTATTACAGTCATGGCGTTTTTTAGCAGATTCTCGTGATCAGGCAACCGATGAGCGTCTTGATGATTTGGAAGACCCATTTAAGTTGTTTCGATGTCATACCATCATGAATTGTGTTGATGTTTGTCCAAAAGGGCTGAATCCTACCAAAGCCATTGGTAATATTAAGAAGTTGATGTTGAAGAAAGGTCTGTAAGATAATGAATAAACAAACCAAATACAATCAAACCAAATGGCGTTGTCGTCGCGGTATGTTAGAGTTGGATTTATTGCTAAATGGTTTTGTCAATCACGTATACCCCACGCTTGAAAGTAAAGCTCAAAAATCATTTGAAACACTGCTGGATTGTCCTGATCAATCCTTGCAACAGTGGTTAGCAGGCAATGACTTGCCTGATGATAAATCATTGCATGATATCGTTAAACAGATTCGCCTCAATGCTTGTCATTCTGCCTAAAAAATCAAATCAATTATTGATCATTCTTGTTATTCTACATACCATATCACTCAGTGTTTTATGGTTGGATTTGACATTGTTAAATGACTATAAATTATTGATATTGTTTTTTATTATTGTGTCATTTTTGTATTCAATGTATTTTAAGTCAGCCCACTTAATCCAAAAGTTTTCATTAAATACCTCTGGTCAATTTGCAATAAAAACCCAATCATCAGAAGACTGGATTAAGGTTAGGCTAGGATCACAATCATTTGTTAGTCGTTATTTGTTAATACTTTATTTTTATTCAAAAAAGAAAAAGTTACCTTTTAAAATACTTTTATTCAGAGACAGCATCAGTGCCGTCGATTATCAGTCTTTATTGATGAAGCTGACGTTGTTAAAGCTGAATTAAGCGGGCTTGTCCGCTTCAATGACAACTTATGCCCTTGCGGTATAAAGCTGAATTAAGCGGGCTTGTCCGCTTCAATGACAACTTATGCCCTTGCGGTATAAAGCTGAATTAAG
>Ga0233443_1003870_pt1 | contig 10095 bp, 6 predicted proteins | sample SI_123_September_2_FD_182784 | JGI IMG/M metagenome (GOLD analysis project Ga0233443, IMG submission 182784) | Seawater microbial communities from Saanich Inlet, British Columbia, Canada - SI_123_September2016_200_MG | ecosystem: Environmental > Aquatic > Marine > Inlet | place: Canada: British... | reverse complement strand
CTCGTCCATTATTGCGTCCATTTCCATTGCGTGCGCTGGAGTTATTTCCGTTATTTCTATTGCCGTTTCTATTATTACCGATATAAGGCATCTGTCTTGATCCTGTATATGAATTTCCTGAGCCTACAATATTTCTTCTTTGTCCATTCATATTGTTATTAGCTGTATTATTCACAAGTGGTTGTTCACTGTCAAAACTGAATGGGTATTGAACATATTTTCTGTTGTTGATGTCGGTTACAGATTTTAGACTGGAATCAATGGTTAGTTTATCAAAGTTGCTATACTTAAGTAAATCAGAAGAATAGTCACCAATATTCACTCGGCTTCTTGCTTGTAGAGCATCACTGTATTTATCTTCTTTATTTGATCTTGAACGCCTTTTTGATTTTGACGATTTTGATTTTCTAAATGAAATTTTTGATAAGCTGTCTAAAGCTTTATCTCTATTTTTAAAGTTTTGGCTAGACTTACACATGGGGCTTCTGATGTATTTTTTTGTAAAACAGTTCATTGAATTTGAAATTTTAATATAATCAGACTCAATATCTGTAACATTTTTATAGTCAGATCTGTTAAGGTCGCTGGATTCCACACCTTCTGTCATTTTCAAAACTTTTTTATAGTGCTTTTGAAAATCTAGATTTAACGCAGTGGCCATTTTTAACTTTTTGTTCATATACTCTTTACGATTTTCTTCGAGCATAGCTGTAATGGCTCTCTTTTCTGTAAAAGGAACTCTTGGGTCGTACTGTAATTCTTGAATTTCTTTTTTAAATCGAGCGTTAGTTGAATTTATATCTTTTAAAATATTATCTTCAAGATCTTTGTTTTCAGCTAGAAATTCTTTATGAGCATGTAAAGATTTGGCCTTTGCTTTTAATGTATTGATGGCATTGTAAAACGGTTCACTATCTTCTAGATCAAGGTCATTATCGTTGTCCTCATTAAACATAGATTCAAGTTCTTCAATATTATCATTAAAGTCGGATTGGTCTTTTTTAGCGGCAAGTTTTCTTAATCGAGTTAAGAGCCCTTTTTTCTTATTAGTAAATACTTGTTTTAAAAAAAGATCTTTATCGATGGTTTTATTATAAGGTTCATCTTCAAGAATACTGATAATATGATCAAAGCCGTTGTGAGCAAGTTTATCTACACAAGCCATAAGGTCTTCCATAGATTTAATCTTTTTTAATTTTTTAGCTTCACCATCAGCGCTCTGTTTTTGACAACGTAGTTGAGCCAATAAATTTTTGCGTGTGCTTTTGTATTTTTTATCGGATTTTTTAGTGGCTACATTTGATGTCTCAGTATCATCAGTGGTCTGTAGTTTTAATGTAGCATTTAGGGCGTCCTGAATATTGTTAATATTATTTTCACCTACTTTAAAGGTATGCTCTGATTTACAGTTACCTGTGGTGCAGTGCTTGCCCTCTATATCCACGCGGATATATTTATTGTTTTTCTTTAACTTAGACAGTACATTTTTAGGTGAATCAACAGGGTCAAATCCACCATATCCATCAGTTGTATATACTTTTGATTTTTTCATATGTTTTGATGGATCGAAGGCGATCATATTATGTTCGTTAACACCTTTTCTCTTATCATTCACAACCAGAAAGCCTTTATTTTTAATCAGTTGTTTATTTGTCTTTGTTGCAGTGTATCCTGTTAAATCGTAATCATCTGTGGATTTTTTTTCTTCCTTTGCAAACACATGCTTTGTAAGTTCCACCTTTTCTGATTCTTCAGAATCGCTAGATGCCATGTCTGTGCTGCCGTATTCCACACTGTAATTGGACCACGATGATGTGGCAGCTAGTAAACAGAATAGTCCTGCTATAAGTAGCTTGTTCTTTTTAGTTATTGTTTTCATATTAATACCCTCCATTAATACCTGGATCCATCCAGGGGTTTCACTGTTTGAAAGTTCAATTCCTGGGCCTAAAGTGCCAGTTTGTAAGATTATGAAAACATTGGTCTTTTTAAATACTAGACAGTTGTAAAAAGTTTGACCGGGTGTAAAGGAATTGAAAGATGAGTGGGATATTTCATGGAAAACGGCCTTATATTGGCTGTTTAAAAGTTTGATGGATGAAATTGCCCAAAGTAACAAAATTTGTTAGAAAGGGGGGGTGTTAGAGCCTGGAATCATGGGGAATCCCACTAAATTAGAGCCAAATAAGCAGTTGGACTGGAAATGGCAAAGCCGTAAATCCTTACGTTCTTTAAGTGATTTTGAGCAATATTTTGATCTTTCAGTAGATGAAAAGAAGGCATTTGCCTATAACCAGGATCTTTTTCAAGTAAGAGCCACCCCATATTATGCAAGTTTAGCTCATAAGACGGATATAAACTGCCCCATACGCCAAATATTAGTGCCTCAGTTTAAAGAAGTGGAGGCTTATAAAACGCAAAGCTTAAAAGACCCCTTGGCCGAAAGGCAGAATAACCCTGTACCCAGAATCATACATCGTTATAAAGATCGGGTCCTTTTGTTAGTTACAGATTTTTGTAGTGTGTATTGTCGTTACTGCACAAGAAAACATTTTACTGCCACTGGCCAGGCCGTAATTTCTAAAAAAGATTTTCACTTAGCTCTGGATTACATTTATAAACACAGCGAGATAAAAGAGGTGATTTTGTCAGGTGGTGACCCTCTGACATTATCTGATGAAAAGTTAGATGAGCTTTTGTATGCAATTAAAGGGATTCCCCATGTGGAACTAATTAGGATTGGTACTCGAGTACCTACGGTTATGCCCATGCGTGTGACGGAGAAGCTAGTTAAAATTTTAAGAAAACATAAGCCCGTATTTTTAATGAGCCATTTTAATCACAGAAAGGAAATCACGGATTTGTCATCGCAGGCCTTAGAACTATTTGTAGACCATGGCATTCCTGTAATGAATCAAATGGTTTTGTTAAAAAATATAAATGATTCTGCAGATGCTGTTTATGAGCTTTCTCGGGCTTTGTTGCGCTTAAGAGTAAAGCCCTATTATATGTTTCAGTGTGACCCTGTGGTAGGTACAGAGCATTTAAAAGTATCCCTGGAGAAATCAAAATCTATTCAAAGAGAACTATGGGGGCATAGTTCTGGACTGGCTATGCCGAACCTTTCTTTAGATATTCCGGACGGCGGAGGCAAAGTAGGTATAGTTCCAGATTTTTACCAAGGATCTGAAGCTGGAACCCATTTTTTTGTTGGGTTTGACGGGGTAAAAGGGGTATATAAAGACCCGGTGGAATAACAAAGTTCTTAGAAGTAGATTCTTGGCGGTGCGAAGACCTATCCCAAAAAGGCTCAGACATGCGGTTCTCGCCCTTCGGGCTGCGATCCGAACTCGCTTTTTGTGCTAGGTCTTCGCACCGCCAAGAATCTACTTCTAAGAACTTTGTACAAAATTTGGTTTAAGCAACTGGAGTCAATGTATGAGTGAGTTACTTTTTTCGAATGAATTAAACGATGTGCAGTTAAAAGCTGTTCATCAAACTGATGGTCCTTTGCTGATTCTTGCAGGAGCTGGATCGGGTAAAACGCGTGTGCTCACTTATCGTTTTGCTAATATTATTGCTCAGGGGCATGCTGCCAGTTCGCAGATTCTTTGCATGACTTTTACTAATAAAGCAGCATCTGAGATGCAACTGCGTATTAATTCATTATTGCGAAAGCTAGAAATTTACTCTAGAGAGCCTTTGTGGATATCTACTTTTCACTCATTTTGTGTTCGTATTTTGAGAAATGAAATTCATTATTTAGGCTATGATAATTATTTTGCTATTTACGATCAATCAGATCAGTTAAGCCAAATAAAAAGAATAATGAAGTCCTTTGATATAGCTGATAAGTCCCATCCGGCAAAAAACTTTCAAGGGGTGATCAATCGTGCAAAAATGAATGTGCAGTCGCCAGAGGATTTAGAAATCCAAACAGACACTTATGTGGATGATTTGTCTATTCAAGTTTATCGTCAGTATGAGATTGAACTTAAAAAATCTAATGCTTTAGATTTTTCCGATTTATTACTTAAAACGCACTTGTTATTTAAGCAGTTTCCGGACGTTTTGTTTAAGTATAATCAACAGTTTAAATATATCATGGTGGATGAGTATCAGGATACCAACTTTATTCAATACTCTTTAATTCAACAGCTCACTAAAACTCATCATAACCTATGTGTTGTGGGGGACGAGGATCAGTCTATTTATTCTTGGCGTGGGGCGGATATTACTAATATTTTAAATTTTGAAAAAGATAACCCGTCGGCACATGTGGTAAAACTAGAGGAGAATTATAGATCTTCAAAGAATATAGTTTTAGCGGCATCGGCGGTTATTGCCAATAATACAGAACGAAAATCTAAAACTCTGTTTACCTCAAACCCTGAGGGAGAGCTGATTTCTATTCAAGAGCAAGAGACTGAGTATGATGAAGCTCGATTTATTTCTCATAAGATTGAATCTCTAGTTTCTCAAGATCAATGTATGCACTCAGAAATCGCGGTGTTTTATAGAACCAATGCTCAGTCTAGGGTCATAGAGGATCAGCTAAGATCTCTGTCTATTCCTTATAAATTAATAGGTGGGGTTAAGTTCTATGATCGTTTAGAGATTAAGGATATATTGGGATATTTGAAATTAGTTTTAAACCCTAAGGACAATGTTGCTTTTCGTAGAGTGATCAATGTTCCCACAAGAGGCATTGGTAAAACCACAGTAGAGAAACTAGAGCATATTGCCACCGAGCAGGGGTTATCTTTATTAGATAGTATTCAAGTGGCTATTGATAATAAAGTAGTGCACTCGGGAGCTGCGAGAAAACTGAAAAGTTTTTACGAATTAATGCAAACTCTGATGGGTGATTATAAACGTTTAATTTTATCCGAACTCTATATGGAAGTTGTGGAAAAATCAGAATATATTCGGCGTCTAGAGCTAGATAACAGTGTTGAGGCGTTGTCAAGAATTGACAATTTAGAGGAATTTCAAAACGCAATTGTGCAGTTTGAGTCCGAACGTGGAGACGAGTCTAATTTACAAAACTTTCTAGAGGAAATGGCTTTAGTGTCCGATGTTGATGATGTGGATGCTAACGAAAACTGTGTGACCTTAATGACACTACATTCCTCTAAAGGCCTAGAGTACCCCATAGTTTTTGTTGTGGGATTAGAGGAAGGTTTATTTCCTTCAGGCATATCAGTAGACGACGGGGAGTCAGCTGTAGAGGAAGAGCGACGTCTTTGTTATGTGGGCATGACAAGAGCCATGAAAAAGCTATTTCTTTCTTATGCACGACAAAGAAGAGTGTGGGGAGTGGAGCAAATGAACCCACCCAGTCGTTTTCTCAAAGAAATTCCACCGGAGTTTGTAAAAGAAGAGGGACAAAGAGTACGACCTAAGTTTATGTCCAAATTTTCACAATCATCAAGTTCAGCAAAAAACAGCTATTCAAATTATAACCAGTCCAGCTCTACAGATGAGTACTCACAGGAAATAGGTTTTGATGATGAGTTTAATCAAAGCACCGATTTTGATGATTTCTATTCTGACCCAACAGCATCCCTAAGTATGGATTTTAAAAAAGGTATGCGAGTACGTCATCCCACCTTCGGAGTGGGGCATATTGCCTTTGCCGACGGCCAAGGGGAAAAGCAAAAAGTGGGAGTTGTGTTTCCAAATAAGGCTATGAAAACATTTGTGGTGAAGTATGCTCGTCTTGAGAAGTTGTAGTACTAGTTTGTTTGTTTTGTCTTTGAGTGAAGATCTTCTAGCACTGACATTGCGCAATAAAACTCAGGGTCAATATTGTTACCATTAGGTGACCCAAAAAATTTAACCCCCATAATACAAGCGTCATAGAGTAGGTCTATATAAACGGTACCATATTTTTTTTCAACTTCCTTAAGAGCTTCCATTACACCGTCTGGCTTTTGAGTACCTTGTGCTACGATCACGGGATTTTTCATTTCTGTTTCATTTACTGACCCAGTAGGGTTTGCAGCTAAAGCAACACTTCCTGTAAATAGTATTGCAGTCATTAAATTTATCCATTTCATTTGAAAGCTCCTTTTTAGAAAAACATATTTAATTTGAATTTGAAACACTACCAGATAACTGTAGTGTAGGATTACAAAATACGTTGTTTGTAAAAATGAAAATGACTATCAACTATAGTTATAGTCATTTTATCTTATATATTAATTTTTTTGGAAATAATTATATCATATATGAAGATTAGAATAAAAAAATACTTACTGGTTTGCTGTTGCTCGATTTAATCGTTGCTTTAACCATCTCTTTTCATTCAGTTTGATTTCTGTCAGTCTAAACTTAGTAATTTTGCAGGAGTCAGGTTGAGACTTCTTAAGCCATTGTATGCGGCCGCGTGGTTTTTTTTTGTCGCGGAGTTCAATTATAAGGTTAACTGTTTCAAAAAGTTCCTCAGAAATTAGTGAAGATTTAGGAAAACATTCCCCTCTATTGAAGTCGACTATAATAGAGGGGGAGACTCCGCCTAAACTATCTTGAAGAAAAGTGAGTCCTAGTGGACAGGTAAAATCTTTCTTTGACTTTAAATGTTTAACTTTGAGAAGGCCTAGTCCTACCCCATCTAAGGAAAGAGTGGCTGTCCAATGTGGATTTTTAATGTTACATTTTATTATAGGAGTATTTGCCAAGATTAATTTTGTGGAAAATATCATAAAAATTAGAATGATTTTATTTATGTTCATTCAGGGCTCCTAGGATTACAAATATGCAGGGTATGGGTAGCGCAATGTAGGTTTCCACCGCCCATATGTGCATAATCAAAAGTATCTATAAAATCGGACTCTAGGCCTCTTTTTTTGTATTCTGATTTTATATATTTTTCAAATATTTGACTTCCAGATATTGGAGCGATGATCGTGTTATCAACAGAAACTGAATTTGTTGAATTTGGTAAGAGTGATTCGCCAAATCGTTTAGAAAGTTCTAGAGTGCCATCTTTCTTTTGAATAGCTTGCCCTCCGAAAAAAATATCTGGAACATCAATAAAATCAGGTGTGCAACTTGGCAGCCTTTTTTTGAGCTTGGCTGTTAATTGCTTCTTAAGGTCATCCATTTTCTGTTGAATGAGTTCGTTGTATTTTTTTAATAGTGTATTATTTGATGTTAAAACTTTTAAAATATGTTTGTTAGTCATGTTATGGCAATCGGTCAATTCTTTTAAAGGTTTAGCAAAGGAGAGGGTTACACCCGCATAGGCTCTATTAATAAAAAAATTAATGAGCTTAAAGTCAATCTTACTTGTGTTTGGTGATTTTTTTTCAGTGATAACTTCATCCTCAATAAGATCTAAGGCCGCATTGCAAAAATGTGAAATTCCCCTATGGTAATATGCGCGGGTGGAGAGGAGTTCTTCGTTTTGTGGAAAAAATAAAAATGGTTTTTCTTGGTTATTTCTTAAGAGCTCTATGGCTTTTTTTGGGCTAGATATTGCAATTGAAAAATTACAAGGTTCCTTTTTATTATTATTTTTAATAACTTTCATTATTTCATCTGTATGGCCTATACTTAACCAAGAAGTTGGTACTTTAATTTTATTCTCAGGATCTTTTCCACAAAATTGATCAGAATAGAATTCCCAATGTTTATCTTTTTCAATAGCGTCATCACCAAATAAGCAAAACCCACCGGGAAGGCCTTCAATATTTCCACCACGGTATCCCCCTTTTGGTTCACCTAGATTCTTTAGAGGTGATCCTGTTTTAAAGCCACATTCTCTCACAGCTTTAGAAATTTCCTTAAAGGATTTTTCAGAGTCAAATTTATTAATATTAAATTTGTAACTATCTACTATTCGCAAAACAACCTCACCTTTTTTATTAAAAAAAGATTCGAAATAATCCTGTTGCCATGTATAGCTAGGTGCAGGGACCCTAATAAGTGCAGACTTCCATTTTTGTTTTTTAGCTATATCAACTGGTAATGCATCTATATTTCTAACAACAGTATCAAAAGTACCCTTTGATACTGTTAATAACATAAGTGGTGGGTTATCATTTGATGCATTTAAAACTTTATTAACAAATGACGAAGTAAAAGCTGAATCAATTCCCCACCCGGTTGAGCCATCTGAAACAATTACGGCAGATGTGGGGAATGTTTCGGGTAGGATTGTATTGTCACCTTTTGGACAAAGAGGTATGGTGTCTGCTCGGTTTTTTATCCAGTCTGGGCAGCTACTAAAAGCTGCTTCTGAAAAAAATACTAAAGTAGTTAAAAGGACAATATTTCTAAGCCATGACATACTCAGTTATCGGTTTAAACCTTATATACACGATGGCTTTCAGCAAACCTTGTATTTAGTCGAGTATTATAGACAAATTAACAATTTTGATAAAAGTCTGTAATTTCCTGCTTTGCTTCTGCGAAAATATTTTTACTAGAAGCTAAAATGGAATTGTGGTTTGGGTGGTAGTCCTTACCTTCATAATTGCACACTTCTCCGCCGGCTTCTTTAACTAGTAAAAAACCTGCAGCAGTATCCCACGGTTTTAGGTTTTTTTCCCAAAAAATATCGAATACGCCCTCTGCTACCATGCATAGGTCATAAGCTGCGGCCCCAGGTCTACGAATGGCTCGGGTTTTATTAAGGATTTTTGCAAATAGCATGAGCTCATTCTCAATATCATTACTTTCCGAGTAAAAACCCGTGGCTACTAAAGACTCTCGTAATGATTTTCGTTGGCTTACATTTATAGATTTGCCGTTTTTATAAGCACCACTGCCTTTGGTGGCCCAATACACATCACCCATGGAAGGCGCGTCAACAACAGCCACTTGAATTTCGCCGTTAATTTCTAAGCCGATTGAGATACAGTAAATGGGAAATTTGTGAACATAGTTTGTAGTGCCATCAAGGGGGTCTACAATCCAGCAAGCTTTTCCAGAGGATTGGGAGATATTATCTTTGAAAGCACCTTCTTCTCCCAAGAAATCAATTTCGGGGGCGTGGGCTTTTAGGTACTCTTCTATACACTTTTCGCTGGCAAGATCAGCTTCACTCACTAGGCCTGCTTTTTCCTTTTCGGAAACATTGGATAAACGTCCAAAATATTGCAAAAGAATGGCTCGTGATTTTTCAGCTGCCTTTAAGGCTAGATCTAAGTAAAACTCATTGTTTTTTATAGTGTTTTTCAAGTTTAATATCCCCTGGAAGCCGCTATCTTCCTACATTCTTGTGTTTTGTCAATACTTTGACAGGATTGACGAACGCAAAGATGTGCTAGAATATAAATAGATCTCTAGGGGGAAAAGTATGAATCAAAAAGGTGGATCAAAAACAGATATGATCGTTAAGTTAGCGCTTGTATTCTTTATTTCGTTATTTGCATTTTCAGTGGGCACGTTTGTTGGAAAAAGTGTGAGTGAGGCTGAGCGTAGAAACGCGGCTTTGAATGAAGAGGAATCTAACGTAAGAGATTTAGCTTCAATAGATCCAAAGGCCCTTGATGTGGAGCCGGAAAATGCTCTTACAGATAAAGAGGTGGCTCAACTGACCAAAGAGTTTATTAGTGAAGAAGAAGGCAGCCATAGAGAGGTAGCCAGCAATGATGCCCATGCAAAGAAAGACGATGGTCACGGAAAAAAAGATGCTCATGCTAAAAAAGATGATGGTCACGGTGGCGGGCACGAAGTAGCTAAAACTAAGCACACTGAAACCACAGATAAAGATGGCTATAAAAAAGTAGTAAGAAAAGAAGACGCTCATGGAAAAAAAGACGCTCACGCACCTAAAAAAGATGAGCATAAAGAAAAAACTTCATCTCACAAAAAAACATCCGGCAAAGTGAGCAAAGCAGCAAAAAGAGTGCTTCATGGAAAGTCACCTGCTGCTGAACATAAAAGAAAGCCAAGTGCCATTGCAAAAAAGTTACCTATAGTACCTAAAGCAGCTGTGGGTAAATACACTGTTCAGGTTTCTGCCTATGCCACAAAGACCGAAGCCAAGGCCCATGAAAAGCAATTAGATTCACATGGCTATGAAGCCTTCGTAATAAAAGCAAAGGTTAAAGGGAAAACTTGGTACCGCGTAAATATAGGAGC
>Ga0233443_1003869_pt1 | contig 10097 bp, 11 predicted proteins | sample SI_123_September_2_FD_182784 | JGI IMG/M metagenome (GOLD analysis project Ga0233443, IMG submission 182784) | Seawater microbial communities from Saanich Inlet, British Columbia, Canada - SI_123_September2016_200_MG | ecosystem: Environmental > Aquatic > Marine > Inlet | place: Canada: British... | reverse complement strand
TACAAACACCGGGGTCTTCTTTTTAAGAAAATTGAGACTTTCTAGATATAAGATATATTTTCATTAAAAGTTTTTATAGTTATATGGTAATATACCCACCGAAACAATAAGGAGATAATCATGAGTAATGAAGAATATGGACCTTTGGCATTTCTAATAGGGTGTTGGGATAACGGAAGTGAATGTAGTGGAGAAAATCGTGCTCCTGATCCAGATCGAAATGTAGAGAATACAAAATTTAAACAAGAAATGACTTTTGAGCCCATTGGGGATGTGGCAAACCACGAACAAGTTCTCTTTGCCTTGAGATATAAAACTATGGCTTGGGAGGAGGGGAGTACTGATCCCTTTCATGAAGAAGTGGGCTATTGGATCTGGGATTCTCAGGATAAACAAGTTCTCAAAAGCTTTATTGTACCCAGAGGTATTAGTGTAAACGCTGGTGGGACTTCCAGCTCAGATGCGAAAAAGTTTAAAGTGGAGGCCAAGTTAGGGTCAGAAACATATGGCATTTGTTCTAATAAGTTTCTTGATGAAGAGTTTAAAAGTGTTTCTTATGAAATTGAAATTGCTCAGATAGATGAAAACTCATTCTCATATGATGAAGACACTCAAATAAAAATTAAAAACCAAAATGATATTTTTCATCATACAGAGAAAAATGTAATGAGACGGTTGTTGTAGGGTTGGAGTGAATATAATGAATGTTTTAATATTAGGTGGAAACCGCTTTTTTGGTAAAAAGTTAACAGCCCGGTTATTGGAGAAAAATCACACAGTTACATTGTTAAATCGTGGTAATGTAGATGATGGTTTTGCAGATCGTGTAAGTAGGATCAAGTGTGATCGTAATGACAAAGAAGCTTTTGATCAGGCCATTGCAGGCCAATCTTGGGATGTGGTTTACGATCAAATTTGTTTTGATTTCGATATGGCAAAGACAGCATGTGATGTTTTTTACGGGAAAACTAAAAGATATATTTTTACATCATCAAAATCTGTGTATAAGCCTGGGGAAAACCTTAGAGAGGCTGATTTTGACCCCAGCAAGCATTTGGTAGACAAACTAGAAACGAGTTCCAGTAACTATGCGGAAGCCAAAAGACAAGCTGAGGTGGGATTTTATCGTTATGCAAAATTCCCTGTGGTTTCTGTCCGCTTTCCTATTGTAATTGGTCACGATGACTATACGGAAAGGTTTAAGTTTCATATTAAGCGGATTAAAAACAAACAGCCTATATACTTCCCAAATTTAGATGCCAACATAACATTTATTACATCTGATTTTGCAGCAGAAGTACTTACAGCACTATTTGATTCTAGTTTTGAAGGACCACTAAATGCCGCCAGTTTTAAGCCAATAAAGTTAAGAAGATTTATTGAAATTATCGAGAATCATGTAGGCGAAAAAATGATTTCAACAGATGATGAATCTGAGGAATTTCACTCGCCATACGGTATAGATTCAGATTGGTTTATGAATAGTGAAGGTTTACTTAAGTTGGGTCTTAAGGGTGAAGAGATAGAGGCTTGGTTACCAAAAATGCTGGGGTAAAGGTGCCAGCTCACTTTTGGGACTCACTGCATCCGCAAAAGATGCCTGGCACCTTTTGACGGTGAGTTTTTCTTGGTGACAAAACCTGTTAAATATATATTATCATTTTATGTTTAAACTTCGCAGCTATCAACAAGAAGCGGTTGATAATACTATCAAATATTTTAAGAAGAAACGAGATCCAGCGGTGATCGTTTTGCCTACAGGATCTGGGAAAAGTTTGGTGATTGCCGAGCTTGCCAGAGTTGCACAGGGGCGAGTTTTAGTGTTAGCTCACGTAAAAGAACTTGTGGAACAAAATCACTTAAAATTTGAAAGTTATGGTATTGAAGCCGGTGTATACTCAGCAGGACTTAACCGAAAAGAATCCAAGCAAAAAGTGATCTTTGGTAGTATTCAATCTGTGGCCAAAGCTGACCTCAGTTTTTTTAATGATTTTACCCTTCTCATAATTGATGAATGTCATCGGGTTAGTTTGGAAACGGACACTCAGTATGGAAAAGTAACAAAAGCTCTTAGAGAGAATAATAAGAATATTTGTATTTTAGGATTAACGGCAACCCCATATCGATTAGGTGTAGGGTGGATATATAATTACAATCATCTAGGAGTTGTACAAACCCAAGAACATCGCTTTTTTAAACAATGTGTATTTGAACTTTCATTGCAGTATATGATTCAACACAAGTATCTTACACCTCCGGTCACGGTGGATATACCTGTGACTTGTTATGATTTTTCTGAACTCACAGAGGGGAATAGATCTTATACTACGGCCCAAGTAGAGGAACTATTAAAGCAACAAAGGCGACTAACTCCACTTATAGTAAAAAATATTGTTGATATTTCGGAAACTTATCACCGAAAAGGGGTCATGATATTTAGTAGTACAGTCAAGCATGCTCAAGAGATTCTAGAGTGTCTCCCTAAAGGTGAAGCTCGTATTGTTATTGGCGAGACTGAGGATAGTGAGAGAGATCGTATTATTGAAGATTTTAAACAAAAGAAGTTTAAGTATTTGGTTAATGTATCTGTATTAACCACAGGGTTTGATGCCCCACATGTGGATGTAATTGCTATATTACGACCCACAGAATCTGTTAGTTTGTATCAACAGATCATTGGACGTGGTTTGCGCTTAGATGATAATAAAAAAGAATGCTTTGTTTTGGACTACACAGGCATGGGACATGATATTTACAGTCCAGAGATTAGTGATAAAAAAACAACTTCAGATTCTGTTGCAGTGCAAGTGACTTGCCCAGACTGTGGTTTTGTTAATGATTTCTGGGGCAAGATGGATGAGTTCGGTGAGGTAGTAGAACACTTTGGAAGAAAATGTCGTGGTGGGGTACAAGACCCCGACACATTCGAGTTCCAGCCTTGCGGTTATCGTTTTAGATTTAAAGTGTGCAACAAGTGTTCTGAGCAAAATGATATTACAGCACGTGAGTGTACCAGCTGTGGCAATGTTCTCATCGATGCGGACGCTAAACTAAAACAAGCCAGACTCTCTAAAAATGCACATGTACTCACTCCAGACTCCATTGAAATGCTGGAACGTTCGGATAAAAATGGCAACCCATTTTTAGAGATTAAGTATTACGACTATGATGCTCAGCATTTAGCAGAATACCATTATTTAAATAATCAAAGCAGTATTAAAAAATTTAATATTAATTTCTTAAGATCGCATATGAAAAAACCAGAATTAAGAATGAATATAAAATCTGTGGATCAAGTGGTGAAAGCCCAAGAGAACTTCCGAATGCCCTCGTATGTGATAGCCAGAAAACAAGGGAAATTTTGGAAAATCACGGAAAAAATCTTCGCTGAAGAATTCTAGGTACGGACACACCTTGGTGACCACAGGGTGTCATAGATATTTCAAATATTCACCTGCTTTCGGGCCTTATAACAATGAATAAAGAGATAGCGCCTTTAGCAAGATTTACTTTTAAAAAAAGAACTGATTATAGTTTTGTTACTCTGACTTGGACAAGTACTAAATAATTATTGTATGGTTCTTTGTGTGAAACTAAAATTAACATGGTGTAGACACCAAGGTGTGTCCGTACCTTTGGAGGCCTGACATGAGCAACATTGTAATTTACCATAACCCCAAGTGCAGTAAGAGTCGGCAAACTTTAGAGCTTCTAAAGAGTAAAGGAGTTGAACCAGAGGTTGTTGAGTATTTAAAAAATCCTTTAAATGAGTTTGAGCTAAAATCTATTCTTCAAAAATTGGGGGGAGATGGAAAGCAACTTGTTAGAGTGAAAGAAGAGGTGTTTAAAGAAACGAAACCTTCCATAGATTCTCATGAGGAAATAGTTAAGGTCCTAGCGAAATTCCCTAAACTGATGGAACGTCCATTAGTGGTTTCAGCTGAACGAGCGGTCCTAGGGAGACCTCCAGAAAATGTTTTAGAATTATTAAGCTAGGAACATAGATATTAGCCTTTAAAGGAAAAGCTATGGAACCGTTTAAAAATTTATTAAGTAAAAAACTTATTTTAGAAATAGCCCATCATATTTCAAAACACGTTACTGATTTTGATGAAAAGGGGTTTATTAAATTTGCTTCTAAAGACTTATCTTCATTAGAGTTAAAACAACGCTCGAGCCGTATAACAGAAGCGTTAGAGGAGTTTCTACCTTCAGATTTTGAGAGCTCCGCCAGTATACTTTTGGCAAGTTTGGGAAATGAGTCAGGCCAAGCTGTTACCGCTGGGGAAACTACCGAGAAAGGTTTATCTGGTTGGGCCATGATGCCCATGGCAGATTATGTGGCGTTTCAAGGGCAGGGTCACTTTAACTTGTCGATGAATTTATTGAAAGAAATGACCAAGCGCTTTTCCTCCGAATTTGCTATTCGTCATTTTTTGATTCAGTCACCAAACAAGACACTTAAGGTTCTAAAAAAATGGTCAAAAGATAAAGAACCGCATGTTAGGCGTTTAGCCTCTGAGGGCTCTCGACCGCGTTTGCCATGGGCAAAGAGGTTGCCAGAATTCATTAGTGATCCCCAGCCAATTTTAGAAATTTTAGAATTACTGAAAGACGATGAGAGTGAGTATGTTCGAAGATCAGTGGCCAATAGTTTAAATGATATCTCCAAAGATCATCCTCATCTTGTATCTAAAATTGCAGCTCAATGGTTGGTGAATCCCAGTGAGCATAGAAGAAAGCTCGTCCGACATGCCTGCCGTTCACTGCTCAAATCTGGACATACTAAAACGCTCAGAGCTTTTGGATATAAATTACCAAAAGTGGATAAAGTAAAAATACGTATTCTAAATAATAAAGTAAAATTTGGTGGTGTATTGGAGTTTGAGCTTAAGTTCTCATCCACAGCAAATAAAAGCCAGCCTTTGATGATTGACTATATTGTTCACCACCAAAAGTCTAATGGGACCACCTCTCCTAAGGTGTTTAAATGGAAAGTTGTGGACTTGCAAAAAGGTAAAGATATCCATGCAATTAAAAAACATCCAATGAAAAAAATAACCACAAGAGTGTATTATCCGGGGCAACATAGCTTAGAGATAGTTGTAAATGGTATCTCCATGGGCAAAAGTAATTTTCAGCTATTAATGTAACATTTTAAAAATTATTATTATTAATTAGTATTTACGTTTAACTTTTCTAAGTTCTCTTGGAGATTAATAATTTTTTTATTTGTTTACATATTGATAATTAATTGTTTAGCTTTAGACTCCACTTCAAAAGGACTAGAGATGATAGAACTCATTGTGTACCCAAAATCAAATAATTCAAAATTAATAAATAACAGCCCATTTTGTTCTAAGACAGAGGTTTTTTTAAGACTAGCTAATATTAATTATGAGGTGAAAAACTTTGAGGGAAACCCAAGCAAATTCTCTAAAGCTAAACTTCCAGTTGTTAAATTTAATAACGAATTAGTAGAAGACTCTGGTTTTATTCAAAAATTTTTAGAGAAAGAATTTAAGGTAAGTTTAGACTCGCATTTGTCAAATAAGGAAAAAGCACAAGGATTTGCCTATACTAAAATGCTAGAACAGTATCTTTACTGGAGTGTGCTCCATGAAAGATGGTTTATTGAGGAGAATTGGGGAAAACTAAGGGATGAGTACTTTAATAAAATACCAAAGCTTATGAGAGGCTTTGTTACTCAAATGATTCGTAAAAAGCTAAAAGCAGCTACTGTTGGTCATGGCATGGGCAGACATTCTGACGTTGAAATTTTTGAACTTGGTTATGAGAGCATAGATGCGCTGTCAAATATTTTGGGCGAGAATGATTACTTGTTAGGAAATCAAGTTTCATCATATGATTCCACGGCATATGCATTTGTAGCAAGTATGATTCACTCTGAACTTGGTCCTAAAATTAATAACAAAGTTATGGAGTATCCAAACCTCATTGAGTATGACAAAAGAATGTTTAGCTTAATGAATTTTTAAATGAACAGTCGAGAGAGTGTATGTCATTACGTGAAGTTGACGTAGGCATCACAATGTACCCATATTTTAGTGCTCCAACAATTGCTCTCTAGATTTTTTGTAATCAATAACCCCGTACTTAGCTTTGATATTATCATTGGAAATGGCTGTTTTAAACATAGCATCTTTGATTTCTAAGGCACTAAGTTGTGGGAATTCCTCCTTCAGCTTTATAGCTATGTTCATGGCCATTGGGGTAGCCATTGATGTTCCTGTGTATTGAACTTCCATATCTCCAATAAGAGCTCCTTTCACTTGAGTTCCTGGAGCAAAGAGATGTACAAAATTAGAGCTGTAATTTGAATAATCGGCCATCTGGTAATTGTTGTCAGATCTCCAATAAGAATCACTAGTGGCTCCCACGGTAACAAGGTTTTGATATTTGTAGCAAGCCGGGTACAAACAATGGAATCGGTTATGTTGCAGCTCGTTTCCGTCATTACCTGCGGCCACAAAAAAAACAGTTTCTGGGTTTGAGGTGATGAGTTTTTTTAGGCTTGTATAAGTTTTTCTATCAACATCTCTTGTTGCCATATGAGGAAATGAAAAACTCATATTTACAAAATCAACTTTATCCGTTTTTATTTTTTTTGAGATTTTATCTAAGTAAGTACTGCTGCCATAGTCTCCTGCAAATGGGTACAATATAGTATGTGAAGTATTATTTAAAGCAAGGGAAGCCACGTGGGTTCCGTGGGAGTCTATGATGCCGGTTTTTGTTAAATCAATAGTTTCAAAAGGTATGGAGAAATACTTTTTCTTAACCAATTCGCTTTGTTTGAATTCAGTAATGCCTGTGGAAAACTTGAGGTCTCCGTACTCGTTAAAATAAGTTCCTAAATAATTATCAATAAATCCGTCCTGGTCATTGTCAAGACCGTCTATGGGGTCATCCTCATTAAGGTATATGGAATCTCTTACAAGAGGATGTTCATGATCAAACCCAGAATCCAATATAGCAATTTTAACTCTAATGTCTGAGGGGTTGTTGGGAAGTTGTTGCACCGAAGTTTGAGAGTAATCACCAATTTTTTTATGCTCCACAAAACTTTCAAAACCAATAACCCTTTGATTATCGTAAATAAAATTGTAATGGAATGCGTATCTATTATATTTAATCACTTTTCTGGTAACCACAAGGCCCTCGTCATAGATATCAATGTTTTCAAGCTCATGAGTTTTAGAGTTAAACCCATAATTCTCTAATAAAATTTCTTGATCATTTATAATATGAAATTTTTCTTTTCGGTCTTCAAAAGTAAAGTTAGATTGGAAGTAGCTTTTAAAATAACTACCATCGAGTTCATAATCATAATCTGTACGCGTTGTTAGATCTCCTGTGATACTATAGCTGTCCTCACGTGAGAGTGTGCCGTTATCAAATGTTTGTATTTTTGATGGGTGAATTCCATCTTGGAAATAATCTGTAATAATGAGTCTATTGTTTTGAGAGCAGCTTGATAACCTAGATCCACCTTGGCTAACGGACTCATGGCATACTTCACTGGCTAAGCAAATCTGACTTAACAAAATGCATAGAGCAATAGATATCCTCATGGGCCCCCCTCCCGGCTTCAACTTACACTTACTTATCTGGGGTTTTCAATTGGGGACTATTGATTGTAATACTTATAAGATCCTATAAATATTATTCTTTCTTTGGATAAAAACTGACCTGTTCTAGCCGGTTAAGGAATGGACTGATAAATATTTCTATTTTGGAAAACTTTTTAGTTATTACTGCATACTTTGCGTCCAGAAATAACTGCTGGACGATCTAAAAAGGCTTTTAACCATCGATTTATATTTTTATATTCATTAAGCTCAAGGTAGTCACTGGCCTTAAAAAATACATCCAGGCAATCTACCCATGGCGCTAAGGCAAAATCGGCAATGGTGATTTCTTCACCAATAATCCATTTTTTATTAATCAACTGATTATCTATAACTTTAAGTAAACGTTTGGTTTCTGTTGCATACCGCTCAAGCGGGTAGTTGGTGTTAGCGTCGTTATCTTTTTGTTTATAGAAATGGCCAAATTGTCCAAAAAGTGGACCGGGGCCGCCCACTTGAAAGAAGAGCCACTGTAGTGTTTCTATTCGCTTAACAGGGTCTTGAGGTAAAAATTGACCCGACTTCTCTGCAAGATACATTAAAATGGCACCGGACTCCATAATTGATAAAGGAGCACCGTTATCACCAACAGGGTCCACAATAGCTGGTATTTTTGAGTTAGGATTTATTTTAACAAATTCTGGAGTGAATTGTGCTCCATTTGAAATATCAATTTTGTGTGCATCGTATTCAATGCCCATTTCTTCTAAGGCGATACCAATTTTTTGGCCGTTAGGTGTTGCTAGAGAGTAGAGTTGTATTTTGTTTGGCATAAATATCTCCTATGGTGAGTATATTTGAGAAAAGTTTATAAGCATCTATTTTTGTAAACCCTATCATTATTGTTGTATAGAATAAAATTAATAAATGAACTTTATTGTAATCAAAGATATAATACACCTAAGGAGTTTATTATGAGTAATAAACGGTTAGTTTGGTCAGACGATAATGGGGATGTTAGAAAATCTGGAGCCTCAGACACTCAACAAAGTTTTTCCGCTACAGTGGTGGAAAAATCTTTAGAATTAAAGCTGCGCCGTCTTACTTCCGGTAAGGGCCGCACAGTTATTGAAATCACAGGGCTTCCTGATAATAAAAAGTGGTGTGAAGCTCTTGCTAAGGATTTAAAGAAATCTTTAGGCGTTGGAGGCACTTATAAAAAAAGTAGAATTGAACTGCATGGTGAGAAAATTGAAAAAGTAATGACTCTGCTAGACGCTAAATCATTAAAATGGAAAAAAACTGGTGGTTAATTAAAATAAAGCAGCTGAGTTTTTAACCTTGCTACTCGAGGTTTACAAAGAGTCTTACGAGTCACTTTCACTAGGGCGATACTTAACCTGCAGGCCTTTTAAGAAATTTCTTAACATTTGGTTTTTACATGGTCTATAGTTCTTGTGGTCAGGTCGTCTAAAGAAGGCAGTGAGTTCGTGATTACTCATTTCAAAATTCGCTAGTGCCATAATATCTACTACATCTTCATTTTTAAGATTAAAAGCGATTTTCAATTTTCTAAAAACAATATTATTGGACAGTCTGCTTTCTGGTTCGGGTTGAGGACCATCTTTTTTTCCACGCTTCTCACAAATAAGTCCATTGAGGAAAGTAGCAAGTTCCACATCTCCACAATCTTTGTATTCAGGGTCTTCATCTTTTTTTAGCCAGTAACTTATTTCCTTTCGAGTCACTTTATGGTCCACATGAGTGAACATGGAAATCATTTTAGCATCATTGTAATTAAGGGTATAGCGTAGGCTTCTTAAGGTATCATTATTCGTCAAAAGGATCTCCAGTAATTTGTTAGATAAGTAGCTGTTTTGATAGTGTGGAAATGCAGGTTTAACAAGCATCCAGGCCAAAGTCATGCCATTATTTTAGGTGCCAGGTCCTGTTTCTTCTTGCGGTGTGAGAAGAAACAGGACCTGGCACCTTTTTAAAGATTGATTTGCGTATGTGTATATGGCTATATTGACATATACATGATGAAGGTGAGTTATGAAGGCAGTTAATTATGAAAAACATGCAGAGATTTTTAAGTCTTTAGGACACCCCACAAGGTTAATGCTTGCTCACAAGTTAAAGAAGAAAGAACTCTGTGTCTGTGAGTTGAATGAATTTGTGGATATAGATCAGTCCACATTATCCAGACATTTGAAAGTTCTTAAGGATGCTGGAGTATTAAAAAGTGAAAAAAAATCCATGCAAGTGTTTTACTCCCTGAGAGTGCCTTGTTTATTAGATAATGTTTTAGAGTGTATTGAAGATTTATGAATGAAGGAGAATGACATGGTGATAAAAGTATTAGGTTCGGGTTGTAAAAATTGTTCCAATTTAGAAGAAAATGTAAAAAAGGCACTGACTGAATTATCTATGCAAGCTGATGTTGTTAAGGTGACTGATTTTGCAGATATAGCAAGATACAACGCTTTAAAAACCCCCGCCCTT
>Ga0233443_1003862_pt1 | contig 10106 bp, 9 predicted proteins | sample SI_123_September_2_FD_182784 | JGI IMG/M metagenome (GOLD analysis project Ga0233443, IMG submission 182784) | Seawater microbial communities from Saanich Inlet, British Columbia, Canada - SI_123_September2016_200_MG | ecosystem: Environmental > Aquatic > Marine > Inlet | place: Canada: British... | reverse complement strand
AGAAATTCAGATATAAACATAGCTATATCTTTCACATATTTAGGTTCATTTGGCTTTCCTCTAAAAGGTTGAGGTGCTAAAAAAGGGCAGTCAGTTTCTAGTACAAAATTTTTAAGTGAAATGTTCTTTAATGCTGTTTGATTAATAGAATTTTTAAATGTAACGTTACCCGAAAAAGAAAGTAACACATTAATATCTAGAAGTTCTTTAGCAAAATTAAGGTCACTTGAGTAACAATGAGCTAAAGCTTTTTCAATTGGATAACATTTTAATATTTCTAAAATATCATTGTCTGCATCTCTGTTATGAAAAATAATTGGTAAAGATAAAGACTTTGCTAGCTCCATTTGCTCTATCATTACTTTTTCTTGGATTTTTTTGGGTGATAAATTTCTAAAATGATCAATACCAATTTCACCGATAGCGACAACTTTCTTACTCTTTTTAACTAATATTTCAAGCTCATTTATATAGTCATTATTAACATCTTTTGAGTCATGGGGGTGGATCCCCACTGCAGCATAAATATTATTGTATTTCTCTGCTATATCAACAGATTGCTTTGAAGTTTTTAAGTCCGTACCAATACATATAATTTTTTTTACACTATTTTTTTTTGCTTCTTCAATAACTACATCAAGATTATTAAACATCTTGTCGTAGTAAAGATGTGCATGGGTATCTATTAGGGTCATTGAACAATTCTCGGGAATATTGGATCACTTTTAATAATCTTATCTAAAGGTTTTAAGCCCAACCAAGATAATTCAGTATTGTTAGTACCTAGTGCATTAAGAATTTCTTTAGATTTTTCAGGCATTACAGGGGAAAGCATCACTGCGGCAATTCTCAAAGACTCTGCAGCATGATATAGAATATTTCCGGCTACTTCTTTGTCATTTTTTACAAGCTTCCAAGGCTGGTTTGTTTCCATATAACCATTTACCGATCTGACAAAACTCATTATATCGCGTAATAAGGCATCCATTTTAAAATTATCTAAATTCTCTTTTAAGTCTATATGTTCAAAGTTATTCAATAAAATACTTTCTTTATTACTATACTGTGGGATTTTATTGTCAAAGTTTTTACTAATCAATGTACATACCCTACTTACCAAATTTCCTAAATCGTTTGCTAGATCGCTATTATACTTCTTAACAAAAGAATCCATTGAAAAAGTTGCATCAAGACCTAACACCATGTCAGCCATTAAATAATAACGCACTGCATCAACTCCAAATTCATCAATTAGCATTAAGGGGTCAATTACATTGCCAAGAGATTTACTCATTTTCTTTTCATCTGTTAACCACCAGCCATGCGCAAAAATAGCTTTGGGTAGTGGTAAGTCTAACGACATTAGCATTGTCGGCCAATAAACTGAGTGGGTTGTTAAAATATCTTTTCCAATTAAATGAACATCTGCAGGCCAGTGCATATCAAAAACATTCATATCCAATGAATATTTCGGAACTGATATATAATTTATTAGTGCATCAAACCAGACATATGTAACGTAATCTTTATCAAATGGAATCTCAATACCCCATTCTAATCTAGATTTTGGTCTAGATATGCATAAATCAGATAAATTATTTTTTAAGAAGCCTAATACTTCATTCTTTCTGCTTTTAGGCTGAATAGATAGTTCGTCATTTTCAATTTTTGTAATTAACTCTGACTGATACATACTCATTTTGAAGAAATAGTTTTTTTCTTTGATATTTTTTACTTCTCCAAAAAGACCGCTATCTACCTCTTTTTCTGTAATAAATCTTTCTTCAGATATTGAATACCATCCCTCATATTCATCTTGATAAATATCTCCATTATTATATACTTCACTTAAAATATTTTGAACAATTTTTGTATGTCGCTCTTCTGTTGTTCTTATAAAATCTGAATAGTTTATATTTAACTTATCCCACAACCTTAAAAACGCAGGTGCCATTTTATCGCAATGTTCAGATGGGGACACTTTATTTTTCTCTGCTGCTTGTTGTACTTTTAGACCATGCTCATCTAAACCTGTTAAAAAAAATGAATCTTCACCTACTAGATTTCTATATCTAGATAAAGTATCTGCTAAAATAGTTGTATATGCATGACCAATATGAGGTTTATCGTTCACATAATAAATTGGTGTTGTGATATAATATTTTTTCATGGATTAACTTAAAGATTTATGACTATTAATAATCATATTCATTATAGATAACTTAGGAGCGCTATTAAACTTTAAATTATTTAAACAGCTATCCACTTCTTTCAATAAAGAAAGTATGTTTGCATTTGGATTATTTATAAGAAATTCTTTACTTAAATCTGTAAAATCATTCCAAATAAATGGAACGGTGATTGACTCATTAATCATCATATTACATTTAAGCCATTTTTTAATGATATCTAATTCAAAAATAAATAATTCCCTTTTAGTATTAAAATTCAAAAGAGTATTATCAGCAAATAATGATACTACTTCTGCATCCTTATATTGAATACTTTCAGAATATTTTCTAATTATATCAAGTATTGACTCCTTTGAAGATTCGTTTAATAAATTAATTTTATGCAAATTATTACTAGACAAATATGACAAAATTTCAACATTGAAATTTGTGTTTTTACCTAGCTCATCAAAAAGATACTTAGAAGAAATTCTTGGTATACCGATCATCTGACATCTTGAAGAAATAGTTGGTACTATATTATTAGTTAAGTTAGTTATTAACAAAAAAGAAGTGTTATTTGGTGGTTCCTCCAAAAGCTTTAGTAAGGCGTTTGCTGACTCAGCAGATCCTTCTGAAAGAGCATGTGCATCAAAAATTATCACAACTTTTTTCTTTTTAGATTTAAAAAAAATATCCTTTTTAAGATTTTTTAGGACTTCAATAGGAATTCTTTTACTATTTGAGAATTTATTTTCCTTTAATGGAAATATTAATTTTTCTCTCCAAAAATTATTCCAATCTTGGTATTCTTTTTGGTCCATTTTAGAGTTTTTAAATAATTTTTTATAAAAGTCAGCATCTCCGGGAACTATTAAAAAAATATTTGGGTGATTAATAAATTGATCTAGCTTTAACCCTGTTAAGAGGCTACAAAATTTAAGTGCCAACGCTTCCTTGCCTGCTCCGCTAGGCCCATGTATCAAGTAAGCATTACCAATCTTATTTCCTGATGCAATAGTCTGAAGATTGTTCCAGACTTTTGGCTGTAAATTACTTATATCCATTTTTTATCCATTTTGTTGGATTTAATTTTTGATTATTACCCCAAATTTCAAAGTGGATAATATTATTATTTGAAACATAACCAATCTCTTGACCTTCTTTTATAATCATATTTTCACTAATCAGTAAATTTTCTAAATGAGTAAATACTGTAAAATATCCACCATCATGATCTATAATAACTGTTGTACCATATCCTGATATAAAAGTTATTGTAGTGACAAGTCCATCAAACACGCTTCTTACCGGTTCTGTTGCTGAAGCTGAAATATCAATTCCAGGATTATCGAGCGTCGTGTTTAGCTTAGAATTCCATTGAGGTCCAAATCCTTTTATAATTTTACCATTTACTGGCCAGATTAATTTACCTTTATACTTTTGTATATCTTCCTTTATTGCTTCAAGCTTTGCTAACTGTTCTGCATCATACTTCTTCTTGGACTCAATAATAGTCTTCCGTAATGTTTCTAGAGAATTTATCTGACTATTCTGCTTCCTTAGTTCTTGCTTAATTGATTTTTCTTCTTTTTTTAATTCAATAAGCAAAGATTCTTGATACTTTTTTTTCTTATCTAATGACTGCAATTCTGTGTTTTTCAATATTTTATTTTTATCTGTTTTTTTGATAAGAGAAGCAATCTCTTCTTTCTTTTTATTATTAAAAAACTGTGATGTAGAAAGCCTATCCACTGATTTTTGATTTATGTCGGAAATAATACTATAATATCTTAACCGATAAGCAACTTGATTTAGACTATTTGAATTGAAAATAAAGCTATTAAGAGCCTGGTTCTTTTTTTTGTATAAATTTATCGATCGTTCAGAATATTTTTTTTTAATTAATTCCATATCTTGATTATTTGATATTATAGCTTTTTTAAGATTATCAGACTGTTTAGTATAAAGGGCTATTTTTTTGTCATATGCCTTAATTAAATTTTGCGAATTTTTGATATTTTTTTTGGTTATACTAAGAATGTTACTTGATTGTCTAGCTTTAGATTGAAGATTTTTGATCTCGTTATTATTCTTAATAATAGATTTTTGTAATACTTTGATTTGAGTTTCAGTATCTGAAATGGATTTTTCAAAGTCTACATTTTTTGACTGAGCAAAAGGAATGCTTAATAATAATAAATATAGAATTAATTTCTGTTTATTCATTTAAAGAAAATTAAAACCTAAATTGTAAATAATGATGAAAAAAATTCTTACTATAAAAATATTATTCCTTTTATTTTTTCAAAGTGAAGTCTTTGGACAAAATCAAAGGGTTTTGCTGCTTGGAGACTGTAATGACGATTCAGTATCAGAGATGCTAAAATATACGCAACAAACAGCCAAAATATTCTTTTCAACTGACAAGTCAGGTTCTATATTAGAAAAGGATATATCATCTTATCCAATCATAATGATTTGCAGCAATGATTATTTAAAACTTAAAAACAACGAACTATCAATTTTACAAAATCATTTAAAGCAAGGAGGCTTGCTTATCATGGACAATATTAGTTCTGAATATACATTTTCTATTTTTTTGAATAATATACTTCCTGAGTTTTCAAAAAAGTCATTGACCCTTAGTATGTTAATTCCTAAAAATCCTTATAAAATAAATTTTGATGATATTGACGTTAAATTTGACGCTGTCTTTATTAACAATAGATTGTCAGTTCTTGCAGTTAAAGAAAGTAGCTTATTAGATAAATGGATAGCTCAAGATGAAAAATTTTTAAAAATTGGTTCAAGTATTATTATTAATAATCTAACTAATTAATTTCTTTTTTTCTGCTTTGTATACCCTATTTCTTAGTTCGCTTGTAGAAAAACCGTGATCTCTTGAATTAAAAATAATCTTAATATCTAAATCATAACCTGTAAATCTTTTTCCCTTGTGGTCAGCGCCAATTATCCTTACGTCGGGATTAATCTCCTTTAATAAATCAATGAGACTACTCTCTGTAGTGTAAGATCTTACTTCATCTACGTGTTTAATCGACTTGACAAGACCTAATCTTTCTTCATGAGATTGGATAGGAAAATTTTTTTCAGGACGATCAATAGATGGGTCTGATTGAACTCCCACAATTAAGTAATCACAAAACTCTTTACATTCTTCAAACATTAAAACGTGTCCATAATGACATAAATCAAATGAACCAAATGTTATGCCAACAACCTTATTTTTCTTCATTTTTAACTTGCCTCCAATATTCCATTAATTCACTAATTGATAACTCATTAATTATTTTTTTATCTCTTAAAACTTCTCTCTCTATTTTACTAAATCTATTATAGAATTTATTATTAGCTTTTTTTAATGCTAATTCTGCAGAAATATTTAGAAATCGAGATAAGTTGACTATGGTTGTTAATAGGTCTCCTATTTCTTCTTCCATATTATTTTGGTCATTATTAATAATTCCCAATTTTAGCTCATTCAGCTCTTCATCTATTTTTTCAATAGCTTGATTAATATTTTCCCATTCAAAACCCACTGCAGCAGACTTATCTTGAAGCCTATGAGATACAATTAGTGGAGATAAGGTATTTGGTATACCATCTAGTATAGAGTCTCTCTTCTTTTGCTTGCTTTTATTTAATTCCCAATTTTTTTTTGATGAAAATTTGGCTGTCTTGTTTTTGGTAAATACATGAGGGTGACGATTAATAATTTTTTTATTAATTCCGCTTATAACGTCATCCATATTAAATTCTTTTTTTTCTTCAGCAAGAACTACCTGAAATACAATATTAAGCAATAAATCTCCAAGTTCTTCTTTCAATAATGAAGGAGTTTTATCTAAAATAGCTTCAACTACTTCATGAGACTCTTCTAACAAATATGGAATTAATGTTTCTGATGTTTGTTTTCTATCCCAATCACAACCACCTGGAGCCCTAAGGTTCTGAACAAGCCCAATTAGCTTCTTTAATCTTTGATCTGTATCATTCATATAATATTAATATTACAGCTTTCTACTATAGCTTCTTGCTTATTAAACATAATTTTTTTTGATTTATCATTATCATCTTTATAGCCTAATAAATGCAATAATCCGTGGACAATGAGTCTAACCAATTCATTGTTTAGCGATACTCCAAATTCTTTGCTACTCTCCATTGCTCTTTCATAGCTTATATAAAATTCTGAATCCAGCAATATATCATTTTGCATTGGAAAAACAAGTACATCTGTTAGTACGTCTTCATTGAAATATTCTCTTTTCATTTCACTTAAATCTTCGTCATTAGTAAATATCATGTTTATTGTTATACTTTCATAGTTTGGACTATCTAAGACAAGGCTGCATAATTTTTTGATTGAATCGTAATTGTAACGATAGGTGTCGTTGGTTGTACTTACGCTAAGGTTAATCATTTTCTTTTTTTGAAGGATATTCTGGTCTTGAGTGATATAAGCCAGAAAGTACGGGGAGTAACCCTTCCTTTCCATCTCTTCTACCTTTAATCTTTTGCAAATCGCTCATTGTCAAAGGACATTCATCAAGCTGTCCATCTTGCAATCGACTCTTGATAGCCTGATCAATCATTTTTTCAAATTTTTCAAAAGTTGGATTTTTAACAGAATTTGCTTGCGCCTCTATTGCTTCAGCAATCATTACAATTCCTGTTTCTTTAGTTTTTGGTTTTGGCCCTGGATATCTGAATTCTTTTTCATCAACTGTGTCAGGATTATCGGATTCAGATAACGCTTTTTGATAAAAATATTCCATTCTATTTGTAGCATGATGCGTAGCAATAAAATCTTTTACAATTGATGGTATGCCGTATTCGTCAGCCAGCTCAAGCCCGTCAGTAACGTGCTGTTTTAAAATTTTGGCACTCATGTAAGGGCTAATAGTGTCATGCTTATTAATTCCTATTTGGTTTTCAGCATAATATTCAGGTTTCTTAATCTTGCCAATATCATGATAGTAAGCTCCAACCCTACAAAGCAACGCTCTAGCTCCAATCGCATTAGCACATGATTCTGCTAACGTTCCAACTTTAACACTGTGGGTATGTGTTCCTGGAGCATCTTCCATTAATTTTTTTAATAATGGCTGATCATAGTCTAAAAGTTCAATCAATGTTAAGTCCGTAGTTATTCCAAATGAAGGCTCAAAGAGAGGTACAAGACCAAATGATAGTATTGGACATAGAAAACTTGCCAAAGCTAAGTATCCAACGTTTGAATAATTATAATCTAAAAAATCAATTCCTTTAAATAGCATCACAGAGAAAAAAACAAAGACACTGCAAAATACCAATAATAACATAGTTGTTATAATTTGGCGCCTCTTCCTTAATCTTCTGACACTAAATATGGACATTGAGGCAATAAAAAATTGTATAATAGCAAAGTCTAGATCATTTCCAATTAAAAGAGAAATCAGAAGTATTAATATTGTAGAAATCATAATTGCAACGGATGCATCTAACAATACTGTTAAAAGTATAGAAATCATTGCTACTGGAATAATATAAACTGGAAGTTGATAACTTTCAGCGAGCCACGCAAAAAAGATTATAGCGTACATTAAAAGACTAATTAATATTAGAATCTTATATTGTGTAAAATAGTTATTTCTATAAATATAAAAAAAGGTAAATAGGGAAAATAAAAGAATCGATACAACAAAAAATGCTCCTAAATATTCTCTAATTCTATCTGTTGCCTTTTCATATCCTTGTCGACGTTCAGATTCAAATTGCAATGACTTTAGTTTTAATAATATATTTTCAGTTATACGATTATTAGTATCAACAATAAGTTCATTAGCTAAAACTGTACCCTGGAATCTAGAAACTTTATCTAATCGCTCTTTTTGTCTTTTCAGTGTTAAGTCTTTATCAAATAAAATATTTGGTTTAGTAAATTCATTAATTAATTCATAGCTAAGGATTGACTTGATATCTAACTCATCAGTATAAATTACATTGACTTCCTCTTTATTTTTTTTCCATGCAGATTCAATATCATTGAAATTTTTCACAGGTGCTATAACTAGTTCACCTCCTTGTACAATACTAATGTCTAAGCTTTCGATATTCTCAAGTGGCTCATCAAGCAATCCTTCGGCCCAACGATTTAAAGAAATTTGTCTAATGGAATTTTTGAAAGTATCTAGATTAATTTCTTCAGTCAATTCTCCGCTAATGCCCAATAATTGATCCCATTGACTTTTTTCTATTTGAAAAGAATATTGATCTAAGAAAGCATTATATAATGTAATATATGTTGTGCTATCAGCGATAAAGCTACTTTGGAAACTTTCAAATTCAGGTTCATATCTATACTTATACAATGAATCTTGTGAAGTGATATATTGATTATGAGAATCATTAATATCGCTTAAGTACACAAAGAATGTATCAATTTTTGAAATTTGTTTATTTACAAACTCTTGGTCCCTATTAAAGCTATAAGGTACAGATTGCTTCGCTTCGCTTAAATCTTTATTTAACTTTTGCTCTGTTTTCAATACTCCAAAATCAAATGGCGCAATAATTGGTTCAGTCGCAATATCATCAACTTGATATGCATAACGTATTGAAAAGCCTGTCGGGAATGTTAAAGATATCACAATAGATAGACCTAGAAAGATTAGTACGGGTAGTCTATTTTCTTTAAAAAATCGTTTTATATTGGAAAAATTAACCATTTAATTACCAACGTATTGCAGCAGATGCCCAGGTATATCCGCCTCCAAATGCAGTTAATATTATATTATCCCCTTTTTTAAATTTTCCTTCTGCTAAAGCTTCACACATTGCAATCGGAATAGTACCAGCAGTCGTATTGCCATACTTTTGAATATTAACATACATTTTATCCATAGAAATTCCCATTCGTTTTGCACATGTTTCTAATATTCTATAATTAGCTTGATGAGCAATTACTAACGAAACATCATCAATGGTCCAATCATTATACTTCATAGCAAAATCAACGGACTCGGGCATTCTTTTTACCGCATTTTTAAATACTTCTCTCCCATTTTGGTGTGGAAAATGATGCCTTTGATTAATAATGTCTTTGTTAATTCTGTCAGGATGAAATACTGAGCCTGGGGCTTTTGCATTTAAATGCTCCATTCCTTTTCCATCAGCATACAAATGTGTTGATAGAATACAGCTCTGATCCTTGGAGCGCTGTAAAACTACTGCGCCTGCTCCATCACCAAATAAAACACCTGTAGCCCTACCTTCCGGTGTTTTATCAATTATACATGACATCACGTCAGAACCAACCAATAGAACGTTCTCGTATTTACCAGTTTGAATATATTGATCACCCATTTCAAGGAGGTAAATAAACGCAGAACATGCAGCACTAATATCATATGCTGGTATGTGCTTATTAATTCCTAGCTTTTGTTGTAAAATTGGGCCAATTCCTGGAAAATTGTAATCCGAAGAAACAGTTCCTACAATAATAGCATCAATATCATTCGGAGAAATCCCAGCAGACTTGATAGCCTTTTTGCATGCTGGTAACGCCATATCTGAATTAGCCATACCGTCTTGAACCCAACGCCTTTCTTTAATTCCACTTCTGGTTTGTATCCATTCGTCTGATGTATCCATCATTTCTTCAAGGTCTTGGTTTGTTACAATATTATCTGGAACATTGAATCCTAATCCTGCTATTTTTGATTTATTCATTTTAAATATACTTTCTTATAGTTTCTAAATTTTTGAGCCGATCTATAAGCCGGGTTCTGTACATTTTTCAATGCGATGATCATTCCTCTCTATCCTATATCACTATAGAACTCTAGCGATCTACCCGTTCCTCAATGATACGAGCCGTATCTTGGAACTACTTGATCTTGCACCTAGTGGGGTTTACAAGCTAGCAAT
>Ga0233443_1003861_pt1 | contig 10110 bp, 11 predicted proteins | sample SI_123_September_2_FD_182784 | JGI IMG/M metagenome (GOLD analysis project Ga0233443, IMG submission 182784) | Seawater microbial communities from Saanich Inlet, British Columbia, Canada - SI_123_September2016_200_MG | ecosystem: Environmental > Aquatic > Marine > Inlet | place: Canada: British... | reverse complement strand
TGCCCTGGTATTGGCAGGCGCGGTCTTTGTGGTGATGCTTTCCGGTGGCCTGGTGGCAGGCCTGGATGCAGGATTTGCCTATAACACCTTCCCGACCATGAACGGTCAGTGGATTCCCGATGGCATCCTGTCCATGACTCCGTGGTATGTAAACTTTGGCGAAAACACCATTACGGTGCAATTTGACCACCGTTGGCTGGCAACCCTGACAGGGGCTGCCGCGGTGTTGTACTGGTTTCGCACGATGTCTGTTGATCTCTCGCCAGGTGTGCAGGGGATGCAGCATTTGATGTTACTGGCCGTCCTGGGTCAGATCACTCTTGGAGTTGTGACCTTGCTGTATGTCATACCGGTGCCGCTTGCCGCAGCACACCAGGCAGGTGCCATGGTTCTACTGTCCACAGTTCTGGCTGCCGCTTATGCCTTGAAGGTTGAAAGCTGACCCGTGACTGACAAGTCTTCATCCGGCTATGTCACGGTATTTGTGACCGCAGCCAACAAGGATGAAGCCGAAGTTATTGCCCGGACCCTGGTTCAGGATCGGCTGGTTGCCTGTGCCAATGTCATGGACGTCGTGACGTCCTATTTTCGCTGGGAAGGTAAGGTCCAAACAGAAGATGAGGTCGTTCTGTTGGCTAAATCACGTTCAGCATTATTCCCGGACATCGAAGCCCGGGTGAAGGAATTACATTCCTACGACTGCCCATGCATCGTTGCCTGGCCCATTGAAGAGGGCAGTGCTGATTATCTGGCCTGGATAGAAGCAGAAACAAGTACCAGGTGATCTCTGACGCATAGCTGCCTTGCGCAGGTCGCAAGTGACTTTGGTCAAATGACCGGATAGTCTCGCCGCATGACCCGATTATCGACAAATCTGACCCTCACTTATTCGTGCCTGGCGCACGCCTACACGCACATGTTTATCCTGCTTTATGCCACCGTTGTTCTGGTGCTGGAGCGGGAATGGGGACTTACATTCTCTGAATTGCAATGGCTGTCCGTACCGGGGTTTGTCATGTTTGGCGTTGCAGCCTTGCCTGCAGGATGGCTGGGAGATAAATGGAGTTCACCCGGTATGATGGCGGTCATGTTCATCGGTCTCGGTGTGGCATCATTTGTCGTCGGATTGGCAGAGGGCACGACAGGAATTCTGATCGGCCTTACTCTGATCGGTACATTTGCCGCCATTTATCATCCAGTGGGCATCCCGTGGCTGATGAAAAATGCTGAAAACCCCAGCCGTTCCCTTGGGCTGAACGGTGTGTTCGGCAGTGGTGGAACCGCGATTGCAGCCATTACAGCAGGTGCCCTTGCAGATTACTGGACCTGGCGTGCGGCCTTTATGGTGCCGGGCACGATCAGTTTAATTACCGGCGTTGCTTTCCTCTGGTCCATGAAAGTCGGGCATATCGTTGAGGCCGAGCAAGACCGGAAGCCGCAGCCTCAGTCCAGCGCGGGTGATATGAAGCGCGCTTTCATGGTGCTGGCATTTACCGTCGTCTGCACCGGTATGATTTTCCAAAGCACGTCGGTCAGCTTGCCCAAAATATTCGACGAACGTCTGACGTCGTGGTTGACGGGTGACGGTGGGGACATCAGTGCCATCGGAATCGGTGGCTTTGTCAGCATCGCCTATGCCTGTGCGGCCTTCGCCCAGATCATCGGTGGTGAGTTGGCGGAGCGCTATAACCTGAAATGGGTGTATCTGCTGAGCCAACTGGTACAGGTACCGATCCTGTTGTTTGCCTGGGCAAGCCATAGCCCGGTATTGATCGTTCTGGCGGCATTGATGGTCAGCATGAACGTACTGGGACAACCAGCGGAGAATACCTTGCTGGGGCGCTACACACCGCTGGCCTGGCGGGCCCGTGTTTTCGGTGCCAAATTTGTTTTAACCCTGGGCATCAGTTCTCTCGGTGTGATGATGGTACCTGTCCTGCACAAGATGATGGGCAATCTGGATTTTCTGTTTATCATAATGGCCGGGTTTGCAGGAACAGCCGGCCTTGTTGCCATGTTGTTGCCGTCTCACAAGCAAAGCCCGGTTCAAGTCGCGGAACCAGCGGAATAAGATTGCCAGAAATTCGTTGAGCCCGGGCATGACGAAGAATGGCGATCAGTTTTTTTTCTTCTTCTTCATATTCTGCAATTGCGCCTTGAACTTTTCACAAGGGTCAATGTTCTCCAGGCGCGCCGTGAACCAGACGTAATCGAACGGAAAGCTGTCGCCATATTGTTCCGCATAGTCGTCAGGGACCTGGGCGTCTTCCTGTACTTCGATGAAGGCAACACTGGTAATTTTGGTGCCCGGTAATCGCAAGCGAAGGTAGCGGGGCACGGCGCGATCAGACCTGACATGACCTGAACCCGCAATTAAAACAGCGCTGGTACGGTCCTCCAGGCTTTGTATCAACGCATCCGCCAGAACAGCATCCCTGGCCCGTTGTACCTTGATCACGGATCCAAGATGCGCCTTCGGCATCATCTTGCAATGTGACATAAACAGATCATCTTCAAGGCGTCCGGTTTGTTCTTGGCTTAAGGGTACATCAAGTTTACTTCGGGCGAAAATATCAGCAGGCAAAGCCTCAAATCCCTGGCGCGCCAGTTTACGTGACCAGTTACGGGGGAAGTTGGCAGCGATTATGGGTGATCCGGCGGCGAATGCTGTATTGGCGATGGGGGCATACATATCCCAGGCTGGCCATCCGGTATCCTGCCATTGAACGGCTTCTCCCAGACCGCTCGCGTCCATGGGATTTGATTTCAGAAAAGCGTTCAGGGAGGTTTCCTGATCCCAATTCAACATTTCAAAGGCGACGGCCGGGCGTCTCCCGGCCTTGATCAGGGAACGCAGTATAGACGTCTGATGAATATGATGATCCGGGTTATCATGCTTTTCACCGAGCAAGACGAAAGTCGATTTTGATGCTGCGGTTATCAGGTCGTCGTAGTCGACAAATTGCCCGTTTGTTACAGCCCATATTTTGCCCGTCAAAGTGTGATTAACTTCCAGTGTCGCGCGGGGTAGTTGGGTCTGGCAGGCCGACAGCAACAGAACTGCAGCGACGATAAACTGTTTCACAATGTCAGCCTCAGGAAAATCCAGAACACGGTCATCATCTGCGCCAGGTTGATCAGAACGCTCACTCGATGCAGTTTTGAAAATCGGGCAGCACCAACTGGGTCTCCATCATCCCGGGCATCCCTTGCGCGATTAATGATCGGCAACAGAAACATCTTGATGACCACAAACAGGACGGCCATGCCCGCCAATACGGCGGCTTCCATGCGGTACCAGATTGGTAATGCAGACAGCACAGCGAGAATCGCCATCACCTGGTAATAGATGGGGAAAACATCGCGCAGGAATTCGGCCGCAACAGGCCGCTCCAGCTTGGCGAATACCAGTGGCGTCATGAATACGGCATAGAAAACCATGCCGCCAAGCAGCAACGCTGTGAATGTCAGTGCAGCAGAATGAAGGGTTAATCCGTCCATGCGTTTATCTTAAGCTCAATATTCAGAATTCTCAGATAAAACTGAAAACCAGATATACGCAGAGGAAAATAGTCACTAACAGGACCATGTTACCCGTTGTCCACGTACGCGCCATGCTGCCTTCTGGGCCGTGGTGGTGCCAGACATAATCCAGGATGCTGTTCAGGCCACTCAAGGTACGTTCCCGGATGGCTTTATCAGTCGAGCCGATGAACGATCCAACCCGATCTATGATCGCGGTGGCGAAGCGGCGATAAAACCAGTCCGTATCCAGTGATATGGTCAACGTGCGTTTCATCATTGGCAGCATCAGGAAGAAAGCCAGTCCGGCAAAAAGCAGCAGTTGCAGGGCGTTCAGAAGATGCGCATCTGTATAGGGTTCGTAATCCACGGCGAAGGGCAGCAGGGCATATAAATACTCCGGCCAGACACCCAGGCCGATGCAGAAAGCGGAAAACAGAATCATGGCAAAGCGCATATTCCACGGTGGGTCCTTGGGACGCAGACCTGAATCTTTCTGGAAGAAGACAAACCACGGAAACTTGATCCCGGCATGCAGGAACACACCGGCAGACGCTGCCATCAGACAGAACCATAGCAAGGCCAGATGTTCATTGGCGGCAGCCTGGTTGATCATGGACTTACTGACAAAGCCTGATGTCCACGGGAACGACGAGATCGCAAGCGCACCTATGGTGCCGCACAACGTCGTCAACGGCATACTCTGGAACAATCCCCCCAGATCAGTACATTTTCGCTTGCCCGTCATATAGAGAACCGAACCTGCCGACATCAACAACAATGCTTTGTAGATGATGTGGGCGAAGGCATGTGCTGCCGCGCCATTCAGTGCCATTTCAGTGCCAATGCCAATGCCTGTCACCATGAAACCAACCTGGTTAACAATACTGTAGGCCAGGATGCGGCGCATGTCGTTTTCCAAAAGAGCCATGGTGATGCCATAGAAAATCATGAATACGCCGACGTAAATCAACAGCTCCGTGCCGGGAAATGTCCGGATCAGAACATAGACGGCAGCCTTGGTCGTAAAGGCCGATAGAAAAACAGTCCCACTCCATGATGCTTCGGGGTAGGCATCCGCCAGCCATGCCGACAGGGGCGGGGCTGCGGCATTCACAAGGACACCAGCCAGGATGAATGCGGTTGCTGCTGTGTCCGGCTTCATTTCCGTCAGCACCACACCGCCGGTGTCAAAGACGTAGAGGAAAATCCCCGTCAGCATCAAGGCACCGCCGAACATATGGACCATGAAATAACGCATGGCTGCCTTGGTGGCCTGTGGTGTGTCTGCGGATAACAGCACAATGGTTGATCCCAGGGCCATGATTTCCCAGAACACAAACAGCGTAATCAGGTCACCGGCAAAGGCGACACCAACGGCACTCCCTGCATAGGTGAAGGCCGCGGACAATTCCAGAACGCGTTTCTGGTTCAAGGCAAACAGGCCCCCGGCAAAAGCCATCAGCGAAAAGATCAAGGCAAACAGACGTCCAAGTGCATCGACATTGACGGTAATAATCTCGTACCCCATCAGGGTTAGGGCAGGCGACGCACCTTCGGGCATATGCCAGACCTGCCAGATCGTCAGCAGGGGCAGCGCCAGAACCAGCAAAGGACGCAGGAAGGGACCAACGACCGGTAACAGAAAGGCGCCGAAAATCAGAATCAGGCCGGGTGGGAGACTACTGATCATCATAGTAGGTATCCTTCCGGCCAATAAATTTACCAAGGAATTTTGCGACCAGAACCATGGCGATGCAGGTCAGCAATCCGTACCAGGCGTGAAACCCAAAAGTGCCATCAATGCCGAAGTGAGGATGTGGTGTCAGATAAATGTCGGCGTAAACCAGAACGGCCAGAACAGCCAGGCCGACAATCCAAAGAACCTTGATCGTGCCTTTGCGGACCAGCCAGTGCAGTTTGGCCGCTGGGGCTGCAGATGTTTCAGACGCGGAGCCATCTGCTTTGGGTGTTTCAGGTTTTGCTGGTGTTTCAGTCATGACATCAATTCACCGGTGCAACGATAAGGCTGGCAAGATGGTGCAGCGGGTCTGGAAACAGGAACAAGGCAATGCAGCCCAGGGCCGTAAAGGACAAGGCTGCAACGCTGAGTGCAGGTGCTTCCTTGAAGACAGGCTTACCATCATTTTGGGGGTCAGGCGTGTTGAAAAAGGCGTAAATGGAAACGGGTAGCAAATAGCCGATAGACAGAAGGGAGCTCAGCATCAAGACGCCGATCATAGCAACTTCACCGGCCTCCAATGCAGCCATACCCAGCATCCATTTGGACCAGAGGCCACCCATGGGCGGTGCGCCGATAATACTGAGCGCGCCAATCGTGTAGGCCGTCATGGTGATCGGCATCGTTCGGCCAAGGCCACGCATCTCACTGATTTCAGTTTTATGTGTCGCCACCAGAATGGCACCGGCGCAAAAGAACAATGTGATCTTGCCAAAGGCGTGCATGGCAATGTGCATTGTACCGCCGATCACCCCGGCCTCGGTCGCCAACATGGCGCCCAGAATGATGTAGGACAACTGGCTGATGGTCGAATAGGCCAGGCGGCGTTTCAGATTGTCCTGACGAATAGCGATGATCGAGGAAATCAAAATGGTCGCTGCTGCCAGCCACATCAGGAATTCCCGTACGCCAATATCGGCCAGCAGATCAAGTCCGAAGATGTAGACCGAGACTTTCAGAATGGTAAAGACACCGGCCTTCACAACGGCCACAGCATGCAGCAGGGCACTGACCGGGGTGGGTGCCACCATGGCCGCAGGTAGCCAGCGATGAAAGGGCATCAAGGCCGCTTTACCAACGCCAAAGACATACAGTAGCAACAACAAACTGATGACAACGTCAGATGCCTTGCCCGCAAGGATACCACCTTGTGTGAAGTCCAGAGTACCAACAGTAAAGTATGTGATGATCACGGCTAACAATTGAAAGGCGATAGACGTGCCGATCAAAATACCAAAATAAGTGCGGCCCCCACGTTTGGCTTCAGCCGTCCCGGAGTGTGTGACCAGCGGGTAAGTCGACAGCGTCAGGATTTCATAAAAAATGAACAGGGTGAACATATTGCCCGCGAAGGCAATACCCATCGTTGATGACAACGCAACCGCAAAGTAGGCGTAAAAGCGTGTCTGGTTTTTTTCGTGATGTCCGCGCATGTAACCGATGGCGTACACGGATGTGACGATCCACAGGAAGCTTGCGATCAAGGCAAAAATCAGACCCAGTGGTTCGACTTCAAAGGCGATGCTCAGGCCCGGCAAAACTTCGAGTAACGTAACGGAAGGTCTGCCACCAGCAAGAACAGGTGTCAGCAGTGAGGCGACGAGAATAAACAGACAGGTCGCCGTTACCAGCGTTACGGTTTCGCGCAGGTTCGGTTTGTGCCGCGCACCAACAATGCCGAGGACGCCAATCAGGGGCACCAGCATGGCAGCGATAATGGCAATGCTACCGGTCATCCACCGATCCCCAGCAGTTGACGGGCGGCTTCGGCTGCGGTCTCAACGGGCAACGAAGTTTCAATCCCGAAATAGACGCTGGCACCGGTCAAAACATAGATCGGTATCAACATGGACAGGGGTGCTTCCTCGACAACGACTTCGTCATCACCGGATTTGAAATAGGCGGCTTCGACCACGCGCCAGATGTAGATGACAGCAAGCAGGGAGCTGAGCAAAATCAGGACCGCCACCGGCCACCAGCCACGTTCCAGAACGGCGGTGATCAGATACCATTTGCTGATAAAGCCAACGGTTACCGGCACCCCGATCAGGCCAAGACCCGCTATGACAAAGGCAAACATGGTAAACGGCATTTTTTTGCCGATGCCGTTCATGTCGTCAATCTTCACGGAACCAATCTGGTAATAAACCGCCCCCATACAAAGGAAGAGGGCACCCTTCATGATGGCGTGATTGAAGATATGCAGAATGCTTGCCGTTAGTCCCGCCACGGTGACCAGCGCCACACCCAACATAATATAGCCGATCTGGGCGACGCTGGAGTAAGCCAGCAATCGTTTTACATTTGTCTGGAAGATCGCCACGGTCGAGGCGGCAAAAATACCGACCAGCGACAGGACCAGCAATATGGATTCCAGCGGAATGACATCGAAGGAAAAACTCTGGCCAAAAATTGTGAAGACAAAACGATAGAGAACGTAGACAGAAACCTTGGTTGCGGTTGCTGCCAGAAAGGCTGTCACCACTGAAGGTGCATAGGCGTAGGCGTTGGGCAGCCATAAATGCAGTGGGAACAAGGCCAGTTTGAGACACACACCAACGATGAAAAATGCGAACGCAGCCAACACGGGGCGACTGTCTTCCACGGCCGGGAGTCGTTTGGCCAGGTCGGCCATATTGAGGGTGCCGGTCATCTGATACATCAGGCCGATACCAATCAGAATGAAGGTCGCGCCGATGGTCCCCATGATCAGATATTGAAATGCTGCCGTCAGGGCTTTCGGGTCGCGTCCCATTGCGATCAAGGCATAGGACGAAAGTGAAGAGACTTCCAGGAAGACAAAGACGTTAAAGGCGTCGCCGGTAATCGTAATACCCAACAAGCCAGTCAGGCACAGCAGATAGGCCGTGTAGAACAATCCGCGCTTGTGTTCAGGGATTTCGCGATTAACGCTGGCGCGGGCATAGGGCATGACAATGGCCCCGATGGCGGCAACGATCAGCAGTACAAAAGCGTTAACGGTGTCGACCTGGTATTCAATGCCCCATGGAGCTTCCCAGCCACCGAGCTCATAATTAAAGGCACCACCGGTGAGGGTTTTTTCGAGCATCATCCACGCCAGCGCGAAGACGACCCAACTGATGAACGTCGCCCATGCCCAGGCCAGGCTTTCACGCCGCAGCAACAGGCAAATCGGTGCCGCGATCAGCGGGACTGCAATTTGCAGGGCAGGGAGGTGAGCCGCAATCAAGTTGCTCTCTCCTTTTTGTCACCAGATTCTTCGATGTCCTGAATCTCATCTTCCTCGATCGTGCCATAGGCTTCGTTGATACGTACGATCAGGGCCAACCCCAATGCAGTTGTTGCAACGCCCACAACAATGGCCGTCAGGATCAGGACGTGCGGGATCGGGTTGGAATAAACTACACCCTCGCTGCCACCTTCCGGCACAATCGGCGCTGTGCCGCCTGCAACTTTGCCCATGGTGATGTAGAGAAGAAAAACTGACGTCTGGAAAATGTTCAGACCGACGATTTTTTTGATCAGGTTTCCACGTGCAATGACGGTGTAAAAACCGGCCATCATCAGGAAAACAAATATCCAGTAGTTGAAGTGTCCGAGCCAGGCCATGTCTATGCCTTCCCCGAACTATCTGAGGCCAGATCCTGAACCGGATCAGCTTCGGTCGCAGTATCATCTTCCTCTTCATCGTCGCCTTCACCGCGACCGGCGAACGCAAAGAAGATCACGATCATGACCGCAGCAACTGTAATGCCCACACCCAGTTCGACGAGCAGGATGCCCAGATGTTGACCGGCGATAAAGTCACCAGCGAGCACACCATAATCCAGAAAGTTCCCGCCCAGATACATGGCAGCAAAACCAACGCCTGCATAAAGCAACAGACCTGCTGATACGAGCGCGATCAGGTAACCGGAGGGCACAACTTTTTCGGCATTTTCGAGGCCGAAAATCAAGGCATACAAAATGAAGGCTGAGCCAAAAATGACGCCTGCCTGAAATCCACCTCCAGGTCCGTAGTCACCGTGGAATTGAACATACAGGGCGAACAGCATGATGAGAGGAATCAGCAGCTTTGCCACAACGCGTAAAACCAGATGATGCCTCATGTGGACACCTCAGGCGTTTTAGCATTGCTTTCAGGGGTGTCCTGACCGGTTTTGGCTGTGCTGTCGGCAGAGGCATCAGGTTCTTTTTTCACGCGCCTGCGTCGACCCAGCAGCAACATGACGCCGACACCGGCTGTGAAAATAACTGTCAATTCACCCAGTGTGTCATAGCCGCGATAGCTGGCCAGAACCGAGGTGACCATGTTGGGTACGCCGATTTCAACAGGTGATACATTGATATATCTGGGTGCCACATGTTGATGAACAGGTGCGTCCGGGTTGTTGAATTCAGGCATGCCCGATGCCCCGTACAGCAGCATGCCACCGGTGGCGATCACCACAATCAGTGGAATGATCGACGGTCGAACATGTATCTTTTCCCGACTGGAAGTCAGGGAAAGTGTTCCCAGCATCAAAACCGTGGAAATGCCGGCACCGACCGCCGCCTCGGTAAAGGCGACATCGACGGCATCCAGAATGACAAAAATACTGGCCATCAACAGGCTGTAGATCCCTGCCAACATGACAGCCGCAAACAGATTGTGCATGCGCACGATGGCAACAGCGATAACCACCAGAAACAACAGCAAGACGATATCGACAAGATTTACGATGAGGCGTCCTCCCCGTCATCTTTGTTCTTTTCCTGTTTCTCTGGTGGTGAAATCAGCGGACGAATTCCGGCAAACAAGGCAGCTTTGGCCAGGGCGTGGGTCGACGTCGGGCTGGTAAAGAAGATAAAGACCAGGATCATGA
>Ga0233443_1003860_pt1 | contig 10110 bp, 8 predicted proteins | sample SI_123_September_2_FD_182784 | JGI IMG/M metagenome (GOLD analysis project Ga0233443, IMG submission 182784) | Seawater microbial communities from Saanich Inlet, British Columbia, Canada - SI_123_September2016_200_MG | ecosystem: Environmental > Aquatic > Marine > Inlet | place: Canada: British... | reverse complement strand
CAACCTTCTTTTGGAGTGTTTGATGATCCTCCTTATAATAAGTTCTTCTTTCGGAATGACCAATTATAACATATTCAGCACCGGTTGATTTGATCATTTTTACAGAAACCTCTCCTGTAAAGGCACCTTTAGGCTCAGAAGCACAATTCTGAGCAGACACTGACACCACATCTCTGTCTACAATTCTGGATACATCAGCCAGATGAATAAAAGGTGGAGCTAAAACAACAGTAACATCCTGAACTTCCTGCTTCCTTACTATTTTATTAATTTCTGCTGCCAGTTCAATTCCCCGGTTGAGAGAATTATTCATCTTCCAGTTTCCCGCTACAATCTTCTTTCTCATAAATTGATTCATATAATTATTTGATACAACAAAAATAGAAAATTAGGTTAAAATTAACAATATTCGGTAAATGTTGTTAATTGCGCAACAATTGAAACTTCTAAGCGTTTCACTTGTTTTAAATAGAAAAATTACTGCATATAATATTTGACTTGAAAGTGAGTTCTTAAAAAAGTCTATATTTGCAAAACTTTAACGAATTAGAACAATATGTTTAAAAGAGTTTTATCAACATTTGTTGTTGCATTCCTTGCTATCAGCACAGGTTTCGGACAGGACAACGGACATACAACAGGTGAATTACTAGGGCAGGATCTGAACGATAAGGTGAACACAATTACAACCGCTGTTCCTTTTCTTTTAATTGCACCTGACGCACGAGGAGGAGGAATGGGTGATGCTGGTGTAGCTTCAACACCGGATGCAAACTCTATACATTATAATCCATCAAAATATGCTTTTATAACCAATCAATCCGGCCTCTCAATCTCATACACACCATGGCTTAGCAATCTGATTGATGATATTCATTTGTTATATTTGAGCGGATACATACGATACGATGAAAAATCAACACTTGGCGGATCATTGCGCTATTTTTCTCTGGGTGATATCATTTTTACCGACGTGGTAGGAAACACAACCGGTCAGTACAAACCAAATGAATTTTCCCTGGATCTGGCTTACTCCAGACTTTTATCACGCAACTTCTCAGGAAGTATTGCACTTCGATTCATACATTCCGACCTCACAGGTGGAACCTATGTAGATGGAATAGAATCTCATCCTGGAAATGCGGTTGCATCCGATGTTTCATTCTATTATCAAAATGAAGTTTCTTTGCTGGACAAGGAAGGAATCTTTGCCTGGGGTATTAATCTTTCAAACCTGGGTTCAAAAATTTCTTATACCGAAAACGCAGAAAAAGATTTTCTGCCTGCTAACCTGAAGTTAGGAACAGCCTACACGATGGAAATTGACGATTATAACAAATTCATGCTTTCGTTCGATATAAACAAACTGCTAGTACCAACACCACCAACCTACCTGAATGATGAAGACGGATTACCGGTTTATGATGACGAAGGAAATCAGGTAGTTGAATTTGGCAGAGATCCAAACGTATCAACGGCATCGGGCGTATTCCAATCATTTTATGATGCTCCCGGGGGTGGAACTGAGGAATTCAGAGAATTTAACTACTCCATTGCTGCCGAATATTGGTATGCAGACCAGTTTGCTTTAAGGGCTGGCTATTTTTACGAGAATCCTTTCAAAGGAAATCGTAATTTTTATACGGTAGGAATGGGATTAAGACTAAATGTCTTCAGTCTTGATTTTTCCTATTTAATTTCCCCAACAACGCGTCACCCATTGGCAAACACGCTTAGATTTACATTAACCTTTGATTTTGATGCATTTGAGAATTCAGAAACATCAAAAACAAAATCAAGCTAAAAGATATTTTCATTTATTTAGAAAAGCAGTAGGTTTGTAATCTACTGCTTTTTTTATTGAACTAAACCTGAAGATAATGAATATAAGAGTTGGATCCGGTTACGATGTACACAGGCTAAGAGAAGGTGAATCTCTCATATTAGGAGGTGTGAATATTCCCCATCACAAGGGTACCGTTGCTCATTCCGACGGAGATGTCCTGGTTCATGCCATTTGTGACGCTCTATTGGGTGCTGCAAATCTTCGGGATATTGGATTTCATTTTTCTGATACCAGCCCGGAATTTAAAAATATGGACAGCGGCCTCTTATTAAAGAGAACCATTCGTTTGATGCAAAAGCAGAATTATGAAATAGGAAACGTCGACACAACCATTTGCCTGCAATCACCAAAACTTATCGACCATATTCCCAAAATGAAGAAAGAGTTAGCCAGGACCATGATGATTGACATAGACTTCATATCTGTGAAAGCAACCACCACCGAAAGACTTGGTTTCGTTGGAGAGGAGGCTGGAATTTCAGCCTACGCCACGGTTCTTATTCATAAGGTTAACGCATGATAAACGTGCTATCACCAGAGCAATTCGCAATGCTTGTGGAAAGCAAAGATGCTGTTCTATTCTATCTGTCGCATGATGAATGCAATGTATGCAAAGTACTAAAGCCTAAAATCTCAGAACTAATCAATGACCAATTCGATAAAATAGAAATGTTCTATGTAGACATCAGAAAAATGCCTGAAATATCCGGACAGCTAAGTGTATTTACTGTCCCAACCTTAATTGTCTATCTGGATGGCCGTGAGCATATTAGAAAGAGCCGGAATATTGGCATTGGTGAGTTGGAACAGGAGCTTGAGCGTCCCTATCATCTGAAGTTTGACTTATAGATATTGTACTGCATCAATAAGTCAATTTATCAAAATACACCTATCTCCATTCGCTCTTAGCCAGTGCAGTAAAGAAACAATTTGCCGGGCCTCTAATGGAATTAAAGGTTTATGCATTAATATGAATCTGCCATCTGTCGAATAATTCGCTCTTCAGCCAACGATTAACTCACAACTATAAGATGGTTCTCAATAGCTGAACATTAGTCCTATGAATGAGCTTAGGTGTAATTAATTGAAACATCGCACTTTTGTAATTCTAATCCGGCAACTACTAATTTATCAGCAACAAGCACGAAAATCCAATTATGATTGTTCGGCTAAGCACCTTATCTTTGTCATTAAAATAGTGAAGTTGTGACTACAAATAAGGTGAAGCAGATTTTCAAATCGTTTGAAAATAAAAAGATATTGGTAATTGGTGATGTTATGGTTGATTCCTATATGTGGGGTAAGGTGGATAGAATTTCGCCCGAAGCGCCCATACCCATAATTTCCATCAATAATAAAGATAACAGATTAGGTGGTGCTGCCAACGTAGGCCTTAATCTTAAAGCACTTGGAGCCGAACCGATAATTTGTGCGGTTGTCGGGAAAGATTCCATGGGAGATGAATTTAAATCTTTGATAAAAAAGGATGGCATTACGGATAAGGGAATTATCAGTTCTGAACACCGTCCAACCACCGTTAAAACCAGAATCATTAGTCAGGGGCAGCAATTGATCAGAGTAGACGAAGAGGTAACCCGTAAACTTCACGAAGAGATTGAGCACGAGTTTATCGAGCAGGTCAAAACAATTATTATTGATGATAATCCGGAAGCCATTATCTTTCAGGATTACGATAAAGGGGTGATTACACCTGTCCTCATAGAAGAAGTTGTTTGCATTGCCAGGGATCATGATATACCTGTGCTGGTAGATCCAAAGAAGAAGAACTTCAAACACTACAAAAACGTGCAGCTTTTCAAACCTAATTTCAAGGAACTGGTTGAAGGAATGAAGATTGAAGCCAACAAGGAAGATGTTGTTTCTATATTCAAGGCCGTGAAAAAGCTGCATGATAAAAACCATATCAATCTTGTGATGGTTACACTTTCTGAAGCGGGAATCTTCATCAGTGACGGTGAGCATTTCAATACATTGCCCGCAGAAATCAGAGATATTTCGGATGTATCAGGAGCCGGTGATACAGTAATAAGCGTTGCCTGTTTATGTTTGATAGCCAATATCGATCCACTGGATGTTGCTGCTATCTCCAATATAGCAGGCGGATTGGTCTGCGAGAAGGTCGGAGTTGTACCGATCGATAAGCATCAATTACTTGATGAATGTTTGGAAGCATATTCTTGATATATTTGAGCGTCAAACAATAATTAGTGTTTTGCCAAGTTTATCAGATATTAAATGAGTTAAGTCTATGCGTTCAGTAATCATTACCATCTTTCTTTCCATTCTAATTATTCAGTCTGTAGATGCACAAAGACTCTACAGTAATGAGTTTATGAATATTGGAGTTGGAGCCAATTCCTTTGCGATGGGAAATGCTACCGTAGCTCATATTGATGATATTACTTCCGGATACTGGAATCCGGCGGGACTGGCTGCACAGAAGACGATGCTGACAGCCTCTCTTATGCACATGCCGGGTTTCCTGAATGTTGTAAATCATGATTATTTTGCGCTGGCATATCAACTGGAAAAAGGTAAGACTGTTGGCTTAAGCCTTATACGTACCGCAGTTGATGATATACCAGGTACCAACGATTTATACGATATCAACGGTAATCTGGATTACGATAGAATTAAAAAGTTTTCTGTTGCAGATTATGGTTTTCTTTTCTCCTATGCACAGCAAAGCAAAAATGAAAATTTCAGATACGGTGCCAATGTTAAGGTAATCAGACGTACGGTTGGTGACTATGCCTCCGCCTGGGGATTTGGTTTCGATCTTGGAACTCAATATCAAGCTGGCAAATGGAAACTTGGTGCAGTTGCCCGCGATGTTACTTCAACCTTCAACGCCTGGAGCTTTAACAACGAAGAATTATCCATTACCATTGCCGACTCAACCTTCAACACCTCTGAAGCTTCGGCAATTGAACTAACACTGCCGCAGGTAATTCTGGGTATTGCACGAAACTTCGATCTGGGAAAAGATTATGAACTGCTCTGTGAAGTAAATGCAAACCTTACTTTTGCCGGCCAACGTCATACAATAATCAGTTCTGATTTTGCCAACATAGATCCTAACGTTGGTGTCCAGCTTGGATATAAAAATACCCTATTTGCCAGGGCCGGTGTTAACAATATCCAGGAAGTAACTGATTTTGGAACGGAAGAAATTTCGTTCATTCCAAACATTGGACTTGGACTTCACTTTAAAAAACTAACCATCGACTATGCATTAACCAATGCGGCGAATCAGGCAATTGGTGATTTCTCACATGTATTCTCTTTACAGTTTGCAATCTAGGAAACTGGGCTTGATCATCAAATGATATAAGCAGATACCGCATGTATCCTTACTCTGTAAATAAATAGTTTAATCCACTTTATTTCTTGTTCCTTCTGTTGAAATTCTTATCACCCTTGGTTTTAGGTTTCTTGTACGTTTTCATTTTACGCAAATAAGAACCACCCTGATTTGTTTTGGTGTTTTTAAGTTTCTTCTCATGAAAGCCACCATCAGGAGTTTCCAGCCTGGTATTTCGATTGTAATTACTCTCTGCAATTTTTGTTCGCTCTTCAGGGATTAATTGATACGAAACCTCAACCTCTTCCGGAAATTGTAGCTGTGGAATTTGATAATCCATCAAAGCTTCGATAGCCTCCTTATCCTCACGTTCCTTCTCGGTATAGAATAGAATGGTTTTACCTTCTTCCTCTGCTCTTCCTGTTCTTCCAATCCGATGCATATAGTTTTCAGGATAAGCTGGTGTATCAAAATTGATTACATGGCTGATCCTGTCCAGGTCCAGTCCTCTTGCCATCACATCGGTTGACACCAATACTCTGTTGGTTCCCGCATCAAACTGCTTGATTGAGCGGATTCTATAGTTCTGCGCCTTGTTGGAATGAATTACACATACCTCGGAGCCCATGGTTTCACCCAGTGCTTCATGTAAACGATCGGCTATCTTTTTACTGGCAACAAATACCAATACCTTCGAAAATTCCTCCTTATCACTCAAAATGTAGGTAAGCAGGTTCACCTTGGTATAAAAGTTCTGAACAGCATAACTCTGCTGTGCAATATTGTCCAATGGTGTTCCACTCACTGCAATGGATATTTTTTCCGGAGCTGTGAAAAAGGTTTCAATCAACTCATCCACCTCTTCTGTCATAGTTGCAGAAAACATTAAATTCTGCCTGCGCTCAGGCAGAATTTCGAAAATATTTTTCAATTGGTAACGAAAACCGGCATCCAGCATAACATCCACTTCGTCGATCACCAGCTTCTTTATTGATTTCAGACTGAGCACACCACTTAATGTAAGATCATATAATCTGCCGGGAGTAGCGACCAGAATGTCACATCCGCGGACAACCGCTTCCTTCTGCTTATTAATATTTGCACCACCATATACACCCAGCGATCGAATGTTCATGAATTTGGTAAGTTTCTCTATCTCCTGAACCAGTTGAAGTACCAGTTCACGGGTCGGCACCATTACCAACACCCTTGGATGTGTTTTGTCCGAGAATTTAAGGTCACGTAAAATCGGAAGCAAATAGGCAAATGTTTTTCCTGTTCCTGTTTGTGCAATACCAACCAAATCCTTTCCGGACATCACAACAGGAAATGATTCTTCCTGGATTGGGGTTGGATTTTCAAGTCCCAACTCGTTGATGGCGGTTAATTGTGGTTTTGTAAGGTTTAAATTCTCGAATGAACTCATTACACTATAATTTTGCGCAAAAGTAGGGATTATTTTCGAGGGCATTATTTAAATACGCCAGTTCCGGAACAAACCGCCAATTGACCATTGGTAATCATCAATTTCAGAGGTCCCCCAGAGACGGACAGCCGTCCGTCTAAACTACCGTATTACCCATACATTTTATTATCCCAGGTTATACCACCGGTTGCCAAATCACAATAATTCCCCGGAGCGACGAATGCATAAATAATTTCGTATATCCATCAAGAGAAAACAAAAGTAGCCGGAATAGAAATCATTTAAAGGGTATCGAATTGATTCCTGTAGATTGAAAGTGTGGGATTATTCTGCAAACGGTTACTACTTTATTACAATCTGCAGCTATGATCGGCGACTAGTGTTTGGGAAAATCAGTAATAATAAGATGATCTATACAAAATCTGGTGAAATAGCCATTGAAGAATGGCACAGATCCTTCAAATTACGACAGGAGCTTTTTCTGGATGAATTTATACTGATGCCAGATCATCTGCACACAATCGTTGTGCTTGACATGATCTCTCAAACCAATCTAAACAGTTCTTACCTTACTGAACGGTCACAACAAGGAATCACTGGTATCAAATATAGTGCTTTCATTGATCAGAGAAAACACAAGCCGATTGGAAGCCCGGTTTGCCATCGGAAACCAAAATCAATTTCTTCGTTCATAGCAGGATATTAATCCATTGTATTAAAAAGGATTGATGACTTAATAGATGATGAGAAACTTCCAATGGCCAAATTCAATCGGCAGAATCCTCTTTGGCAAGCCAATTACCACGATACTATTATTTCCGACAAAGGAGGATACAAAAGAATAATCTCCTGATTCACATCAACAGACGCAAATAGGTAAATACAATGAGTATTGCTTTAGGATTTAAAAAGTGCACAGACCTGCGTCCGTCGATAAAACTAACTGGTTTTTTGGCAAACCGTGAGGAGCAACTTGTCCACTCAAGTGAGCAAATGCTATTATCCCGTTTGAATTATAATCTCATATTTACAATAACAATAAAACGTGAAAATCCATGTTTTATCCGATCATCAAAGTTTTAAATCTTTAGTATCTTACGGTAGTTTTGAATTTAGCTCATGTCGGAAACAAAACGCATAAATCATTTGCATGTTGAAACTGATGAAGCATTTAAAAAGCTCTTCTATCAGTTTTATTCCCCCCTTTGTAATTATGCGGTGAAGTTTGTTAATAATAAGCAGATCGCTGAGGATCTTGTGCAGGATCTGTTCATTCAATTGTGGCAAAAAAATGATCTTACAGCACTTGAAAACCCGGATCGTTACCTGCTGCGCAGTACTAAGTTCAAGTGCATAGATTATCTGAGAACAAAGAAAATCAACAGCAATTTTAATATTGAAGATCTTCCTGAAGCAAGTCAGGAAGTGTCAGAAATTAGCGAGAAAGAAATTGAACCATTGATTCACTACTTTGCCGCAATGCTACCGGATAGAACGAGACAGGTCTTTCTTCTCAGCCGTCAAAGTGGTTTGAGCTACCGCCAAATAGCTGAAGAGTTGGATATCTCCGTTAAAACCGTTGAAAACCAAATGGGACGTGCTCTTCGAAAACTTAGGATAATATTGAAAGAACATAACTTCATGACACTCCTGCCATTTATCTAGATGACATATTTCTTAATATCCACACCTTAAATCCCTGCTTAATCACCTGAACACCAAACTACAGAGTTTGACCCTATTTAGCAATTGTTTGTTTTTAAGAAAATAACTCAACATCCAATAGGGGTAGACAGATATTATTTCGACTTGATGTTGAATCAGGCCAAATATTTGTTCTATGGAAAAAATCTACGATATACTCTCTAAGCACTTTATAGGTGAAGCTAGCGCTGAAGAGGAACAACAAATTACAGAATTCCGGAACATACATCCTATCGAATATAAAACATTTGAAAGGATGTGGAAGAAGGGAGAAATTAAAATTCATCACTTTAATACTGATGCTGCGTGGCAAAACGTGAAGGATGGCCTCCGGAAAAACAATTCGAAGCCTGATGGTTTTGGATGGTTGAAGATAGCTGCAACCATTGCCATAATTGCCTTAAGTGTTACAGCTGCTTTTCTTGTCTACGACAATATCCTAACTAATGATTCCGTGGTAGCTCAGACGGGAATAGATGAAAAATCGGACTGCATAAGGTTGGCAGATGGCTCACAAATATGGTTAAACAAAGGAAGTAAGCTAATTTATCCCGAAACATTTTCAGGCAGATATAGAAAGGTTGTATTGAAAGGAGAAGCGTTTTTTGATATCTCAAGAGATGAAAAACACCCATTTATCATCACTACCGAATTTTCAGATATAAAAGTGCTGGGAACATCTTTTAATGTTAGCGCCGGTACCGGGGAAACTGAAGTGAATGTTACAAGTGGGCTGGTGGAAGTCCAATCTCTGGCAAATAAAAAAAAGGTGCAGGTTTCACCCAACGAAACAGCTATTGCTTCATCCAAAACAGTTGTTAAAATGGAAACATTGAACCTGAATTATAATGCCTGGAGAACGGGATTCTTCCAGTTTGAAAATGCCTCCCTTGAAAAGGTGATTGAAGATTTGTCAGCGTTTTATACTGAATCTATCCAAATCGCATCCGAACAGATCTTAAAATGTAAACTAACAGCAACTTTCGACAATCTTAGCTTGAGTGAAGTAATCCAGATAATTGAAATCACCTGTGGAGTTGAAATCAAGGAGATTGATGGAAATTATGTAATCAACTCAAATCAATAACTTAAATATTCTGACACATGAAGAGAATAACAATTATTATAATATCACTTGTACTGTCTACAGCTTTATTAGCCAATAGCGATTTGTTGGAAAAGCTCATTACCGTTCACTTCAACAATACAACTTTGAAAGAAGCGCTGGTTGAGCTGGAAAAAATCTCAGGTATTGCCTTTGCTTATAACAATGAACTTGAAGTATTGAAAACAAAAGTCACAGGTAGCTTTGAAAACCGCTCCATTAAAAAAATACTGGATGAGATTTTAAAAGATACCGGGCTTTCCTACAAAATGATAGGCAATAACATTACTATTTTTCAATCACCAAAGGAAGGTGAAACTAATCAATCGAAGCAGGGCTCCATAGAAGGAAAAGTAATTGCTAAAAAGGATGATGAGCCTCTTCCCTATGTGAGTATAATCCTGGAAGGAACCAATATCGGGGGTGTTACCGACCTGAAAGGAAACTTTCGAATAGGCAATCTTGAAGCCGGTACTTACGACATACTCGTTTCCTTCATTGGTTATGAGAAATATCGCATTGAGAATGTTGAGCTTAAAGATGGAGAACTTGTCAATCTTGGCAACATTCAAATAAAAGAAGGAGCTGTATCACTCAATGATATTACGGTAACTCCGGGAAGCTTTTCAGTTATGGGTAGCATACCTCTTTCGAAGCAGACACTTTCTGAGAAAGATATTAAAAACATGTCATTCGCGGAAGAT
>Ga0233443_1003856_pt1 | contig 10122 bp, 6 predicted proteins | sample SI_123_September_2_FD_182784 | JGI IMG/M metagenome (GOLD analysis project Ga0233443, IMG submission 182784) | Seawater microbial communities from Saanich Inlet, British Columbia, Canada - SI_123_September2016_200_MG | ecosystem: Environmental > Aquatic > Marine > Inlet | place: Canada: British... | reverse complement strand
CCATTATCGATCGCTGGAAAGATCAGGGCCACACACCCGACCAGGTCACCGGGAGCGACGCCGGTGATTTTGCCTTTGGCAAGGCGCAAGAGTTGTATGCAGCATACCAGGCGCGTCTGGCATCCCTGAACGCCGCTGATTTTGGCGACTTGTTGCTGCACTGCCTGACCATCTTTCGTAAACACAGCGATATTCTGGCGGAGTATCAGCAACGCTTTCGCTACATTCTGGTGGACGAATATCAGGATGCCAATGTGGCGCAGTATCTCTGGTTGCGATTGTTGGCCCAGAAACATCACAATATCTGCTGTGTTGGTGATGACGACCAGTCGATCTATGGCTGGCGCGGGGCAGAAGTTGGCAACATCCTGCGGTTTGAAAAAGACTTTGATGGCGCCCGGATTATCAGGCTTGAACAAAATTACCGTTCAACCCCGCACATATTAGCGGCGGCTTCTGGCATCATTGCCAAAAACGAAAGCCGCATGGGCAAAACCCTGTGGACCGATGTTAACGACGGTGAAAAAGTTCGTGTCCGCGGCGTCTGGGACGGATCAGAAGAAGCCCGCGTTGTCGCAGAAGAAGTTGAACTGCTGCAAAGCCGCAAGGTGTCGCTGGATGAAATTGCCATTCTGGTCAGGGCCAGCTTCCAGACCCGCGAATTTGAAGAACGTTTTCTGTCACTGGGCATGCCCTACCGGGTGGTTGGCGGCCAGCGTTTTTACGAAAACAGGGAAATCCGCGATGCCAACGCTTATCTGAGGGTGCTGGTACAGCCAGACGATGATCTGGCTTTTGAACGCATTTTCAATGTCCCCAAACGTAGCCTGGGAACAAAGGCATTGCAGACTGTGCAGCAATATGCGCGCCAGGCCGGCATGTCCCTGACCCAGGCAGCCAGCGAAATCGTCACCACGGACGAGATGCGCCCACAGGCACGGCGCAGCCTTGCAACGCTGATGGAAAACTTTGATCGCTGGCGCAAGACACGCGCTGACCTGCCCCATCCGGACCTGGTGGAAACCATACTTGATGAAAGCGGCTATACGGCGATGTGGCAGGCCGACAAGGATCCGAAGTCGCCAACACGGCTCGAAAACCTGAAAGAATTGATCCACGCGCTGGAAGAATTTGAAAATCTCGATGATTACCTTGAGCATGTCAGTCTGGTGATGGATAACGAAAACTCTGCGGGCGAGGAAATGGTTAGTTTAATGACCTTGCACGGTGCCAAGGGCCTGGAATTTGACGCCGTATTCCTGCCGGGCTGGGAAGAAGGACTATTTCCCCACCAACGTGCCCTGGACGAAGGTGGCACGACGGCGCTGGAAGAAGAACGCAGACTGGCTCATGTCGGACTAACCCGCGCCCGCAAGCTTGCGACTGTTACTTTTGCCGCCAACCGGCGTGTGTTTAATCAATGGAATGCCAATTTGCCCAGTCGATTTGTCGATGAATTGCCTGCCGATCACGTAGATGTGCTTTCACAGGCAGGCGTTTACGAGGGCGATAATTCCGGTGGCGAGAACAGATATATCCACGAAACGAAGGACACAGCCATCCCCTTTAACATGCCTGGTGACTTTGGCTCACGCAAAGGCCGCTACCGTCGCAGCGTGAACAATGATGGCATGATAATCGACGGCAAGGCCGAGCATATCGACACCGACAGCAGTGACAGTTCCTTTGCCGTTGGGGGGCGGGTATTTCACCAGAAGTTTGGCTATGGCCGCATCCTGGATGTGTCTGGCAACCGGCTGGAAATAGCTTTCGACAAGGCCGGAACCAAAAAAGTAATCGACAAATTTGTGGAGTCTGCATGAGTAACAAGTCTGGTACGGATAATGATCTGGGTCTGTGGCGTGTCAGTTTGACCGTTCAGGCCCGTGCCCTGGACGCCTGCGAAGAAATTCTGGGCCCGGCCCTGGGTGCACCCGGCCACGAAAGCGACGACTGGATTATGGGTGTGCATGCCTATTCAACCGTACCACTGGATCCCAATGCCGAAGAGAAGCCTGAGAGACTATGGCGGATCGAAGCCTTGTGTGCGGATGAGCCAAATATTCCAGCCCTGCGGTTGGGACTTGAGCCTGTTGCAACAGCATTTGATTTTGACTTACCAGAAATAAATTCTGAAGAAGTTGAGAGTATCGACTGGGTCCAGGCCGCGCTTGTCAGTCATCCTCCGGTGAGGGCTGGTCGTTTTCATGTCCATGGACAACACGAACCCGTGAAACCACGTAGCCAGGCGATTGACATCATTGTCTATGCCGGTCGCGCCTTTGGCACGGGCAATCACCAAAGCACGCAGGGTTGTCTGATGGCGCTGGATGACCTGGCCCGTCGGCACAGTTTCAGGAACGTAGCAGATCTGGGCGCGGGTTCAGGTATTTTGTCATTTGCTGTGGCCAAACGCTGGTGCGTACCTGTTGTAGGCATCGATATAGATCCGGTCGCGGCAATTTTTGCCAATGATTACGCCAAACTAAATGGCCTTGCCGACCTGACGAAGTTCGTTGCCGGCGACGGTCTCGCCCATCCCCTGCTTCGTGCCAGCGGACCTTATGATTTGATATTGGCAAATATTCTGGCCCGGCCCCTGAAGCGCCTTGCGCCGGATATCCGGAAAAATCTCAAGCCAGGGGGACGCGTTGTTCTCGCAGGACTGCTGGATCGACAGGAACGTTATGTCCTGGCCGCCTATGCCGCACAGGGTATTCGCCTGGAGAAGCGGATTTGCCTGAAGGAATGGACAACTCTGGTTCTGGCTGGCTAAATCCCTTCATTTCTGAAAGGACTATGGGAGGAGGCGCCAGCGAAGAAACCAGAGTGTCGCAATCATTCTCTGCGAGAGAAAAATTGCTGGCGATTTCACACCCGACAAAATTCTGTCGAGGACCGCGAGATCAAGATCATGGCATAAATCCGACGATGTCGAAATTACCCAAGCCCCGGAAACCTGCCAGCGTGTACCTGAAATCAAAGACTTCGGGTACCAGTTCTACAATACTACACGTACTAAATAAGAGCGCTTGATCAGGCTGCGTGGCGGCCTTGATCGTTACTGTTGGCTGCGCCTTTTTCCATGATGCCTCCGATGGAGGACTGGATGTCGCCGCGGCCGATGCCAATATCGGCCAGCATACGGTCATCAAGGTTCATCAACTGTGCGGAAGCAACCCGGCGGGTGTTCCATGCTGCAGCTTTGTTTGCCAGTCGACGAATGGCTGCTATACCGGATTTAACCAGTTCACCGACTGCCTCTGCACGTGCTTTTTGTGCCCGTGCAGTCAGAACATCAAGATTGGCGAAAATATCTTCGGGGTTATTCAGGTCGATTTCGTGCTTGTTCATAACGTTTTCCTTGGAACGAAACCCGGCATTCAAATGCTGGGAGCAAATTTGTTTTTCACCAAATCATGGATCCGGTGAAAACCAGATTTGCTCCGGCTGTCGGGGCAGTGACCAGCAGCCTCATGCTGTCTGGTGTCTTTCAACAGTTTGAATGTTGCACTGCACACTAGTATTTTCAAGGGTTTGGGGGTTGGTCATTTTGCACTGCAGCAGTGCAATCAATGCATACCTTGTGGGTAAAGCCATGCAGAATAGACTTTCCCGGAACTTCTAGTTGCTGATCAGCTCTAGCCAGTCGTCTTCGGAAAGAGCCGACACACCAAGTTCCTGTGCCTTTTTCAGCTTCGAACCAGCCCCCGGGCCCGCGACAAGATAATCTGTCTTTTTCGATACCGATCCGGAAACCTTTGCCCCCAGACTTTCAGCCTTTGCCTTTGCTTCCGCCCGGGTCATGCGTTCAAGCGTACCGGTAAATACAACCGTTTTCCCGGAAACAGGACTATCGTCTTCCGGCATATCAAAGGGCTGAATATCGAGATGGGCAACAAGGGAATTTACAACATCGTTATTGTGCTGTTCAGCAAAAAACGCCACCAATGTCTGGGCAACCTTGGGGCCGACGCCATCGATGTCCACAAGATCAAGCCAGGCGTCACTTTCAGCATCTTGTGCCTTCATTAATGCATCAAGAAGCCGTTCATGCGTTTCATAAGTTTTGGCCAGCAAACGTGCTGTGGTCTGGCCAACATGTGGAATCCCGAGACCATACATAAACCGGTCGAGCTCAATAGTCCGTCGTTGGTCAATGGCCTTGAAGAGATTTGAAACACTCAAATCCCCCCACCCTTCCCTCTCCTTGAGAGGCGGATCCATTTCCATGTTTTTTAGCTCGAAGATGTCTGATGGTTGGCGAACCAGACCATCTTGCCAGAAGGCCGCAATCTGTTTCTCTCCCAGGCCTTCAATATCAAAAGCATCGCGACTGACAAAATGTCGTAAACGTTCTACCGCCTGCGCCTCACAGATAAGACCACCTGTGCACCTTCGCCGTGCTTCCAGTTCGCCTGTTTTTGGGTCCTTGATCTCGCGCACCGCAGCACTGCCGCAGATCGGACAATGGTCTGGAAAGTCATAAGCCCCGCTGTTCGCAGGACGTTTGTCGGCAACGACTGCAAGGACCTGGGGAATAACATCCCCGGCGCGCTGAACAATGACCGTATCACCGATACGCACACCAAGTTTTTCGATATTTTCTTCGTTGTGCAACGTTGCATTGGTGACAACAACACCGCCAACAGTCACCGGTTCCAGTCGCGCCACGGGTGTTAATGTTCCGGTCCGGCCAACCTGGATATCAATATCATTAATTACAGTTTGAGCTTTTTCCGCCGGGAATTTATGGGCAATGGCCCAGCGCGGTGCGCGACTGACCATGCCCAGTCGTTCCTGCCAGTCGAGGCGATCTACCTTGTAAACCACACCATCGATGTCGTAGGGCAACCCGGCCCGTGCAGTTTCGACCCCTCGATACAATGCCAGCGCACCATCCACATCCCGACAAACTTCGGTCAAAGGATTAAGTGAAAACCCCCAATCTTTGAAACATTGCAGCACGCCAGACTGTGTATCTGATGGAAGTTGTGGTGCTTCCCCCCAGGCATAAGCAAAGAACCGCAATTTGCGCCCTGCCGTTACGCTGACATCAAGTTGCCGCAACGATCCGGCTGCGGCATTGCGTGGATTGGCAAATATCTTGCCCCCGGCTTTTTCCTGTGCCTCATTCAAAGCCAGGAAATCCTCTTTTGCCATATAGACTTCGCCGCGGACTTCAATAACGTCCGGGATGTCATCACCTTTGAGCATTTTCGGCAGATCTGTGACCTGCGCAAGATTGGCTGTGATGTCCTCGCCGGTTTCACCGTCGCCACGGGTGGCACCAAGGACGAATTTTCCCATTTCATAGCGCACAGAAGCTGATAATCCGTCAATCTTGGGTTCAGCAACCAAAGTCACTTTTTCCTGATCGGAAAGGCCCAAAAACTTTCGCACACGGGCGACAAATTCATGCACATCTTCATCGTTGAAAGCGTTGTCCAACGACAGCATGGGCTTGCGATGTTTAACTTTGCCGAACCCGGTGGCTGGTGTCGCGCCAACCCGGTCACTGGGGCTATCCTTGCGTTTCAGATCCGGAAATCTTGTTTCAATGGCGATATTACGCTGACGAAGAGCATCGTATTCGGCATCTGTTACATCGGGAGCATCGTCGCGATAATATCGCTGGTCATGTTCCGCTATTTCAACGGCAAGACGGGCGAGCTCGGTACTGGCATCCAGTTGTGACATCTTGTCGACGGGCAACGCCCTGAGGGCATCTTCAGGCATTTTCCCGCCTCGATACCTGACCAGCCATCAAACTGTCGGCTGCCGCGCGGGCCTGATCTGTAACTGTGGCACCGGCCAACATGCGTGCCAGTTCTTCACGGCGTTCATCTGCAGAAAGCTCGGTCACTTCGGTTAATGTCTGCTTACCCTTCGTCGCCTTGGCAACACGCCAATGGTGATCTCCACGGGCTGCGACCTGGGGGGAATGGGTTATAACCAAAACTTGCGTGCCTTCTGACAATCGGGCAAGTCGTTCCCCAACAGCATCAGCAGTGGCGCCGCCGATACCTGAATCTACCTCGTCAAACACCAGGGTAGGCGCAATTCGGGTAGAAGCCAGAACGACCTTCAGAGACAACAGGAAACGACTGAGTTCTCCACCTGACGCCACACGTGTCAAAGGTCCGGCAGGTTGTCCCGGATTGGTGGCGACTTCAAACGCCACCCGGTCCATCCCGTCGCGCGTCCAGGCACTTTCTGCCAGGCTTTCCACAACAGTGTGAAATGTCGCTTTTTCCAGCTTCAATGGTGGTAATTCCTTCGCCACAGCCTTATCCATCTTTTTGGCAGACTTTTGACGCGACGTGGATAAATCCGTTGCCGCCTTGAGATAGATATCCCGTGTTTTCGCCGCCGATGCCCGCAAACCGGTCAAATGTTCATCCCCGCCATCGATCGCGGCCAACCTTTGAGCAAAGCTTGTTCTGAGATCCGCTAGCTGATCGACTGTCACGCGGTGCTTTCGCGCCAGTTCCCTGAGTTTATACAGACGCTCCTCGATGTCGTTCAACCGGGCGGGAGCCGCAACAAATGAACTCCCGGCTTCTTCAACCGAGGACGCGGCTTCGGCCGCTTCGATAGCCGCCCGCTCCAGGGCTTTGAGAGCTCCATCCAGCCGTCCTCCGGCCTGATCAGAAACCTTTTCAAGGGCGCGCTCTGCTTCTCTGAGGCGCGCCGCAGCGCCTTCTGAACCACCCAACGCCTTTTCTGCTTCTGATACAGCATTGGCAAGCTTGTCGGCATTCATTAACAACGCCCGGTCTTCTGCGAGACCTGCTTCTTCATTTTCAACTGGTTCGATTTCGTCCAGTTCAGCCAGAACATGGCGCAAATATTCTTCGTCACCCCGGGCATTGGCAAGCGCTTCTTCAGCCTCTTCCAGCGCATGACCGGCTTTACGCATGGCATCCCAGGAACCCTGGACAATTTTCAATCTGGGCCCGTTTGCCCCGAGTGCGTCCAGCAATTCACTGTGCGTTGAAGCATCCATCAAACCATGACGGTCGTGCTGACCCTGGATTTCCACAAGAAGTTCGCCCAGCTCACGCAACAAACCGGCACTGATGGGCTGGTCATTAACAAATGCCCTGCTACGTCCGTCCTTGCCGACCACGCGACGTAATACCAGCTCGCTGCTCTCATCAAGCTCGTGTTCTGCCAGCAACTGCCGGGCTGGATGGTTTTCGTCAAGAAAAAATTCAGCGCTCACCTGACCTTTGTCAGCGCCATGGCGCACCAGACCGCTGTCGGCCCGTGTCCCCAGGCAGAGGCCCAGACTGTCCAGCAATATTGATTTACCCGCACCCGTCTCACCGGTCAGGACCCCCAGACCTTTGTGAAGATCAAGGTCCAGTCGTTCGATCAGAACAATATCCCTGATGCTGAGGCCTATGAGCATGACGTTAGTCGAACAGGCTGTTCCAGGTTCGGCTGATCCAGGAATCGTCGTTGGCCTCGGGTTCGAGGTTCCGACCTTTCAGCAGCGACCAGGAAAATTGATACCATTCACTGCCTGGAAAATTGTGTCCGAGGACAGCGGCTGTAGCCTGCGCTTCAGGGACAACGCCGAGAGCCAGGTATGTTTCGACCAACCTGTGCAGGGCTTCTGGCACATGCGAGGTCGTTTGATATTTTTCGACTACGACGCGGAAACGATTGATGGCACCCGAATATTGTTTGCGGGTCTGGTAAAACCGGCCTACTTCCATTTCGCGACCGGCCAGATGGTTGTGGGCCAGATCAACCTTTAACCGCGCGTCGCGTGAATATTCACTTTTGGGATATCGGCGGATAACTTCGTTGAGAGCGCGAAGTGCCAGTTCGGTTATTTTTTGATCACGCCCGACATCAATAATCTGCTCGTAATAGCTGATGGCTGCCAGATAAAAGGCATAAGGAGTGTCTTTGTGGCCCGGATGAAGTTGGACAAATCGTTCCGCCGCAATCACAGCCTGGTCGTATTCGTTATCCTGATAATATGCGAATGCTGCCATCAACTGCGCGCGCGTAGCCCAGGGCGAATAGGGATGCTGGCGTTCAACATCATCAAACCCGGCTGCGGCTTCTTTGTAATTACCTTCAGTCAGGTTGTTGGCAGCGTTGTTATAAAGGACGTCGACCGGCAGTTCGACATAATCGGGCCCGTCGTCACTGGAACAGGCCGACAACAACATCGTTGTTGCCGCGATGGGTATCACCCAAAATCTGGAAAACCGAATTGATCGCATGTGCGAACCCGCACTCCCTGAAGCCGCAAACCTGAATATCCGAATATATCAGGCCACCAATATTCAATGTTGCCCGATTTCACAGGCAGATACGGCGCGACTATAACACGGCCCGTTCAAAATCCACCACAACAGGCAGATAAATTGCCTGCAATTTGCGGACTAAATTAGTGATATTTGTATGGAAAATCGACGAAGAATGATCAATTTGGCGTCATGCCATCGCTACTGCGCGTTCTTCAACCCATTCATCCTGTACCGAGGTCACCAGGCCAGCGTCAACATCATCACACCATTCCCACGCACTGGCGTCAGCAAACAAGGCTCGGAGTGCCCGGTTATTCATCTCGTGACCTGCTTTTTCGCCCTCATAACGGGCCAGTAAACGTCCACCAGCAAGATAAAGATCTCCAACAGCATCCAGCGCCTTGTGACGTGCAAATTCGTCGTCAAACCGCAAACCGTCTTCGTTCATGACCTTGTCGCCATCAACTACAACAGCGTTATCAAGCGATCCCCCACGTGCCAGGCCCATATCCTGCAAGGCACTGACTTCATGCAAAAACCCGAATGTCCGGGCCCGGCAAAGTTCGTCCTTGAATGTCATGCTGGCATCATCGAATTCGCAAGACTGATGCGCGACTACAGGACTGTCAAAATCAATATCAACACTGAGTGTAAAACGTTCAGCGGGACGCAGGGTCACGGTGCGGCCAGCATCCGTTACAGTGACAGGCTTCAGAACCCGGATTGCCCGGCGAACTTCGTTCTGTACCAGCGTCCCCGCACATTCGATCAGAAATACAAAAGGGGCACTTGAGCCATCCATAATCGGAACTTCACTGGCATCCAATTCGACAAGAACATTATCGATCCCGCAACCAGCGAGTGCTGCCATCAGATGCTCGACCGTGGCAACTGAGGTACCGTGATCATTGACCAAGGTCGTGCCCAGCATGGTGCCCGATACATTTTGCCACAGAGCAGGAACGTCAGCGATTTCGCGGTCAATGTCAGTGCGACGAAAAACTATCCCTGTACCTGCATCCGCAGGTTTCAGGGTCATGGCCACATTGGCCCCGTTGTGCAGACCAACACCCGTGCAGCTGATGCGGTTACGCAGTGTTTGCTGGAATTTTGCATCCGGCCGGGCAGCGGTGGTCGCGCCCATATTACGATCATCCTGGTTTTGCAATTTATTTTGCACCGGGTTGTCGTCGTCGTTGATCTTGCTTTGGAAGTTAATTGGTCTCGCTCCTGTCGAACCCGGATAAACACAATTCGGGTACCTCTGTTGCAGTGTTTCTAACAATTATTGTGCTCTGCAACAAATCACGCTTTATGTCGATTTGTTACCACTTTGCAACATTTGCAGGAACAGTTAAAAAATACTTTAAATCAATCGCTTAAAAGAAAAATGGGGCACCAGTTCCCTGCTGCCCCGAGAGAGACTATGCCTTGAGAAATACTTCTAGTTTGCCTGGCGTCGCAGGAACGCCGGAATATCCAGAAGATCGTCATCTGCCGCCGGAGCCAGCCGGTCAGCCGGATCAATTGCCGGCATGGACGAAGATGTCTTTGGCGCAACCGGCTCAGGCGTCACGACAGGTTCTGCCTTGATTTCCGGTTGTGGTGCAGGTGCACCTGGTTCCGCCTGGTCACGTCGACCAAAACTGGGCTCATGACTGGTGGATTCTGCTTCACGTGCCTTTTGACGGGCACGACCGGTACCGGTCATCCGCTCCAGCAGGCTTGGCCCACGGGTGGGCTTTGCCTTACTTTCAGGTGCCTGAACACTGGCACCATTGGTTAACGCAGCTTCTGCAAACGCATCGGGCTGGACTTCCGGTTCCCGCGACTGTTTAGGCGCAAGAGC
>Ga0233443_1003850_pt1 | contig 10134 bp, 10 predicted proteins | sample SI_123_September_2_FD_182784 | JGI IMG/M metagenome (GOLD analysis project Ga0233443, IMG submission 182784) | Seawater microbial communities from Saanich Inlet, British Columbia, Canada - SI_123_September2016_200_MG | ecosystem: Environmental > Aquatic > Marine > Inlet | place: Canada: British... | reverse complement strand
ACCGAACTTTTCGCGGATATTTTCCAGCCATGGTCTGGCGTAAAATGTTTCTGCGGCATCCTTGTTGCCCCACGTAACGTCGCAGTCGTCGCCCGCGATATATCGACCGTTCTTGTAGTTGCCATTCGCCGAGCCACTCGGAGCACCACCGCGACCGCCATGTATCTGGCACCGGGTGTTGGTCTTCAGCGCTGGCTTCTGGCAGGGCGTACCTCTGCGCGTCTTTGCACCGCAACGGCAGCCCGGCCAGTCTGGGCCGAAGCGCCAACTTTCCGAAGCAGCAATAAACCTTGGGGTCGTCATTGTACCGTCCATGGGGTTGTTGGTATTATGGTATTATAATACCACAAACAGGGGCGTATATGCAGTGGAAAAGTGGTGGTTTTGTACCTGCCATCTAAGGCTGCTAGATGCCATCTAATCAGGCTGCCACCTCTGCAAGACCATGCAGATAATCAAAAGCTGATCAGCAAATTAATGTTGTATTTGATTTGGACAATTTTGAGTGCGCCCCACAATCCTCTCGGCATCTGCACTTCCCGAACAACTGTACATACAGACTTTATTGTACCCAGAGTGGCGTAGCCCTTTGTAAAAACAGGTGCCTGTTGAGGGCTGCGGACTGCGAGAAAAACCTCCAGCAGGGGAACGTTGCCCACTTTTCAAAATCGACAGCCCTAGGTTAAGTAAATTTGAAGCCTCAGCTTGTTTTCTTCTTCTATCCGCTCTTGCCGCTCTTTCGACAGCCCTTTGTTCTTTTTCCTTGCGCAATTCTTGCGCACGTTCATCAGTGTAAAGCAACTCGCCGTCTTTATGAATAACTTCCAAGACCTTACCGTCCGCGAATGTCAAAACCCCGTTCATGTGTGGCTTGTCGTTTCTCCACTCTCCGGTGTACACACTATCCGAAGTGTAGGTGCCTTTGCCCTGTCCATCCCGCTTACCGTTTTTCCATTCCCCAACGTATAGTTTTTTGTCAGCGCGAATTAATGTCCCTTGCCCATGCTGTTGATCGCCCCGCCACTCTCCGAGATAACTGATGCCGTTGCTATTTGAAAACTGACCTTTTCCATTTTTCTTGCCAACCCTCCAACTCCCAACGTATTTGTTCCCATTCGCATATCTTACCGTTCCTTGCCCATCAAACTTTCCATCCCGCCACTCTCCGACATACTCGCTACCATCCGGATAGGTGGAGGTACCCTGCCCGTGAGGGATACCGTCTCTCCATTCCCCGACATAACGATACCCATCAGTTTTTGTATATCTTCCCCCGCCATCAAATTTTCCTTCTCTCCAACCACCGGTGTATTGGTCACCATTTGAGAACGTGGCTGCGCCGCTTCCATGGTATTGGCCGTCTCTCCACCCACCTTCGTATTTGTATCCATCTACGCCAATGTATTTGCCCTGACCATTGTACTCACCATCTCTCCAGTGGCCGTCATACTCGCTACCATTCGCGTAAACAGCATACCCCCGACCATCAAGTCTTCCACTCCTCCACATACCAGTGTAATTATCCCCATTTTCCTGACTTATAGTCCCGTGGCAATTTGTCCAGTTTGACTGGTCTTCATCAAGACATTTTCGGGTGGCGACGCTCTTGGCAAGTTTCGGGTCCGTTTTTTCCGTTGAATCATCAACCGATCTTTCTATGCTGATGACTTCACGTTCTAACACCGCGAGTAGGTGAGGCGAAACCACGCCATCAGCGGTCATCTCGTGTTTAGTTTGAAAGTCGCGTATAGCACTTCGGGTCAGCTTCCCAATTACACCGTCCGCTGCTCCTACTCCATACCCCAATTTTGAGAGTGCAATTTGGACATGCTTGATACGATCTTTGTTTGTCGCAATTGCCGGTCCTTTATTTTGGCTCATTTTCTCAATCATTTGTTGTGCCAGAGAATAATTTTGACGTGCTGAGCGATTAAGCCACTCGAATGCTTTTTCCTTATCTCTAGCTACTCCTACTCCGTCATAATACATTTTGCCTAAGCTATACTGCGCGGTCTTATTTCCTTCCTTGGCAGCCTGAAGAAACCATTCGGCAGCGACTTTGTGGTTTTTACGAACTCCCCGTCCTTCGGAGTACATCCAACCTAAACTGGATTTGGCTGATGTTTGGCCTTGCTTTGCAGCCAACCCAAACCACTTTGCCGAAGCGGCATCGTCTTGAGCAACGCCATCCCCACTGAGGTACATTACGCCCAAGCTATATTGCGCATGTTTGTGACCTTGCGTTGCTGCTAATAAATACCATCGACTAGCAGAGACAATGTCTTTAGGTATGCCCTGTCCCCTTCGGTACATTTGTCCCACGTTATACTGGGCTGCGGCTTGGTTTTGGTCGGCGGCTAGTTTGAACCATTTGAAGGCAATATTATTGTCCTTCTTGACACCGACACCTTTGTAATACATCGAACCAAGGTTGTACTGCGCATTTGAGTTGCCTTGATCCGCAGACAATCTGTACCAGTCTCTTGCTTTTGAAAAATCTTGAGGAACACCGTCCCCTCTTCTGTTCATGACACCTAAATAGTATTGTGCCGTGGCGTCGCCTTGGTCAGCGAGGGGGGCTAATTCGCTCAACCCAACGGTAAAATCCCCAGAACGAATTGCAGCCAACCCCTTTTCTAAGCTGGCGGCTAAGCCGACACTGTTGATGAAGAACGAAAATAGTATGACAACAAGAAATTTTGACAATTTCATTTTAATATCCCCACATAACCACCTCTTCAAGATAGTCTAAAGTAGAGTTGAACAACAGGATGCGGAAACCTGTTTCGTATGGCACTTATCCGCCCTGACTTGCTGATGTTGCCCTTGATCCTGCATCCAGTTTTGTTCGAGGTCGCTGAAGCCGATTTCAGCCGGACGCCCCGTCTCCAGTCCCACGGCTTCACAAACTCGCCCTGCCACATGCCAAGTTTGCCAGCACGGGCGGCGTCCTCATCAGTGGCATATCTATTTGAGTATTGGTTAAGCAAAGGCTTGTTGACGTGGATCGTGAAGTACCAAGGGGATTGCCTTTGTTCATCGGGATAGCGTTTTGGCGATCCGGAATCCATAACCATTGAAACTGTAGAAGTTGAGACTACTAATGCGACGGGCAACGCGCATATCCGGTGGGTAACTGTCCATGGAACCGCCGCGTAGGGGGTGTGCGCTGCAATCCCCGACTGTGCTTGCCCTGCCATTACTCGGCGCATCAATGTAGCTGCGGCTCCAGCAATCTTTGGTCAATTCCAAGACGTTGCCAAGCATGTCATACAGGCCAAAAGCATTGGCGGGATAGCTGCCGACAGGAGATGGCTTGTCAATCTCTCCACCGTAATTCGCTCTACTGCTGTCAATGTCGTTTCCCCAGCTATATTTGCTCGAAGTGCTTGCACGGGCCGCATATTCCCATTCGGATTCAGATAGCAGCCGATAGCGGCCCGATCTACCTACGAAACCAAGATGTCTATTCAACTTCCGCAAATAATCCTGAATATCATCCCAAGACACTTGTTCAACCGGCCGGTTCTCACCCTTGAATAGGCTTGGGTTTGTTCCCATCATCAAGCGCCACTGTTTCTGTGTGATTTCGTATTTGCCGACAGCCATATAGTAATTAATGGCCACTCGATGTGGTGGACGTTCACTCTTGTACCCGTCACCGCTCAAATCACCCATCTTAAAAGACCCCGCAGGTACAACCACCATCTCTGGGCAATCATCGCAGTCCTTAAACGTGTCGCCGGGCTTGTACTGTTTCGGGTAAATGCCGACCGCTGGCTTCGCTGGCGATGGCGTTTCTAACTTTGGCACCGTCGTTACTGCTGCAACCTGCTTTTGTTCAACAATCTCCGGAGCCAGCACATCACCCCCGTTCCCCGTCAGAGAAGCCTCCTGCACCCGACCAAACCGCCGCCGTGCCTGATACGTCATCTCGCGCTTTAGATACGCTCCGACTTCATCAAGCGTAACCTTGCCGTCACCATCGCCGTATTTTTCCCCGTCGGCGGCCCCGTACAGCGCCTCCAGCAGGTGCTTGGTGAACAGGCCGTGCTTTGCATCGTTGTCCCACGAAGCCAGTTGGTCGCCCTGCGCCGCCGTCAGGATGACCATGCGCGATGAACCTTTGGGTGGCTTCGGCGTGATACTGATGCCGGACGCCGACTTGACCAACATGCCCTTTGGCGTTTCACCGGAGAAACAGGCGTCAATGAACACACGGATCGTCCGCGCTGGCAGCTTGTTCAGGTTCTTGTACAGGGTGGCAATTGGGTAACCGGATATCTCTGCCCGGTTGGGGTCGCCGTTGATTGGCAGCAAGTAGGCTTGTCGGTCCTTCAGGCCGGGGACACCGTGGCCTGAGTAGAAGACCGTCACATCGCTCTCACCGGGACGAATGTAATCAAAGAGTTTGCCTTCGTGTGTTTCTTTATTCCCGAACACCGTGACCATCTGGTTGAAGGTGGCGTCGCGCAGGTCGATGATGTTGCCTTCACGGTAGCCCAATCCCTTGATGACAAATTTTCGGAAAGCGTCTGCGTCGTTGTGGGCGAAGGACACTTCAGGAATGCTGCCGTCGTAAGTCTTGTTGCCGATGATGACGGCAATGGCGTCGTCGTTGGAGGGGGCGGCGGTTGCGGCGGAGAGGCCAACGAACATTCCGACCAATAGTGTCGCAAGCACTATTAGCCCATGTATCCGCATCTGTGGTCGATATCCGCGCAAAGCCTATTCCCTCGTTGTCTCCAATCTGTAATGCAGGGTTCAGAGACGTTTTCTTTGTGATGAATAATAGCCACACAAATCCGCCAAGTGCAAAACCCGGTACAAACATATGTGGTCGATCCACACTTAATCATCACCTTCATGGAGCTATGCCAGCCGCCGACTTTTCAACCTGATGCACATGGTTCATCTCAGGTTTAAGCTTTATAAATACCGCCGATCAACGTATGCCGGATCAGGCAGCCCCCCACACCGCCCGACCTATTGCCGCCATCTGTGCGACGGACAAATATTCAGCCTCATTGATCCAGTGGAAGTGATCCAGAGAACTTTCTTCTGCTTCGTCCTTCCAGAACTCTGTTATCAGATGGACAGCGGCTTCCTCTTGAGAAACGCCGTGATCCGCAACATAGCCAACAACAATCCATTTAAACGCCCAATCATTGTCACTCCAGTAGCGAACCCACAGAACCCAGTGATCCGCGCCATGATCGAGGTAATATGCCTCCAGCCTTGTGTGGTTTGGGTCCCACGCCCACTCAACCTGAGCCAAATATTCTGCGTCGGCGGGTTCGTCGTGAGAGTAATTGCTGTCAGGAACCTTGCGCCCGTAGCCGACGTGGTAGTCGAACTGATCAGGTTTTGAAAGAAGATCAACCACCTCATGAATGCGCTGCTGTGGCAATTGGCTGGGAGCCATTGGGATGCGTGGGTCATTAGTCATTTATTTTCTCCTCTGACGTTGGGTCAATGTCACGTTTGACAGTGATGCCGGACCTCTCCAGCGCGGCGATAATGTTCTCTGTCATTTGTGCTTTCGTAAGTGTGGGCGAGAGCCGGACGAACTCCGGCTTGTTGAGACAGCTTCCAGTCTCTTGCAAGACACCCTTCACCCTATTCAGATCATCGGGCCGCCGATCTGTTGCAGCTACAATAAGACGGCCACTGAGGTCATGCTGATCCAGCCAGCTTTTTGATACGGGATCAGGATTGTCGTCGATCCAGTAGAAGTCTTCATCCGCAGAAAAAGCATCAGCCTTTGTCTCTCCCCATGCCGCCATGGGTATGCCGCTGACAAGGACTTTCAGGTCGTCCCTTTCCTGCTCTGACGCCGCCGGATTACGAACAGCGTGGCGGAATGCACGTTCGACCTCAGCTATGGAGCCTTCACGGGACCGGGCAGTTAGCCAGTAACAATCAAAATGCTCAGTGCAAAAGCGCAGGAAGGTCGTGGCGTGATCGGCATCCTGAAACTCGGTCAGGCCGCGATATGTTTGCCGCCCGGTTCTCATCAGAACAACGCCATCGACATCAAGGTAAAGTTTCGTCTTCATGCGTTGACCTCCACACACACCGCGAAGCGGTCCAGCACCCCGATCATGTCGCCGGACAGATAAGACCGAACGTGCACAACTATTTCGCCGGGTATCCCGAACATTGCCTCTGCAATACCCCCGGTGATCGCCGCTACCGTATCACTGTCGCCGCCGATAGAGATGGCGTTCCGAATAGCGTCTTCAAAGTCGGTAGCTTCAAGTGCGCAGATGATCGCCTGTGGCACAGTTCCCTGACAAGATGGATCAAAGGCATACCATTCGCGAATTTCATCGACGCATTCAGTCTGATCATAGCCAGCAAAGGTCGTTATCGCTTGCCTGATCTGTGGACCCTTGGTTCTCTCACGGGCCAACCAGACGGCCATGGCAGCGGCCTGAGCACCCTTGATGCCCTCCGGGTGGTTGTGGGTCACCTCTGCCGACGCCTTGGCAAGTCGGCGTACCTGCTCCAAATCGGAGGCAAGCCAGCCCACCGGACTGACCCGCATAGCGGAGCCATTGCCGTAACTGTTGTAGGGCCGGGGGTCATGAGAATTGACCCAGTCTCGATACATGCCGCCGTAACCACGGTTGTTGTAAGCGTGGGTATAATGCCGAAGCCGCTCGACCAAGTCGGCACCTTCGTCCATCAGCCAGTCGGCAACGGCAATGGTCAACACAGTGTCATCTGTGAAGAAGCATTTTTCCGTGCTGCGTCCATTCCTCGTGTGGTTAATATTAGCGCGGGGATGTGGCCCAAAGAGGGGAAAGTCCTTGGTTTTAATGTTATCAAACTCGTAAATAGAGCCGATGATATCTCCAGCAATTGCACCGATCATGTTGCCTCCTTTTAATGTTGCGGCTGGCAGTTGGACATCAGTAACCAAGTCTACCCGTCGTCATCCTCTGCATTCGGCTCGACTGTTATACCCATCCTCTCCAAAGCCGCGATCAGTTTTTCACGCTGTTGTTCACGACTCATCCCCGGCTCAATCTTCGTAAATACTGCTGGACCAATACTGGCCGGGTCAGGCATCGGCAAACCATGATTGTGTGCGTAGCAACGCGCCTTATAGAGGGCAAACGCCCGGTCTCTGGTCAATTGTGGATGCTCGACCACATTTTCTGAAACGGTGGTTGGTTTGTTGTCATCTTTCTTCTTCATCACATAGACCTTTTCGGTTTAGTGCTTTTGTCATGGCGACAGGGCGCACAATCGAAACAACTGCCCTTTGTTTTAGTAGCTTCTGGACGGGGGGCGCAGTTCCCCCTCAGTTCACTACAACACTGAATGCGATCTCTTCTTCGGCTGCATCAAATTCATCCATGCCGATCTGCTCTTCGGTTCGGATTAGCTCAAGATGCAAACATGTCACCTTTAGTTCCTTGTCCCAGAACAAGTCTGCCAACATACCCACGCCGCAGTAATTCACCTCACAGGCCGCACGACCCCGGTAGATGTCTCTTGTGGCTTCGCGGAAGGCAGTCAGGACTGCATTCTCCAATCTTTCACCATGGGCTTCAGCCACGCCGAGGCCAAAAGTGTAGTGTATTGGCAGGTTGATCTGGCCGCCGTGGCTGGATGGTTTGCAGGGTATGCTCTGATGATCGTCAGAGGTTTCAGCAACTTCAATGTTACCCTTCAGTCGCGATAGCTCTGAACTGACAAACTTGATGCCTTCCCTTAGACGGGAAAATGCGCCGCCCACACCATCAGTCGCGGTAACTTCCAGTTCCCGTTGCAGTCCGGATAAATCTGAACTGATGCACTCCAGTTCATCTTTCAGGTAACTAATATTGCCGCCCAATCCTTTTGTTTTGATATTCATGATTTTGCTCCTTTGATTGGCATGAAGAGAGCAGCCCTCCCGGCGTCGCTTCGTGAAGAAATAATTGCTGTCCGGTTTTACTGGCTTAAGAAACATGGCTTCTTACTGGCCGATTTATACATTTGCACTCTCCTGTTGCTGCTCTGTTGTTCGTTCTCCAATTCATTTCTTTGGTAGAGTTTCAATCGATGGGACCGTTACTTTCTTCCGTATCTGGTTTTTGTTTTGGCCAAAGAGGTTCTTACCCGGTTAAATGAACGACCGGTTGAGCGATTTACTGCCCAATATTTCAAGTCATGTGCGCCCTCGGCGATGCCAGTTGGACATTTGGTCGTCGTGTGAGAAGCCAAATATTGTTCGATCAGTTTTTTGTCATTGATTGCTTTCATTTAAGGTCTCCCTATTTATGTGATTAAAATCGGAGCGGATTTTCTGTATTGCCTTTGAGCTAGTGTGTTTTTAGATTGATAGTTTTTGCTTATCTGCCCGGCTTAACGGGTCTAGGGCGTGGGACTTTCACCACCGCCGGACGGGTAGAGCGTCACTGTTCACTCACAATTGTTTGGTGGAGCTAACCACCAAATTGTCACACTGCTCCGCGAACAACACCGGTCCAGACGGACAAGTGGCGTCGGTTGCGCAGCATCCAATGAAAGTAATGCGTTAGTTCGTTCTGGTTTCTGTAGTAATCATTTGGAAATCCCTTTATTTTTCCGCTTTGGCGCATTCTTGTCCACCGTGGCCGGGACGGCTCGGTTGGCAGGATATAATCCCCTCTTGATGCGTACAAATAGTGTACGTGACTTTGGCGCCAAAGTCTATCAAAATATTGTCGCATGCCGTCCGTACAACATAGATCGGGGTCCTATCATTGTAGGTGGCCAGAGCAACAAAAATTTGTAGAAGTGGAGGGATGGATAATGGCAGTAACCTTTCTAGAAGACACTACATCAATCGAAAACGACATTTTTGGTGAGCCGGAGACAGATGAGGAAAGCGAGGAAGATGAACTCACACCGGAAGAGGATTTGGAAATGAAGCTGGATCAGCTTCCAAGTTCTGCCTCAGAAATCGCCTCTTTTGAAAACGATATAGATCATAGCCCTGGATTGAGTTGGCATAGCGAGTTAACTCTTTACCTAGTGCCAGTCAAAGCCTACCCAGGCGGATATGCGCTCCTTGTGCTTGACTGGGACGATAACTACGGCTGCTGGGAGTGGAGAGTGGAAGCGGCATTAATGGGTGCTGAGTCTATCAATGCTGCGAAAAAATCTCTTATCGAGAAATACTGCGAGGAATATTTCCCTGGTAGCAGCGGGAATTTCCGGCACTTTCTCAAGGGCCTTATGTAATTAGGTTTCTCCGAAGCAATTTTTTCAGTTAGAACGAATATGAAGTAGTTCCGACTAGATCTGGCACCGCTCCAAGAAAAATGAGAGGGTTACCAGCTTTGCTGACGGTGCAAACCCAACAGTTCAAGTTTACTCCCATCAATCCGATGCCGGTTACCCGCAGCGCACCCGGATAAGGGCACATTAATTTGACGCTATAGCCGACAGTCAGCACTGGTGTGTCGTTGCACCGTAGAGGCAACTTAGTGTCGGTGTTTTTAAGTTCACGGTGGAGCACAGTCTCGCTGATGGAACTTTAGTCAGCACTTTCGAGCGATTTAGTCAAATCGTCGAGTGATTTGTCGCAAATTTCAACTGGGTTATCAGCGTACAACAATGAAACAGTGGAAGTCATCCCCGGCCCACTCTGATCAACAACACTGCCTTCCGGCTCAACGGCCCCATTCTTCAGCAAAAAATCGACAATGATCCGATAGAAGATATAGCCGTCCAGATCGATGAAGTTCTCTCCTTCATCATAGGAGTCTTTCGACCCAGTCCACAATTCCTGAATGTCGCCGCTCGACCAGATTGATGGATCGCCAGACCCGATCTTCGAGATAAACTTCTCCTCGATAACATCTTTGAACTCTTGTTCTTTTTCACGGAAAACTCCTCCCAAACATTCTAGAAACGTTCGATCTATATCGGCAAGGTGATGGCCACATTCCTCGTCAGCACCGCAAATAGGACATGTTGGGGTTTCACCTGTTTCTTCGATAATCATATCAATAATCTCCCTGTCTCTAACATTGCCCTAAATTCGCTCACTGGTCTTTGGGTATTGTCGCTGCTGTGATGGCAACTGGGTCAACCACGGCGCATGAAACACAATGTGGCCAGTGGAAACACAGAGTAATGGCCTCGACACAT
>Ga0233443_1003848_pt1 | contig 10138 bp, 4 predicted proteins | sample SI_123_September_2_FD_182784 | JGI IMG/M metagenome (GOLD analysis project Ga0233443, IMG submission 182784) | Seawater microbial communities from Saanich Inlet, British Columbia, Canada - SI_123_September2016_200_MG | ecosystem: Environmental > Aquatic > Marine > Inlet | place: Canada: British... | reverse complement strand
TGGTATGACATTAGCTGGTGGAGACAATGGCGATTCAGACCTGCCTAATCAAAAGTCCTCTAAAAACAATAAGTTTTTTGGAATGATTGTGGTGAATAATGTGGGTGTGGGAATTGATTTAGAATCTCGTCACGAGTATCACGAAAATAATCTCTTTGAGCACAATGTGGTTTATAATAACAATGGGGGGTTAAATTTTAACAAACTTGTAGGGGATAATTTATTTAATCATATATCTATATTAAACAATAACCCTTCTGGTGTGAGTTCTTGGGCCGATGGGATTCGAGTGGAAGTAAAAAATAGCATTATAGCCAACCACACAAAAGGCGGTGGTTTTAATGAAAATGGAAGTTTTAATGATATGAAATCATCTTATAACTTATTTTATAATAATGAATCCAACGACCCTAAGTACACACCCAGTGGCTGGGGGGCAGGGTCTATAACTAACGCCAACCCTGATCTACAATATATTTTAGACAATGATACCACAACACTGAATGCCAGTATTAATCTTGGTGATGACGGTGAATCTCGAGGTGCAAAAATCATTAATCGTTATAAAGATGGTATATTAACAAATATACCTCTATGGCCATGGCCCAACGAAGCTCTTATTAAATCGGACCTTTGTAGTTCAGCAACACTCACTAAGTATAACCGCACAGGCACTAATGCAGCCGCTTGGTGTGAATCTGGCAAGAGCCTAACTAAGTACTTATGGGAAATCAATGGTAATGCTTGCCCCACAAATATTTGTAATTAAATGATAGAGGAACTTTTAGTGAGTTCCCTATAAAATTTGAAAACTCTTTAACGCCACAACAAGTTCGCGGCCAGTTCCATATTCTTCATCATTATAGCCACCCCATGAATTGGTAATTTTAAAACCCTCACTTTCGATTAAATTTTTAAATTCACCCGGATAGTAATATCGCATGCAAATTGAGAGAGGTTTGTTTGTAAAGTGCTAATATATTTCACATTTGTCAGCCTAACTAGATAAAGGTTTGTATTTTTTTTTGAACAACATAGCCATTGTCAACAATCACATAAATGATAAAATAAAGCTTATAAAGAATAAGGGGTGGAAGATGAAAAAATTCTTGAATCAATTTAAGACTTATTTCGTATGTTGTTGTTTTCTTGGCACTAATGTATATGCGTCCACAGCATTTGTAGCAACCACTGTAGATGTATTAAATGTTGGATCAAAAATTTGCAAATCTCCTTGGTTAAAAACTACTCCCTGGACATTGGTGGGTGGGGTTGCAGTTGGAGCTGCCCTTAGTTATACAGCTGAGCACCTAAGTGATGCCTACTTAAATAAAACAAAAGAGGTGAAAGTGACCGTATTGCCACCTGGACCTAATGCATTTCCTGATGAAGGTGGGGGAAAAGGTGGGAACGATGGTAAATTAGCTCCTGGAATGGATGGTATACTTAATGGCACAGGCAATAGTGTTTCGAAACCTGCTTGGAATCCAGATGGATTGGAGCGCGATGATTGGTGGCAATCCATAAGGGTGGAGCCAGAACTAGTTAAAAATAATACTCGATACTTCTCTAAGGTTATTAGTGGTGAAGTTTCTACTTCCAACATAAAAAATAGCAGTGATAGACAGTTACTCAGTAATTTAGGCATCAAAGAGAGTGAAATTCGTAGTACTATGCTTTTTATAGAGCACTCAAAAAAACAAAACTGTGGGGGGAGTGATGATGACCCTATACTTAGACGGCTAGAGACACTTGAGGGTAGACTGTATGCAATCATGCCAAAAACAAATGTTCCAAAATATAAAATTCCAAAAAATAATAATAGTTCAAGAGCGGTACAATAATTGAGGGAGAGACAGAATATGAATAAGTTCAGTGTAATAACTCAGGTTTTTATTTTTTTGAGTATGAATATGGCAAATGCCTCCACTTCTTTGCAAATGGATGACATAAAAACGATGGGTAGTATATCATGTATGAATTTGATTTACACGGTTTCTAAAATTCATGAAGTAAAGTCCAAGCAAAAAAATAAATTGAAACCATTGTTTAATAATGTAAAATTGAGTAAACGAATAACTCTAGAATACTCATCTGTTGTGGCTGAAAACAGAAAAAATAAAAAATCCTCTCAAGACTCCCTTCAAAGTATGTTTTCAGTTTACAATAAATTAGCTATTCCAATTCAAAAGGCCGATAAAAGTTTCACAACAGATTGTGAAACTTATTATATAAAGGCATTTAAAGAGTGTAAGGTTTTATCTAATAATAAAAAAATGGAAGAAGGCTGCATTCGAAATAGCTTGAAAAAAAGAAAAATGGAATTAACCAACCTACAAAATAGAATTTTCAGGATTTAATGAATTCTGTGTTTAATGAGCTGATAATTTAAATTTAAAAATATTACCTCCTAGATTTTTTAAAGATTTCAATCCCACGCAGCATCGATTTGGTAACCTAACTTTATGTGTAACTCACCACAAGATTCGGTAACGTCCAGAAGCCATTGGAGACCGTTCTCTATTTAAGTAATAAACTGGTTTAATAACGTCTCAAAAATATTACTAAATTTTAAAACTTATGTGAAAAAAATTATAATTTGAAAATAAGAAATAAAGGCATTTCGTTTTTTAGATAAGGTATCTATTCTAAGTGAAGTATTTGGATGATTTTGAATAAATTTCAAAATTTAGTGTCTGGATAAGATGCTCAAGAAGCTTTGAATTTTAGCTTGGGTGTGTGTAGCTGAAGCAACAGGTATTGTGCCCTAAGAATGTCCTCCTTTTTGTAGAATTTTTAATTTTAAAGACTAGCTAATCATAAATCGTGTAAAGTTGTTAAAGGTAAATTCTAAGGTTGATAAACAAGAATATAATATGTTTTTTAAGCTTATGACAAATATTAAAATAATTCGTACTAGGACCCATTTATATGTTTTCTACAGATTACCGTTAAATGTATTCATAGCACAATACCCTCAACTTGGAGTATCACAATGCTAAAAATTATGCTAAAACTTATGGCCTTTGTCGCTATTGTTAACTTTCTTGGTTGCAAACTTGGAGGAGATTCGCCTGTTGAAGTTGTTGTTGAAAGTGAAAGTTTTGTAAATCAACCAAAAAATTATGCGGTGGTTGGCGTAACTTATGTATATAATCCGATTCCTAAAGAAGAGTATTATGACGAAGATTTTAGTGTAGAAAGATTCACAGGAGTCACTGGAGGAAATAAAACAGAAAAAGCCATCTACTGGACACCCACTGTGGATGATATTGGAAAACAGAATTTACAAATTGAAGTTCTTTCTGGTAATAAAAACATTGTGTTTTCATGGGGAGTCAACGTACTTCAAAAAACTAAGATACCCATAAATTTAGATGCAAAATTTGAAAATGGAATTGCCCTGCCCATTGATAAGTTTGTACCTGGATACAGCATTAATATATCACCTACGACTGACTTAAAAGAGGTCCAACTTTCGGCAAACATGCTAGACGTTGATTTAACCAATGGAGCCTTTAAAGAAGGACTGGCCTCACCCGCATTAGTTTTAGAATTTGACCCTTCTGAAAAAATATCTTTAAATCAAAACTTTAACCTTTCGGGAAAAAGCTTTGAACTAAAAATATCAATTAAAACTAAATCTGATAAAAACCCATTTTCGCCCCCTGCTCCGAAATTAAATGAACAATATTTTATAGTTGTAGATACTATGGCCTCCCTTGGAGCTCCAGGACATAAGAATAAAAACGGGTTAAAAGTTATTCCTGTACTTGAAAAAGAAGGAATTTTAACAGCATTTTTTACCCATACTTTTAGTGATGAAGCCATTCCCGAAACACAAAGATTTTTTATGGCACAATTAGTAAAATCCCCTTCTTTAGCAGTAAGACCTAATAGTGATATGAATGAGAAAAATAATAACTTTGAACTTATATGGTTATTTGAGAATGAAGAAAATAGTGAAAGTCGAAAAGTATACGTAAAGAAATTTATAAATAAATTATTGGACTATTTAGTGACTTCTCAAGCTAAATATTCAAGCTTGGGTTGCACAGAACCATTTGTTACGCAGATTTTTATTAGTCCACATTTAGAAACATTTACTCATGTATATAAAAACCTTGATAATTTCACCGTACCTTATATTAGCTTCTCTGATTGTAGAAGTTGGTCCTATGGTAATCGGATTTGTAGTTACCCTTATTTTGATGGCTTAGGTGAGAATGGTCCTGGGACTACCGAGTTAAAACATGCTGTGGCACACGAGTATTTTCATGTAGCTCAACTTCCAAACTCCAGATTGGGCTATATTTATGCCGGTGATCCAAGAACTTGGATCACCGAAAGTAGTGCTGAATTTGCCAGCGAAGAGGTTTTTCCCACATTAGCTATACTTGGTAAGGAGGCCGGCTTTAAATGGAAGAATGAACTTGTTAGAGGTGGGCTAACTACAATTAATCACGAATTATTAACAATGTTTCCTGATTATTTACACAAAAATTATAAATTAAGTTTATTTTTTGAATATATTAAAAAACAACGTGGAGGTCATCTAAATATTTGTGAGTTTATCAAAAGTACGGAATACTTCAATGTTAATGAATTGCATTACTCTTACCTTAATACTTATGCTGAAAAAATAAAATATCTGAAACCTCTTGATAATCTATTGCGTAATTTTTCTGACCCAGAAATGGATGGTTTAAAAAAAGGATTTTCAAATTTTATTTTTGCCTATAACTATCAAGTGCCTGAATTGATACCATATATAGATGAATTATCAGAATTTAATTTTGTAGAAGATCTACAGAAAATCGTGTTATCTGAAAATTTGTTGCCTTTAACTCAATGGCTAAATGACAGTGTAATAGGGGGACAATCGATCACCTTCATAGCTGATTTTGATGGGCTTGTAAACATTGAAGCATTGGCTGAGCCAGACAATGTTGCAGATTCAAAAGCAATTTTTTTTGTAGAGCTGTATCCTATCATAAAAGATGCCAATGGTGTGGTTTTAAAATCAGACCCCATAGAAGAATTTGATGAAAATAATATGATAAAACAAGTCTCCTTAGATGCCGGAAAAGAGTATGCGTTAATTTTTTCTCAATCTGATTTTTCAGCACAATTAGATAATAAACTTGTAAATTTTGGTTTTACAGTAACTCAACCAGCTCCTTTAAAAGCGTTTTTAAGTCAAAAAGAATATCACAGTTATACCCCGACCAGATTTCAAGGTATAGATTTTTACGAGACAAGCTCAAATACCACCTATATGAAATTAGGCCGGCGCTTACTTGTGAAGATTGAACAGGATATTCATAGTAAAATGTATTATTCCTCCACTTACAAATTCAAATTTTCAGACTCACAGACAAGAAGGTCAACAACAGTTTTTTTAGATATTGAAAAACTTGGTGTCTCTGGTTTTAATACTAAAATTGGGGAGCTTTGTAGTGAAAATGATCTCTATGCTGTAAGTTGCATTAATAGTCATACCCTTTCTGTTGCTGGTAACCGTATAAAGGAAGAGTATTTTAATCAAACAATAACTTATGATGATGGTCCTTTGTCCTTAGGCAAAGGTGAAATATTAAGTCTAGAAGGGATTGAGGACCTTTGGGCAACACATGCAAACACAACTCTTGCTTCAGCGGATATTCCTGAAAAATCTGTTTCAGGGCCCTATATTGAAACTATTAGTATTAATGGAGATCCTTCAATTAAGGTACTTATGGAGTTTAACTTTAATATTGTTCAAGCTGAAGACACAATGGTTGCTGTTAAGCCGCCTGATTCTGAAATCCAAAAACATATTGATGGTATACTTGCTGATATTAGGTCAGGTGCTGTAAACTGGGAAGAAGGCCGGAGATATAGCAATGACTCTTCTGTTGGGGATTATTATTTATACAACGTTAAAGTACTGGCTTCGCCAACGGGGTCAGGAAATAGCTTCTTATTTGCAGATACATATTATTTTTCCGTTTCTTTAATAGTTTTATAAATAACCAAAAGGTACGAAGTACCTTTTGGTCTGGCTTAGCATAAAAAATTAGAAAATTTATTCTTAAAATAGCCCTATTAGTAATATCTATACGCTATCTAAATCACATAGAGTGGCGTACCTGTGTTAATTCCTGTGGTCGTATTAAGCTCACAGGTAGCTAAGGAGTTTGTGAGACTAGGGCTTTGAGACAAAGTCGTGATCCATAATACACAATAGTTCTATATTCCTTGGTTTGAGCACAAAACCTTCCTAGGTTATTCATAATTTTCTATTTTTTTGAGTCCCTGAGTAAAATGCTCATATTTTGGCTTTATTCAGCTTTTAATTAATCATTACTTTTTTTCAATTTCTTAATTATTTCCACAATAATAGAAGTTTATTGATATAACTGCCACTGTGTTTGGTAGCTAAATAGAGAATGGTTTCTGAGGGTTTTTGAACATTAATCAAAAATATGAAATATAGAATTTGTAAATAAAGCGTTGAATTTTGTTCTATCTGGTGATCAAGAAAATATTTGGAGTTTAAATAAAACTACTAGTGTATTAAGTCTAGATCTTCATATTACATTTAACCCAGGTCCTGCAATTTTTGCCACAGCAATAGTTTTATCAGGCATTGAGACAAGTAAATAATTGTTTTAGTTATACAAAAATTTAATTTAGCAAAGAGGTTTGTATGAAGTTTGCGTCTATTTTAATAATCACAATTTGTTTAAGTCTTATGGGTTGTAGGGGTGGAAGTAGTGACGACACCCCCCCAAAACAATATGCCCCCACCCAGGTATTCCAGTTTAAAAGTACTCCTACAAACTTTGTACTTATTGGAAATACATATTCATATTCACCAATACCAAAAGATACATTTTTTAATGAAGATTTTTATATCCTATCAGCAGTTATTGACGGTGTAGATCTTAGTATGCAATTTTCTGGAAATAAAGAAATCACTTGGACACCACTATCTTCAGACATTGGTAAGGAAATTGAGTTTTCAGTAAATGTAACTTCTGGTGATTTTATAAATCTGAAGCATACCTGGAGAGTCCAGGTTGTTAACCCTGAGGAGATAAAAACTGGTGAAATTAATGGTGATGATTTTGTTTTTGAAAAGCTAACAGAACTAAAAGGCTATCAGCTAACAATTCCCAGTACAAATGAACTACAAGAAGTAGCTACCAAGCTTAGCTTTACAAATGTAAACCTTACTAGTGGTCAATTTGAAGGCAAACAATCCCCAGCTTTTGTTTTAGAACTCAGTGGTGGTAACCTAGCTACAAAAGACGGTGCTGGAGTTGCCCTAAAAATTAACTTAACTGAAGCAGGGCTTTCGCCAGCTGCAGATGATGAAGTTTATTACTTGGTAAGTCAATGGCAACAAAGCGATGGGCAAAGCTCTGATGACGATTCTGGATTTAACATTATTCAGATGAATGAGGACAACAACACCCTTAATGGCTTTTTACAGGCCATAAATAACCCTTATTCTAATACAGACCTTAAATTTGTTGGCCAACTATTTAAATCTAAAGCTCTCCTTTATGATGGGCTCAGCTCAAGCTATGATATTTATTGGGTGTTTTCAAAGCCATCTGATGTAGATCAACCTGGAGCGAAAGAGGCTGTAAACGCTTACTTAGAAAAAGCCTACATTGATTTTGAAACCTCAAAAGCTGCTTACGAAAATATGGGCTGTACTTCTCCAAACTCTGTAAAAGTTTTTGTAAATCCTCATTTTAAGAATTTTACTCGAAAAATTTCTACAAGATTTTTCTTTTTTGAGATATTTCCACGAACATTTATCTCAATACAATCCCGCTGTATAAATGACTGGGGAGCAAACACATGTAGTCAAGAAGCCGAACCATTAGCCACCCAATTACAAAACGTGGCAAACGAAATGCGAAGCCACGTAGTTGCTCACGAGTACTTCCATGCCTACCAAGCAGAAAGTGATAACAGCAATCTTCTTGAGCTACCGGTGGATGGCCCGCTCAAATGGATTACTGAAAGCACTGCTGATTACGCTGCTAACAAAGTTTTTCCAAACAATGTGTATCTTTCGGATAAGCTCAGTTATTTTAATGAAGCTCTTATTCTTGATGGATTAACATCCTATAATAAAAATCAATTTCCAAATGCTAGTGCTGATCGCCTTAGAACTGGTATAGTACGCAAATATCAACAATCTTTATTTTTAGAGTTTATTTCTAGTCGCAGAAACAGCCCATTAAATATTTGTGATTTTATAAAAAATGATGAATATAAAACGGCTCATATTAAAGATGTATATGAGAATAGCCTTAAAACTAAAGACTCCTTATATGCTCCCCTAGACAGAGCTTTGAATGGCAATGGAAACCTCACAAAACTTACCGAGGCTTACGCTGAATATATCCTTGAGTACAGTTACCAAGACACCATAAATTTTCCTGAAATGCAGTACCTACAAGCTGTGGCATTTCAACCATTCAGTATTAATATTAGTAGTTCAACTTCAGCGGGAGCAGCTAATGTGCCGGGTGGATTTGTTCGTGAATTCTATTCGGAATCTGAAACAAGTGTTACGCTTAATATCCAACCCTTTTTTAGTAAAACTCCAATTTCTTCTGGTGGAGAGTTTTTAGCAAAATTATATAAAATTGAAGGTCCAAATAGTAGTGGCCCATACATTTCAACTAGGCAGCTAATAGATACATTTGATCACAATCATTCCTCAAGCACACTTACATTTGAAGCTCAGAGCAGATATGCGCTTATCGTTGTACAATCTGATTTCAATAGAATGATTGAGAGTGAACCTCTCACATATGAAATTGATCTTCTAACTCTAAATTTTCAACCAGGAAGAATGGCACATGTTTCAGGCTATTATTCAATTGATGATAGATATGGGTATCGCGAGTATCATAAAGATCACAAAGGCTATGAGATACCCGACTTTGGAGTTGTATATATAGTTTATGGAAGTTTGATAGCAGATTCTACAACAGATCCATCTGTTAGTGTTGCAAATTATAGAGAAGAGAATTTTTTCCAACCCTATGGTACCGATATGTTCTTTTTAAGAAGAGACCTTCACTCTCATTGGGATTACAACTTCCCCCCGACAACTATTGTTTATCAGGGTGATGCAACACTGCCCCCTCCAATAATTACGCATTTTAGTGGGGATGAATATGACCCTCAAAATTATAACTCTAGCTATGGTAATATTAGCTTAGATAGTAGTTTAGCTCCATTTGGTCCCCATGTTGATCAGGTAAGTATTAATAATAGTGTTGGAGATCCAAAATCCTATTTAATAAGTTACTTTATCTCATCATCAGGCTCATCTTATTCTGAAATTGAAGTATATGCTGCAAAATTAAAGAACATGGTGCTCGATGATCGCACTCTAGGCTGGAGTCCAATTGCGATAGATCAATATGAAAGTGGAGACACCATCTATTTTAACATTTACGATGCAAGCACAGGCTTTAATGGCTGGGTGAATGCTAATATAATTGAGGTAATTGATTAAATTAGCATAGGAGAATGAGTTAAAAGGGTGCATATAGCATATGGAGTTGCCTCTTGAAAAAGCGGGCACAAATAGATTTGACTATGTCTCAAGGTGACATTACCAGTCCTTTTAAGATGTAGAGGCAACCGATGAGCGCAATCACGATACGGCTATACCTTTGAAATTGAAGCTCAGAAAGTCTATCAAGTACCACCTTGCCCCCTCTGGTTCCTGTAAATGCACAGGCGACAGCTGCTGGGAAGAGAAGGTATGGAACTTCTAGCTGCTCACTGGTGCTATAGTACAGAATCTGACCATAATAAATTAGCTTGATAAGGTGACCGATTGTTTGGGTAATGGCTTTTGTGGCAATGATCTCATGTCTATTTAGAGAACTCTTGATAAAGAAGACGTCCAGAATTGGTCCCGAAGCACCAGCAAGGATTTGGGCTGCGGTAACTATAATTCCGCAGGCAAAAGAGTTTTTACTTTTCATTATGTTAAAGGGGATCGATTTGCGGGTTAAGATTGTTAAAAAGGGGAAGAGGCCAACGGCAATAAGCACCAAGCCTTTTGAGGGAACAAAACCAAGGGCAGAGAAAATGCCAAACCCGACAATTG